>Ga0307415_100000142_pt1 | contig 31723 bp, 31 predicted proteins | sample DK1Cmetagenome_FD_204524 | JGI IMG/M metagenome (GOLD analysis project Ga0307415, IMG submission 204524) | Maize rhizosphere microbial communities from greenhouse at UC Davis, California, United States - DK15-C-2 | ecosystem: Host-associated > Plants > Roots > Rhizosphere > Soil | place: USA... | reverse complement strand
CGGCAAGCGGGTCGACCAGCTCGGTGGGGGACAGCGACTCCAGGTGCGCGAGGAGGGCCTCGGCCGAGCGTGCCTTGCGGCCCGACCCGACGTAGTCGCGGATCACCAGCTCGCGCTCGGCGTCGACGCCGGTGACCAGCTCCTCGAGCTGGAGGGAGAGCAGGCGCCCGTCCGTACCGAGCTCGAGCACGTAGTCCTCGATCTCCCGCGCGATGCGGGTCACCATCTCCAGCCGCTGGGCGACCACGGCGACGTCGCGCACGGTGACCAGGTCCTCGATCTCCAGCGCCGAGAGGGTCGTGGACACCTCGTCGAGCCGCAGCTTGTACCTCTCCAGCGTCGCCAGGGCCTGGTTCGCCCGGGACAGGATCTGGCCGGAGTCCTCGAGCACGTGGCGGGTCTCACCGACGTACGCCGCGATGATCTGCATCGACTGCGACACCGAGATCACGGGGTGACCGGTCTGCTTGGCGACCCGGTCCGCCGTACGGTGCCGGGTCCCCGTCTCGTCGGAGTGGATCCGCTGGTCGGGCATCAGGTGCACGGCGGCCCGGAGGATCCGGGTGAGCCCGGTGTCGACGATGATGCCGCCGTCCATCTTGGCCAGCTCGCGCAGGCCGGTGGCGGTGAACGGGACGTCGAGGGTGAACCCACCGGTGGAGAGAGCATCCACGGTCTTGTCGTGGCCGAGCACGATCAGCGCGCCCGTGCGGCCGCGGAGGATGCGCTCGAGGCCGTCGCGCAGCGCGGTCCCGGGTGCGATGGAGGCGAGCGTTGCGCGCAGGCGCAACGTGTCGTCCGAGCGGTCCGTGCCCACCACGCCGTTTTCCTCCGTTCCGGCTGCGGCGTACGTCGGCCGCGCCGCCAGTCTAGGGGAGCGGAGGCCTGCTCCGCGCATGTCCGGCGCGACCCGGACCGGCCGGTCAGCTGGTGCGGCGCTCGGCCTCGCTGTCGGTGAGCCTCAGCAGCCGCAGGGCGGAGCCGATGTCGGGCACCGAGAGGACGCGCATGCCGTCGACGATCTCGCTGGAGCCGTCCGGGCCACCCCGCTTGCCGGGCTCCTCGGGCACCACCGCGACCCGGAACCCGAGGCGCGCGGCCTCCGCGATCCGCTGCGGCAGGTCCCGGACCCGGCGCAGCTCCCCGGCCAGCCCGATCTCGCCCATCGCGACGACGCCCTGGGGAGCGGCGCGGCCGGTGGTCGAGGAGGCCAGCGCGACGGCGACCGCCAGGTCGCTGGCCGGCTCGCCGAGCCTGGCGCCGCCGACCGTCGAGGCGAAGACGTCGTGGTTGTGCAGCCGGATGCCGCAGTGCTGCTGGAGCACGGCGAGGACCATGGCGATCCGCGAGCCGTCCAGGCCCGATGTGGTCCGGCGCGGTCGCTCGGCCGAGGTGGGGGTCACCAGCGCCTGGACCTCGGCCAGCAGCGGCCTGCGGCCCTCCATCGTCACCGCCACGCAGGTGCCGGGGACCTGGGTGTGGTGGTTCTCGACGAACAGCCCGGTCGGGTCGGTGACCGCGGTGATCCCGTCGGCGCCGAGGTCGAAGCAGCCGACCTCGTCGACGGGGCCGAAACGGTTCTTCATTGCCCGCACCATCCGGAAGCGGGAGTTGCGGTCGCCCTCGAAGTGCAGGACCACGTCGACGACGTGCTCGAGGACCCTCGGACCGGCGATCGCGCCGTCCTTGGTCACGTGCCCGACGATGACCGTGGTGATGTTGCGGGTCTTGGCCACCCTGATCAGCGCGGCGGCGACCTCCTTGACCTGGGTGACCCCGCCGGGCACGCCGTCGACGCCCGAGGCGCCGATGGTCTGAATCGAGTCGACGACGAGCAGCGCCGGCCGCACCTGCTCGATGTGGGTCAGCACCGCCCCGAGGTCGGTCTCGGCCGCGAGGTAGAGCGAGTCGTGCACGCCGCCGGTGCGGTCGGCGCGGAGCCGGACCTGCGAGGCCGACTCCTCCCCGGTGACGTAGAGCGTGCGGCGTTGGTAGCGGGCGTTCTGGGCGGCCACCTCGAGCAGCAGCGTGCTCTTGCCGACGCCGGGCTCGCCGGCGAGCAGGATCGCGGCCCCGGGCACCAGCCCGCCGCCGAGCACCCGGTCGAGCTCGGGTACGCCGCTGGACCGGAACGCCGACTCCTCGACCGACACCTGGCCGATCGGCACGGCGGGACGGGTCACCGCGGTGGCCTGCGCCCGGGCGACGGGCGCGGCGGCAGCCTCGGCCACGGAGCCCCAGGCGTGGCACTCGTTGCACCGGCCGACCCACTTGGGGGCCTCCCATCCGCACTCGGTGCAGCGGAAGGCGGGCCGGGGCGACTTGGACATGACGCGAACGGTAGGCGACGACGCCGACAACCCGCCGCGCGACACCTGTCGGCGCGGCGGGGAAAAGGCTCGTTATGCTGTGGTTGGATCGATCCATTCAGCTGCAAGGGGGGTGCTGCGATGTCCCGGCTTCCTGCGCGCTTCCCCACCTCCCCGCCCACGCTGGCCGACGTGGCGGAGCTGGCCGGCGTCTCGCGGCAGACCGTCTCCAACGCGGTCAACAACCCCGACCTGCTCCGGGGCGACACCCTCGAGCGGGTGCAGGAGGCGATCGACGCGCTGGGCTACTCGCCCAACCGAGCCGCCCGCAACCTGCGCACCCGCGCGTCCCACCTGATCGGCATGCGGATCAATCCCGCCCAGGAGGGCACCGCCAACGCCACGATGGACCGGTTCGTGCACTCGCTCGTCGAGACCTCGCGCGAGGCCGGCTACCACGTGCTGCTGTTCGCGGGCAGCCACGAGGACCCCGTCGCCGGGTACGACGACCTGCTGCGCTCGACCGCCGTGGACGCCTTCGTGGTCACGGACACCTACCTGGGCAACCCGCAGGCCACGTGGCTCGAGTCGCGCCGGGCGCCGTTCGTCGCGTTCGGGCGTCCGTGGGAGAACCCCGACGCCCCGCACCCGTGGGTGGACGTCGACGGGGCCGCGGGCGCCGACCTCGCCACCACGCACCTGGTCGAGCGCGGCCACCAGCGGATCGCCTGGATCGGCTGGCGCAAGGACTCCCGGATCGGTGAGGACCGGCGGGCCGGCTGGAGCCGGGCGCTCCGCTCGCGCGGGCTGCCCACGACCGGGCTGGCGTCGCGGGTGGAGGACACTGTCGCGAGCGGGCGTGAGGCGAGCGCCGTACTCCTCGACGAGGCGCAGCCGAGCGCGTTCGTGTGCGCCTCCGACACGCTCGCGATGGGGGTGTTGCACACGCTCGCCGAGCGCGGGCTCGCGCCGGGGCGCGACATCGCGGTCGTCGGCTTCGACGACTCCCAGGTCGCCCAGGTCGTGCCGCCGGGGCTCACCTCGGTGCGCCAGCCGCTCGAGGACGTCGCCGTCGAGATCGTGAAGGCGCTCGAGGGGCTGCTCGGGCATCCGCCGAGCGTCGGCCCGGGCGTGCTGCTCACCCCCCGGCTCGCGGTGCGCGGCTCCAGCTGATCCGGCGCCCGCCGTGACGGCGGGTCAGTAGGAGCGCGACCAGAGGTTGACCGCGTAGTCGACCTCGGTGCCCTCGTGGCCGGCCAGGATCTCGTCGGCGGTGTCGCGGGTGAACTCGATGCGCACCACGCTCTCGAGGTCCGCGCGCGTGGAGAACGACCAGCGGATGTCCAGCGGGGTGCGGGTCCAGCCCTGTCCCGCCCAGAAGCGCTCGACCGCCACCGGGTCCACGGTCGGGTAGCCGCGACGGAACCAGCCGCCGAACGTCGATCGCGTGGGGTCGTTGTCGATCACGAACGCGGTGCCGCCGCGGCGCACGACGCGGGCCAACTCGGCGAGGCCCGGCTCGCAGCCCGGACCGAAGAAGTACGCCCACCGCGCGTGCACGACGTCCACCGACGCGTCCGGCACTGGCAGCGCCTGGGCGGTGCCCTGGCTCACCGCGACGTTCGTCAGCCGGCGGGTACGCCGCCGGGCCAGCGCCGCCAGGTCGGGATGCGGCTCCACGCCGGTCACCCGGGCCGCGCGCTCGGCGAAGCGCGGCAGGTGGAAACCGGTGCCGCAGCCCACGTCGAGAACGGCGCGCCCCGACCAGTCCGCGATCGCCGCCATTGCGGCCTCGAGCCGGCCGTCGGGGTCGACGGCCCGGTTCTCGATCTCGTAGGTGCCGGGGGAGTTCCAGATGTTGGGGCTGGGCCGGGCCCCCGGCGGCAGCGCGGCCCGGAGCGTCAGAGACGCACCAGGCCGTTCGGCGTCAGGAACTGCGCGGCGAGGATGCCGGGCGTGCCGTGCGGGGCGACCCAGTCGACCTTCACGTCCTCCAGCGGTGCCTCGACGGTCTCGCCGAGCCACTCACTGACCCGGCCCGGGTCGCCGGCGATCTCCAGGCAGGCCAGGGAGTACGACGGGTCCGCGCCGGCGCTGGGGTGCAGCTCGGCGGGGATCTCCCACTGGATGAAGAACGGCAGCTGCGGGTCGGCGATCAGGCCGTTGACGCCGATCTGCTTCCAGTGCAGCTCGGTGCCGTCGGGGCGGTACCGGTGCCCGGTCGCGGCCTCGCGGCCCAGCCGCTTCTCCACGGTCGTGATGTCGTCGACGGCGACGACCCAGCCGAGCCAGCCGCCGCCGAGGGCGGAGCGGGCGCGCACGGCCTGGCCGAACGGCGCCTTGTCGGAGGCGGGGTGGTCGAGGACCTCGACGATTTCGAGGTAGGTGTTCCCGGCCAGGGGCAGGGTCATGTTGCGGGTCCCGAAGCGTGGATGCACGCCTCCGTCATTGAACTCCCGGCCGAGCAGTCCCCCGATGCGATGGGCAGTGCTGGCCAGGCCATCCGGTCCCGCGGCGAAAGAAAGATGGTCCAGGCGCATGCCCAGCATTCTTGTCAGACCGCTGCGACCGCGACACACGGGGGTCTTGATCTCTTGACGTCGAGACGTTCGAACCGGGGGTTAGAGCCTCAGTGCGGGTCGGCGGGGTGCAGCGCGAGCGCCGACCGCGAGCGGACGTGCGCCTCGCAGTGCCGCACGAGCTCGTCGTACGCCGGCCTGCCCATCAGCTCGGTCAGCTCGGGCTCGTGGGTGACGAAGACCGGCTCCAGCGCGACGTGCGCCTCGGTGTTGCCCGAGCAGTACCAGTCGAGGTCGTGCCCGCCCGGTCCCCAGCCGCGGCGGTCGTACTCGCCGATGGACACCTCGGTGTACGTCGTGCCGTCCTGCCGCTCGACGTTGCGGAACGTGCGTCGGATCGGCAGCTGCCAGCACACGTCCGGCTTCGTCTCCAGCGGGTTGCGGCCCTGCCGCAGCGCCAGCCCGTGCAGCGCGCAGCCGGCGCCGGTCGGGAAGTCGGCGCGGTTGTGGAAGATGCACGCCTGCTGGCCGTCGACCTCGACGGTCCGGGTCTTGCGCTCGCCCTCGCCGTCCACCTCGATCCAGTCGGCGCGCCGCACCCGCCGGCCGGCCGGGCGGAACTGCCAGGTGGTGGCGTCGAGCTGGTCGACGTACGACGCCACCCGGCGCTCGTCGTCCTTGTCGGAGAAGTGCGCTCCGAGCGTGCAGCAGCCGACGTCGGGGGCGGTCTCGTAGATGCCCTGGCAACCCTGGCCGAAGATGCACATGTAGGAGGAGGTGAGCCAGGTCAGGTCGCAGCGCATCACCTGCTCCGGATCGGCGGGATCCGCGAACTCCACCCAGGCACGGGGAAACACCAGGTCGACTTCGGGCACACCGCAACAGTACGTGCCGGGTAGTTTGGACCCATGCGTCTGGGCGTCCTCGACATCGGCTCCAACACCGGGCACCTCCTCGTGGTCGACGCCCACGGCGGCGCGGCCCCGTTGCCGGCGTTCTCCTACAAGCAACCGCTGCGGCTGGCCGAGCACCTCGACGAGTCCGGCGCGGTGTCGCAGACCGGGGTCGACGCCCTCACCGCGTTCACCGCCCAGTCGCTGGTGGTCGCGGAGGACAAGGGCTGCGAGGACATCCTCGCGTTCGCCACCTCGGCGGTGCGCGACTCGCGCAACTCCGACGAGGTCCTCGACCACGTGCACGAGCGGACCGGCGTGCGGATCGAGGTGCTGTCCGGGGAGGACGAGGCGCGGCTGACCTTCCTCGCCGTACGCCGCTGGTTCGGCTGGTCGGCCGGGCGCCTGGTGGTCTTCGACATCGGCGGCGGCTCCCTGGAGATCGCCGGCGGGAGCGACGAGGCCCCGGACGTAGCGTGGTCGCTGCCGCTGGGCGCAGCGAGGCTGGCGCGCCAGTTCTTCGGCGGTGGGTCGCCCGACGACGAGGCGATCCGCAAGCTGCGCCGCCAGATCCGGGCGGAGATCGCCCGGGACGCCGGGCACCTGCTGCGCGCCGGCGTCCCGGACCGGGCCGCCGCGACCTCCAAGACGTTCCGGTCGCTGGCCCGCATCTGCGGCGCGGCACCGGCCGGCGACGGCGCCCTGGTCCCGCGGACGCTGCCGCGCGCGGAGCTGTCGAAGTGGATCCCCAAGCTGGTCGGGATGTCGCCGCAGGAGCTGGCGAAGATGCCGGGCGTCTCCCCGAGCCGCACCCACCAGATCGTGCCCGGCGCCATCGTCGCCGAGGCGGCGATGGACATCTTCGACCTCGACGAGCTCGAGATCTGTCCGTGGGCCCTGCGTGAGGGCGTGATCCTGGAGCGCCTCGACCAGATCAGCGTGCTGGGCAGTCGTTGACCACGCGCATCGGCCTCTCCACGGCCTCCGTCTACCCCGAGTCGTCCGCCCACGCGTTCGGCTACGCCGCCACGCTGGGCTACGACACGGTCGAGGTGATGGTCGGCATCGACGCGCTGAGCCAGCAGACCGCCGCGGTCCGGCAGCTGGCCGAGCACCACGGCGTGGCGGTCTCCGCGATCCACGCGCCCTGCCTGCTGTTCACCCAGCGGGTCTGGGGGACCGAGCCCTGGGGGAAGCTCGAGCGCTCGGCCGAGATGGCGCAGGCGGTCGGCGCCGAGGTGGTCGTCGTACACCCGCCGTTCCGCTGGCAGAAGGAGTACGCCCGCGACTTCGTCAACGGCATCGCGGCGCTCGAGGTGTCCACGGGCGTCGCGTTCGCCGTGGAGAACATGTATCCGTGGCGGGCGTCGTCCCGCCGCGGCATGGAGATGTACCTGCCGGGCTGGGACCCGAGCGACGAGGCGTACGCGAACACCACGATCGACCTCTCGCACGCCGCGATCGCGCAGTCCGACCCGATCGAGATGGCCGAACGCCTCGGGGACCGGCTGCGGCACATCCACCTCACCGACGGCAGCGGCTCCGCGAAGGACGAGCACCTCGTCCCCGGGCGCGGCACCACGGGGGCCGCGTCGTTCCTGCGGCACCTGGCCCGGACCGGCTTCGAGGGGGAGATCGTGGTCGAGATCAACACCCGCAAGTGCGCCGGCCGCGACGAGCGCGAGGACGACCTGCGGGAGTCGCTGGAGTTCGCCCGCGAGCACTTCGCGGTGGCGACCCCATGACGGGCCGGGTCAGCGCCGCGTCCCGCCGGGGCCGCCGCCCCGGTTCCCCCGACACCCGCGCCGCCATCCTCCGCGCGGCCCGCGCGTTGTTCGCGGCCAACGGGTACGCCGGCACCACGATCCGCGCCGTCGCGGCGGCCGCCGGCGTCGACGCCGCGCTCGTGCACCACTACTTCGGCGCCAAGGACGACCTGTTCGTCGCGGCGCTCGAGCTGCCGGTCGACCCGCGGGTGGCGCTCGCGCCCGCCATCGAGGGGGGACCCGACGGCGCGGCCGAGCGGATGCTGGGCGTGTTCCTGTCCGTCTGGGACAACCCCGAGAACCGGCTCCCGCTTCTCGCGCTGGTCCGCGGCATGTTCGACCCCGACGGCCAGCGCCTGCTGCGCGAGGGCTTCCTGCCGGCGATCCTGCAACCGGTCGGCGTCGCGCTCGGCCTCGAGCGCCCCGAGGTGCGGATGCCGCTGCTGGCCAGCCAGGTGCTCGGGCTGATCGTGGTGCGCTACGTCCTCGAGGTCGAGCCGGTCGCCTCGCTGCCGGCCGACCAGGTGGTGGCGATCTACGCCCCCACGCTCCAGCACTACCTGACCGGCCCGCTGCCGACGCCCTGAGGGCCGGCGCGTGGGTGGGCTGGGGCTGGGGGCTGGGGCACGGCGGGCCGTGCCGATCGGGCCCCACGGGTCACGCCGGTCACACCGACGTCGAGGAACTCGCGCTTATGTCGTGAACCTTCTCGACAGAAGCATGAGATTCACCGCCTGGGCGGTGAAACTTGCCCCTTGCCCCCAACCCCCATCAAGCGCACAATTCATCGCATGATGAAAAACTCGGTGGAGGTGCACGACCTCGTCGTCGTGCGGGGTGGGCGCGAGGTGCTGCGCTCCCTGGACTTCACGATCGGTGGCGGCGTCACCGGTCTGCTCGGGCCGTCCGGCTGCGGCAAGTCCACGCTGATGCGGGCTCTCGTCGGGGTGCAGAAGCTGGCCGGGGGCACCGTGCGGGCCTTCGGCACGGAGGCCGGCAACGCCTCGCTCCGCGACCGCATCGGCTACGTCACCCAGGCCGCCAGCGTGTACGACGACCTCACCGCCGCCGAGAACCTCACGTTCTTCGCCCGGGTGCTCGGGGTGGGCAGGGCCGAGGTGGACGCGGCGGTCGAGGCGGTCGACCTCGCCGACCAGCGCGACCAGGTCGTCGGCCGGCTCTCCGGCGGCCAGCGGTCGCGGGCCAGCCTCGCGGTCGCGCTGCTGGGGAAGCCGGACCTGCTGGTCCTCGACGAGCCGACCGTCGGCCTCGACCCGGTGCTGCGCCGCGACCTGTGGGCGCTGTTCCACCGGCTCGCCGACGGCGGCGCCGCGGTGTTCGTGTCCAGCCACGTGATGGACGAGGCCGACCGGTGCGACCGGCTGCTGCTGATGCGGGAGGGCCGGATCATCGCCGACGGCTCGCCCGTGGAGATCCGTCAGAAGACCGGCGCCGACGACATCGAGTCGGCCTTCCTCGCGATCGTGGAGGCTGCGGCATGAGCTCGACCGACCGGCCCACGCGCCTCGCTCCCGCCTGTGAGGGGAACACGACATGAGCACCCACGCCCTCCCTCGCTCGGTCACCGTCGGCGCCCCGGTCACGCCCCGGATCACGCTCGCCGTCGCGTCCCGGGTCCTGACCCAGCTTCGCCGGGACCACCGCACGCTCGCCATGCTGCTCGTGCTGCCGTGCCTGCTGATCTCGTTGCTGTGGTGGATGTTCGACAGCATCGACAGCGCCACCTTCGACCGGATCGGACCGGCGCTTCTGGCGATGTTCCCCTTCATCGTGATGTTCCTGGTGACCAGCGTGACCACGCTGCGGGAACGCTCCAGCGGGACCCTCGAGCGACTGCTGTCGATGCCGATGGGCAAGCTCGACTTCCTGCTCGGCTACGCCGTCGCGTTCGGGCTGGTGGCCGCCGTCCAGTCGGCCCTCGCCGTCGGCCTCAGCGTCGGGCTCCTGGGCCTGGAGGTCGCGGGTCCCGTCTGGCTGCTCACCCTGGTCGCCGTGGCCGACGCGGTGCTCGGCACCGCGCTGGGCCTGCTGGTGTCGGCGTTCGCCCAGACCGAGTTCCAGGCCGTCCAGTTCATGCCGCTGCTGGTGATCCCGCAGATCCTGCTCTGCGGCCTCTTCGTGCCGCGGCCGCTGCTGCCCGACGTGCTGGAGGCCGTCAGCAACGTGCTCCCGCTGTCGTACGCCGTCGACGCGATGCAGCTGCTGACCCGCACCGCCGAGACCGGCGACGTGTGGCAGGACCTCTCGGTGGTGGCCGGGTTCGCGCTGGCCGGGCTCGCCCTCGGTGCCGCCACGCTGCGCAGGCGCACCGCGTAACCTTGGTCTGGCCGAGGCGTGCGAGCGCTGCGGCACATCAGCCGAACTGAACCCGCACGGCAGCGCTCCACCTGCGAGGGCAGCCACCAGGAGAGACATGTCCTTGCTCCGTCAGCCGCTCCTCCTGCTCGCCCGCAGCGAGAAGGTCAAGAAGCTCGTCAGCACGATGCCGGTCTCGGCGGGCATCGTGAACAGCTACGTCCCCGGTGAGACCACCGCGGCCGCGACCGAGGCCACGGCCCGCCTCGTCGACGACGGACTCCTCGTCACGCTGGACTTCCTCGGCGAGGACACCCTCGACGTGGCGCAGGCCGACGCCACCGTGGCGGCGTACCTCGATGTCCTCCAGGAGCTCGCCTCGCGCGGCCTCGCGCGCAGCGCCGAGGTGTCGGTGAAGCTCTCCGCGATCGGCCAGGCGCTCCCGGACTCCGTGGCCGGCGGCGGCCACAAGATCGCGCTCGAGAACGCGCGCACGATCTGCCGCGCCGCCCGCAACGCCGGCACCACGGTCACCCTCGACATGGAGGACCACACCACCACCGACTCGACACTGGCGATCCTGCGCGAGCTGCGCAAGGACTTCCCGGAGACCGGGGCCGTGCTGCAGGCCTACCTGCACCGCACCGAGGCCGACTGCCGGACGCTGGCCTACGAGGGCTCCCGGGTCCGGCTGTGCAAGGGCGCCTACAAGGAGCCCGAGACGGTCGCGTTCCAGGACCGGCTCGACGTCGACAAGTCCTACGTGCGCTGCCTCAAGGTGCTGCTGGCCGGCCAGGGCTACCCGATGATCGCCACACACGACCCGCGGATGGTCGAGATCGCCTCGTCGCTGGCCAGCCGCTACGGCCGCGCCCAGGGGACCTACGAGTTCCAGATGCTCTACGGCATCCGACCCGACGAGCAGCAGCGCCTCGCCGCCAGCGGCGAGACCGTGCGGGTCTACATCCCGTACGGCACCGAGTGGTACGGCTACCTGATGAGAAGGCTCGCGGAGCGCCCGCAGAACCTGTCATTCTTCGCGAAGTCCCTGATCTCGAAGAAGTAGGCCGCCATGACCGAGCCCGTCTCCCAGACCGCGATCCTCGGCGCCGGCGTGATGGGGGAGACCCTGCTCTCCGGGCTGGTCCGCGCCGGCCGCCGGGTCGACAACCTGCTGGTCGGCGAGAAGCGCCCCGAGCGTGCCCGCGAGCTCGAGGACCGGTACGGCGTCGCCGTCGTCTCCAACACCGAGGCCGCCCGCAAGGCCGACACCCTGGCGCTCGTGGTCAAGCCGCAGGACATGGGCGACCTGCTCGACGAGATCGCCTCCGAGCTGCGCCCCGGCCAGCTCGTCGTCTCCCTGGCCGCCGGCATCACCACCGCGTTCATCGAGTCCCGGGTCCCGCCGGGCGTCGCGGTCGTCCGGGTCATGCCGAACACGCCCGCGCTCGTCGACGAGGGCATGGCCGCGATCTCGCCCGGCTCGCACTGCGACGACGGCCACCTCGTCGAGGCCGAGGCGCTGATGGGCTCGGTCGGCAAGGTGCTGCGCATCCCCGAGCGTCAGATGGACGCGGTCACCGCGATCTCCGGCTCCGGGCCGGCGTACATCTTCTTCGTCGTCGAGTCGATGATCGAGGCCGGTGTCCACCTCGGGCTGCCGCGCACCACCGCCACCGACCTCGTCGTCCAGACCCTGGTCGGCTCCGCGAAGATGCTGCGCGAGACCGGCTCGCACCCCGTCGTCCTGCGCGAGCAGGTCACCTCGCCGGCCGGCACCACCGCCGCCGCGCTGCGCGAGCTCGAGATCCACAAGGTCCGCGCCGCCTTCCTCGCCGCGATGGAGGCCGCCCGCGACCGGTCGCGGGCGCTCGCCGAGGGGTCCTGAGGGCCGTCGGGTCACCCGGTACGACGTCGCGCCGGCGTCGACGAGCGACGGATCGGCGCGCTGACGCGTGAACAAGCGACGGATCGGCGCGCTGACGCGTGAACAAGCGACGGCTCAGCGGGCGATCGTGAACGAGTCGACGAGGTCGCCCGCCTGGTCGACCGCCCGACCGACGATCCGTTCGTCGTAGAACAGCAGGTCCAGGTAGTGCAGGACCGAGGCGCTCACGGCGGTGAACGGCTCGTGGCCGGTGGGCCGCAGCTTCGCGCCGCCGCCACTGACCACGTAGGTCACCCCGTCCTGGGGCCGGGAGCGTTGGTAGTCGTGGTCGTGGCCCGCGAGCACCAGCGGCACGTCGTGCTCCGCGAACAGCGGGCTCCACGCCTCGCGGACGTCCAGGTCGGAGCCGTGCTCCCCGGCGGAGTAGGCGGGGTGGTGCATCGCCACGATCGTCCACGTGTCGGGTGCTTCCGGCTCGGCCAGCGTGTCGCGCAGCCACTCGGTCTGCTCCTCGTCGTCGACGAGGTTGGAGTCCAGCACGACGACCCGGACCGGGCCGACCCGGTCGACGTACCACGGGTCGCGGCGGTCGAGCTCGGCGAAGATCTCGTCCTCCTCGTCGCTGGCGTAGTCGTGGTTGCCCAGCACCGGGAGCAGCTCCGCGCCCGCGTCGGTGACCGGCGCGAACGGCTCGGTGACCCGCTCGTCGGTCAGCTCCGCGTCCCCCTCCTCGTAGACGAGGTCCCCGAGCAGCAGGAGCGCGTCGTGGGGGTCGTCCCGACCGTCGGCGACGATCCGCTGCACCGTCGATCGCAGCGCCTCGTCCCCCGTCCCGGTGTCGCCGGCCACCGCGATCCGCACGTCCGGCGTGGCGTCGATCGCGGGCGCCGGTCGGCCCGCGACGGTCGAGGGCTTCGCCTCGGCGAACAGCGAGGAGACAAAATGGACCGACGGGCCCACGAAGCCCAGCACCGCGACCAGCACGAGGACCGCGACCGCGCCCAGGGCCAGGACCACGCGGCGGCTCATCGGCTCGGCCTCCCTGCGGGGACGGGTGCTCCGCCCGGGTGGGCGGGCCTCTCGACCCTCAGGGTAGAGGCGGTTGCCACACGCGGCGGCGCGCACCGTGGCCTCGGGTAGCGTGCGTCACATGCTCGAGTGCCCCGGACCTGCGACGGTCGTCTTCGACCCCAGCCTCACGGAGTACGACTTCGGGTCGGGGCACCCGATGTCCCCGCTCCGCGTCGACCTCACGATGCGGCTGGCTCGCGAGCTCGGCGTGCTGGACCGCGGCCTCAAGCTGGTGGACGCGCCGATGGCCGACGACGAGCTGATCGCCACCGTGCACGAGTGGGCGCTGATCGAGGCCGTGAACCGGGCGGGTGCGACGGGCGCCACCGACGAGGCCCGCGGGCTCGGCACCGACGACAACCCCGTCTTCAAGGGCATGCACCACGCCGCCGCGCACGTGGTCGGCGCGACCGCCGAGGCCTGCCGCCAGGTGTGGAGCGGCGAGAGCCTGCACTCGGTCAGCATCGCCGGGGGCCTGCACCACGCGATGCGCGACCGGGCGGCCGGCTTCTGCATCTACAACGACGTCGCGGTCGGCATCCAGCAGCTCCTGGACCAGGGCGCGCAGCGGGTGGCCTACGTCGACGTCGACGTGCACCACGGCGACGGCGTCGAGAAGATCTTCTGGGACGACCCGCGGGTGCTCACGATCAGCCTTCACGAGACCGGCCAGATGCTCTTCCCGGGGACCGGGTTCGCGAACGACACCGGCGGCCTGAACGCGCGGGGGAGCGCGGTCAACGTGGCCCTCCCTCCCGGCACCGCGGATCCGGGCTGGCTCCGGGCGTTCCACGCGATCGTGCCCCCGCTGCTGCGCGAGTTCCGGCCGGACGTCCTGGTCACCCAGCACGGCTGCGACTCCCACGCCGAGGACCCGCTCGCCCACATGATGCTGACCGTGGACGGCCAGCGGGCGGCGTACCTCGCCCTCCACGACCTCGCCCACGAGGTCGCCGGCGGCCGGTGGGTGGCCACCGGTGGCGGCGGCTACGCGCTGGTGGAGGTGGTCCCGCGGGCGTGGAGCCACCTGCTCGCCATCGTCGGCGGGAACCCGCTGGACCCCGCCACCGAGACGCCGCCCGGGTGGCGCGCCTACGTCTCCGAGATGCTCGGGCGTACGGCGCCGTCTCGGCTGACCGACGGCCGCGCGCCGGCGTACCGCGACTGGTCCGAGGGGTACGACCCGGAGACCTGGCTGGACCGCGCGATCCACGCCACCCGCACCGAGATCTTCCCCTGGCACGGCCTCGATCCGATGCCCTGAGATACCGCAAGATGGGGAAAATCAAGCAGACACGCCGGGAAGTTGCGGATTCCTCTAGACAACCCCTTCCCCATGAGTCACATCAGGCCCTATCCTCACCCTGCGCGATGCGTGCAATCACTGGTGGGGAAGCCGGTGGCGCGTCGCAAAGAAAGTCGGTGCACGATGGCTACCAACTCCTCCGGGGACATCTCCGATTCGAGGTTCCTGACCGTTGCCGAGGTGGCCGCGATGATGCGCGTCTCCAAGATGACCGTCTACCGCCTGGTCCACAACGGTGAGCTTCCTGCCGTGCGGGTCGGGCGTTCGTTCCGCGTCGTCGAGAAGGACGTGAACGACTACCTGCGCAAGAGCTTCTACAACGCCGGTTGACCTCGCTGCCCTCTCACGCTTCGAGAGGGCACCCACTCGGATTCTGCTGGCGCGGGCACGCCCGATAGGCTGTGCGCGTCCTCCGGGCGTCTTCCCGGGCGACCGAACAGCACTGTGAAAGGTTTCCCGTGGGTTCTGTCATCAAGAAGCGGCGCAAGCGTATGGCCAAGAAGAAGCACCGCAAACTGCTGAAGAAGACGCGCGTCCAGCGCCGCAAGCTCGGGAAGTAGTCCCGCTCCGGCCATGGGCTCGCGCGGCAGGGTGGTGCTGGTCACCGGGGTCTCGCGAGACCTCGGTCGCCGCTTCGCGCGCGCTCTTGCCGGCGACCCCGCCGTCTCCCGCGTGATCGGCGTCGACGTCGTCCCGCCCCGCGGTGACATCGGCGACGTCTCGTTCGTGCGCGCCGACATCCGCAACCCCGTCATCGCGAAGGTCATCGCCAAGGAGGACGTCGACACCGTCGTCCACATGAGCGTGATCGCGACCCCCGGCAGCGCCGGCGGTCGCAACACGATGAAGGAGCTCAACGTCATCGGGACGATGCAGCTCCTCGCGGCCTGCCAGAAGGCGCCGAGCCTGCGACACCTGGTCGTGAAGTCGACCACGACGGTCTACGGGGCGAGCAGCCGCGACCCCGCGATGTTCACCGAGGACATGGAGCCGCGCCGGGCCCCTCGCGCCGGCTACGCCAAGGACGTCGCGGAGATCGAGGGCTACGTGCGCGGGTTCGCCCGCCGCCGGCCCGACGTCCGGGTCGCCCTGCTGCGCGCGGCCAACGTGATCGGGCCGCACGTCGTCAGCCCCATCACGTCGTACTTCCGGCTCCCGGTCATCCCGACGGTCCTCGGCCACGACCCGCGCCTGCAGTTCCTGCACGAGCACGACCTGCTCGCGGTGCTCAAGCACGCTGCGCTCACCGAAGTGGCCGGCACGTACAACGTCGCGGGCGACGGCGTGCTGATGCTGTCGCAGGCGATCCGGCGGCTCAAGCGGCCCTCGATCCCGATGCCGCCGTTCGCCGTCGGGAACCTCGGCTCCGCCCTGCGCTCCGCCCGGATCGCCGACTTCTCGCCGGAGCAGCTGAGCTTCCTCACCTACGGGCGCGGGGTGGACACCACCCGGATGCGCTCCATGCTGCACTTCACCCCGACGTTCACGACGGCGGAGGCCTTCGCCGACTTCGGGTCCCGGCTGCCGCCGACCGGCGGCCGGACCGAGAGGGTCCTCGCCGGTCTGGCCCGCGCGCTGCCGCCGGTGCCGGACGAGCCCTCGAGCATCCCCTCGACCCTTCCCCGAGCAGGAGCAGAGCATGGGTGACGCCGAGATCATCCCGATCGGCACCCGGGGGCGTCCGGGTCGCGGCACCGGCAAGCAGCCGTCGTCCGCGGCCCGCGGACTCGCCTCCACCGCGAAGCCGCCGGCGAGCGCGCCCCGCGGGGCCGCGCCGCGGAAGACCCCGGCCGGCCCGTCGTCCACGAGTCGCGTCGCCACCCCGGTCGCCGTCGCGGACGACGCCTCGACCTCGGGGGCCGGCCGCTCCGCCACGACCGCCGTGGACCGACACCCGGGGATCCCCGCCGGGGACCTGCTCGCCGCGTTCCAGCACGCCGCCCAGGAGCTCTTCGGTGACGAGTGGGAGCTGCAGCTGGCCCGGTTCCTCGCGTTCCTGCGCCGCCGGATCGCCGGCGACTACGTCGTCGACGAGTACGGCTTCGACCAGGAGGTCACCCAGCGCTTCCTGATGACCGCGCTGCGCCCGATCGCGGAGAAGTGGTTCCGCATCGAGGTCCGTGGTGCCGAGAACATCCCGGCCGAGGGTGGTGCCCTCGTCGTCTCGAACCACTCGGGCACGATCCCGATGGACGGACTGATGACGATGGTCTCGATCCATGACCACACCGGCCGCTTCCTGCGGCCGCTCGGCGCGGACCTCGTCTTCCGGATGCCGATGGTCAGCACGCTGGCCCGCAAGGGCGGCGCCACGCTGGCCTGCAACGAGGACGCCGAGCGGATGCTCGCCGGCGGCGAGCTCGTCGGCGTCTGGCCCGAGGGGTTCAAGGGCATCGGCAAGCCGTACGCCGACCGCTACAAGCTGCAGCGCTTCGGTCGCGGCGGCTTCGTGGCGGCGGCCCTGCGCACCGGCGTGCCGATCGTCCCGCTCTCGGTGGTCGGTGCCGAGGAGATCTACCCGCTCGTCGGCAATCTCCCCTCGCTGGCCCGGCTGCTCGGCGTCCCGTACATCCCGATCACGCCGTTCTTCCCGTTGCTGGGGCCGCTGGGTCTCCTGCCGCTGCCGTCCAAGTGGCTGATCGAGTTCGGTGAGCCGATCCGCACCGACGAGTTCGAGGCCGGCGCCGCGGACGACCCGATGCTGGTCTTCAACGTCACCGACCAGGTCCGCGAGACGATCCAGCAGACGCTCTACTCGCTGCTGATGAAGCGGCAGTCCGTCTTCCGCTGACGCGTCCGGCCACGACCTCAGGTCAGGGCAGCACCTTGCCGGTGATCGGGTCGATCGTGTCACCGACGGCGTCGGTCACGTCCTCCACGCCCTCGGCGACGTCGTCGGCGAGTTTGTCCGCCACGTGGTCCACGTCACCCAGGTCGGGCTTCGCGGGGGTCGAGGTTTGGGTCGAGCCTCCGTCGGCGAGCTCGTCGGCCAGGGCGCCGAGCGGGTCCTGCTGCGGCGTCGTCGCCTGTTGGCCGCCGCTCGGGGCGGGGGCCGGGGACGGCTGCAGGACGCTGCCGGACGGCAGCGTCCCCGGGTCGACCATGGGCACGGCCGGGTCGTCGGCGGTCCGGTCGCCCCGCTGCTTGCGGGTGTCGCGCTGCTCCTCGCGAACGGGCTGGGCTGCGCCGGACGCCTCGGGCACCGTGAACCGGGCCGAGGCGGGCGCGAAGATCCGCGGGATCTCGGTGATCCCGGAGCCGGCGCAGACCGGGCAGGCCTGCCTCGCGGCGGCATCGATGTCGACGAGCAGCCGCGCCGCGCGGGTGAGCTCGTCCAGGGCCGCGTCCGGAACCTGCGGCTCGAGTGCGGCCAGCTGGTCGAGGCTGTGCGCGGTGAAGTCGCGCAGCTCGGAGACCGAGGCCTGGTCACCGCTCTCCGCGTAGTCCGCGAGCAGCAGGTCGGAGGCCTCGGAGGCCTGCTCGGTGAAGACGTCCAGCGTGTCGGCGATCGCGACCGGGTCCGCACCGCCGGCGTCCTCGCTCAGCGCGTCGACCTCGTCGAGCCGTCCGCTGGCATTGGCCAGCAGCGTGGCGCCCTTGTCGCCCTGGCCGAGCTGGATGCCGGTCTGGACGTTCTCGATCGCGCGCTTGACCGGGTAGAGCAGGTCGCCGGGCAGCGCGTCCTGGGACGCCACTGCCATCGACGTGGTCGCGCCGACCAGGGCCAGCCCACCGACGGCCGCGGCGAGCCGGCGCTCACGGGCGGGGCGACGCGCCGGCAGCGTGAGCCGCTCGGTCTCGCTGGGTGCCGGGGCGGCCGCGGCGGGAACGAGCGCGGTGTCGGCCGCGGCCATCAGCCGCGTCCGCAGGTCGGTGACGAACTCGGGACGCGGCGATGCGGCGGAGGTCTGGCGCAGCGTGCCGACGAGCTGGAGGAGGTCGTCGTAGCGGGGATCGCCGGGATCGCCGGCCGAGCGTGACTCGACCAGCGTGGCGAACTCCTCGGCCCGCCGCCGCGTCGCGAACACCGCAGTCATCGGATCCGTCCCGTCCTCGCGTCTTCGTGTCGGGCCCGGTACAGCCTCGACACAAGGTTCAACGAGGTGCGGGCGCAGGAGGTTACGGCCCGCTGCCCGGACGTGATCGACGTTTCAACCACGCGGGTCATCGGTCGCGGATCCCCTCGGGCATCAGCTTGGCGAGGTTGCGCACCCCGCGCAGCTGCAGCTGCTTCACCGCGCCGTCGCTGCGGCCCAGGACGGCGGCCGTCTCGGCGATGCTCATGCCCTGCAGGAACCGCATGATCAGGCAGTCGCGCTGCTCGTCGGGAAGCCCCTTGAGCGCCGTGAGCAGCAGCTCGTTCGTGAGGCCCGCCAGCACCGCCGACTCCGGTCCCTCGGTGGTGTCGTCGTGGGCGCCCATGTCCTCGGTGGCCAGCTCGAGGCGGGTGCGGCCGGCCTTGAAGTGGTCCGTGGCGAGGTTGCGGGCGATCGTCATGAGCCACGCGCCGAAGTCCTTGCCCTGCCACCGGAAGTTCGTCATGCTCCGCAGCGCCCGGAAGAAGGTCTCCGAGGTGAGGTCCTCGGCCAGGGTCGTGGACCGCGTGCGATAGAAGAGGAAGCGGTAGACCGAGGCCTGGTAGTGGTCGTAGAGCAGCCCGAACGCCTCGGAGTCACCTCCGCGGGCCAGCTCGACGAGGGCGATCAGGCGGGTGCGCTCGGCCTCGGACTCCTCCGACGAGGCGGCCCGGTCCGCGTCGCCGAATCCTCCCGGTCCACCACCGGGGGCGTCGAGGGGGGAGTCGAGCCCGCCGTCGGCCAGCGCCTCGGTGAACAGCACCCGCGGGCCGCCCGCCATCGCGACCCGGTCCGCGAGGATGAGCTCGGCGACGCAGGTGCGCAGGGCATCGAGGCCCCGCGCGACGTCAGTTCCGGCCCACGGCATGGTGATGAGACCCTCCCGGTCGGCTTCTCCCGAAGCCTTGGTCATGGTACGGCCGCGCACCGGTTCTGGGGAACAGATGTGCACCAAAAGGTGGGCCACGCCACTTCGGTAAAGGAACGGCCGCGAAGGCCGTGTTTCAGGGCCGCCGGCCGCGCAGCGCCACGCCGGCCGCGACCGTCCCGGTGACGGCGCCCGCGACCGCGCCGACCAGCAGCCCGGCGCGCGCGGCCTTCCGACCGGTGCGGTAGTCCCGGATCCGCCATCCCTGCTCGCGCGCGTAGGCGCGCAGCCGGGCGTCCGGGTTGATCGCGCAGGGGTCGCCGACCATGGTCAGCATCGGCAGGTCGTTGAAGGAGTCGGAGTACGCCGAGCAGGCGGCGAGGTCCAGCTCCTCGCGCGCCGCCAGCGCCTTGATCGCCTCGCCCTTGGCGGGTCCGTGCAGCAGGTCGCCGACCAGCCGGCCCGTGTAGGTGCCGTCGATGTGCTCCGCGACGGTGCCCATCGCGCCGGTCAGCCCGAGCCGGCGGGCGATGATCTGGGCGATCTCGATCGGCGCGGCGGTCACCAGCCAGACCCGCTGCCCCTGGTCGAGGTGCAGCTGGGCGAGCGCCCGGGTGCCCGGCCAGATCCGGTGCGCCATCGCCTCGTCGAAGATCTCCTCGCCCAGCTCCTCGAGCTCGGCGACCGTGTGCCCGGCGATGAAGCTCAGCGCGGAGTTGCGGGCCTCGGCCACGTGCTCGGGGTCCTCCACGCCGACCACCCGGAAGTACGCCTGCTTCCAGGCGGCGCCGAGGATCTCGCGGGTCGTGAAGAACTCGCGCCGGTGGAGACCTCGGGCCAGGTGGAAGATGCTCGCCCCCTGCATGACGGTGTTGTCGACGTCGAAGAACGCCGCCGACCTCGCGTCCGCGGGGGTCAGCAGCGCGGACTCGACCTCGGCGGCCGCGGCCGCCGCCTCGCCGGCCAGCGTCGAGCGCTGCTGCAGGTTCAGTGGCCGGCGGCTCTTCTCGGGCGGCGGGTTCACAACGGGCAGCGTAGACCCGCCGGCGGCCCTCGCGCCCGCCGCGCGTGTGGAAGGATCGCAGGCATGCCTGCGACGTCTCCCGCGATGCACGACCTCGCCGATCTGGTCTCGGAGGCGGCCGCGGAGAGCCCGGAGAAGCTGGCGGTCGTGGAGGCCGGCGGACGCAGCCTGACCTGGGTCCAGCTCGACGACGAGGTGGGTCGGGTGGCGACAGGTCTCGCCGACGCGGGCCTCGTCGCGGGCTACCGGGTGCTGCTCGCCGTCGGCAACCGGATCGAGTTCGTCACGACGTACCTCGGCATCCTGCGCGCCCAGCTCGTGGCGGTCCCGGTCAACCCGCGCGCCACCGCTGGCGAGCTGGCCCGGATGATCGCCGACTCCGGCTCCCGGGTGGTCGTCGCCGACGCGGACACGGCTCCGACCGTGCGCGAGGCCGTGGCCCTGGTGTCCCGGGCGATCGACGGCGAGCTGAACGGCGAGATCGACGAGGTCGACGCCGACCTGGTCGCCCGCGCGGTGAAGCCCCGGGTGGTCGTGATCGACGGCGCGCCGCTGCCGGGCGAGCACTCCTACGAGGAGCTGCGCGGGAAGGTGGCCCGGGCGATCCCGCAGATCCAGGACCCCGAGAAGCTCGCGGCCCTCCTCTACACCAGCGGTACGTCGGGACGCCCCCGCGCCGCGATGCTCACCCACCGCGCGCTGCTGGCGAACATCGACCAGGTCGCGCAGGTCGAGCCCCCGATGATCCACGGCGACGACGTGGTCCTCGGCGTGCTGCCGCTCTTCCACGTCTACGGGCTCAACGCCGTGCTCGGCGGCGTGCTCCGGCACCGGGCCAAGCTGGTGCTGGTCGACCGGTTCGACCCGCAGGGCACGCTCGACCTGATCGAGGACGAGGCCTGCAGCGTGGTGCCCGTGGCCCCGCCGGTCTTCGCCCACTGGCTGAAGCCCGACAAGGAGCGCAGCGACGATCACCTCGCGGAGCGGCTCGGCCCCGTCCGGATGATGCTGTCCGGCTCGGCACCGCTGTCCCCGGAGCTGATCGACCGCTTCACCGAGCGCACCGGGATCCCCGTCCATCAGGGCTACGGCCTCACCGAGGCGGCCCCCGTGGTCACCAGCACGCTGTGCAGCCGGGAGCTGCAGTCGCGCTCCGTCGGCGCCGCGCTGCCCGGCATCGCGATCCGGCTCGTCGACCAGCGGGGCCGCACGCCGGCGGGCGAGGACCCCGGGGAGATCCAGGTCTGCGGCGCGAACCTGTTCAGCGGCTACTGGCCCGACGGCTCGGGCGGGCCGGACGCGGACGGCTGGTGGTCCACCGGCGACCTCGGCTTCCTCGACGCGACCGGCGACCTGTTCCTGGTCGACCGGCTCAAGGAGCTCGTGATCGTGTCCGGCTTCAACGTCTACCCGATCGAGGTCGAGGACGTGATCCGCGAGGTCGAGGGGGTCACCGAGGCAGCCGTGATCGGGGTCGACGACGCGACCACCGGCGAGGCCGTCGTCGCCTACGTACGTGCCCCCGGCACGGATCCGGCGACGATGGGCGAGGCCGTCCGCGCCCACTGCGAGTGGCGGCTCGCCCGGTTCAAGCAGCCGAGCCGGATCGAGGTGGTCGACGAGCTGCCGCTGACCGGGACCGGCAAGGTCCAGAAGGGCCGGCTGCGAGCGGCCGAGCGCCGCCGGACACTGGGCCTGCTCGAATGAGCGCCGCCCGCGTCACCCTCTACTCCCGGCCGGGGTGCCACCTCTGCGACGACGCCCGCGCCGTGATCGCCCGGGTCTGCGCCGACCTGGGGGAGGAGTACGTCGAGGTGTCGATCGACGACCACCCCGAGCTCCAGCAGCGGTTCGGCGAGGAGATCCCGGTGACCCTCGTCGACGGCCGCCAGCACGACTTCTGGCGGGTCGACGAGACCCGGCTGCGGACCGCCCTCGGCGGCTGAGCACCCCCGCGGGGCGTGGCCCTTCTCACATGTGCTAGCCCGGTCGCCCGCCGGTCCTCGTCTCGGTTTGTTCTCACGTTCACAAACTCTTAGAGTGAACTGGCCGCAAGGACGAGAACGGGCGCTTCCCACGCCCGGATCCGCGGCCGAATCCATGGCATGGAGACGAGACCCTTGACCGCACGGACCACCCCCGAGACCGCCCGGGACATTCCCGAGGCAACGGTCGCGCGGCTGCCCGTGTACCTCCGTGCCCTCACGACCCTCTCCGAGCAGGGCACCGGCACCTGCTCCAGCGAGGACCTCGCCGCGGCCGCGGGCGTCAACAGCGCCAAGCTGCGCAAGGACCTCTCCTACCTCGGCAGCTACGGCACCCGCGGCGTCGGCTACGACGTCGACTACCTGCGCTACCAGATCGCCCGCGAGATCGGCGTGACCCAGGACTGGCCGGTCGTCATCGTCGGGATCGGGAACCTCGGCCACGCGCTCGCCAACTACTCGGGGTTCCGCAGCCGGGGGTTCCGGGTCGTGGCGCTGCTCGACGCCGACCCGAGGCGGCACGACGAGGTCGTCGCGGGCGTCGACGTGCGCCCCTTCGACGACCTCGAGCAGATCGTCAAGGAGCACGGCGTGGCGATCGGCGTGATCGCCACCCCCGCGCTGGCCGCCCAGGACGTCGCGGACCGGATGGTCGCCTCGGGGATCACCAGCATCCTCAACTTCGCGCCCAGCGTCCTCTCGGTGCCGACCGGGGTCGACGTCCGCAAGGTCGACCTGTCCATCGAGCTGCAGATCCTCGCCTACCACGAGCAGCGCAAGGCGCACGGAGAGGTGACGGCATGAGCGTCCTGGTCGTCGGCATCTCCCACAACTCCGCACCGGTGGCCCTGCTGGAGCAGGTCGCCCTCGACAGCAGCGGCGTGCACAAGCTGATCCACGAGGCAGCGGCCTGCGAGCACGTCGCCGAGGTCACGGTGATCTCCACGTGCAACCGGCTCGAGATCTACGCCGAGGTGGACCGGTTCCACGGCAGCGTCGAGGACGTCTCCCGGATGCTGGTCGACCGGGCGGGGGAGGCCGTCGGCGTGATCCTGCCGCACCTCTACGTCCACTACGACGACGGCGCGGTCGCACACCTGTTCCACGTCGCCGCCGGCCTCGACTCGATGGCCGTCGGTGAGGGCCAGATCCTCGGGCAGACCCGCGAGGCGCTGCGCCTGGGCCAGGAGCTCGGCACGGTCGGGCCGGCCCTCAACACGCTCTTCCAGCAGGCACTGCGCGTCGGGAAGCGCTCCCGCGCCGAGACCGACATCGACAGCGCCGCCCCGTCCCTGGTCACCGCCGCGCTCGCCCGCTCCGGCGCGGCCGGCGCGCACGTCGAGGGCAAGCGCGTCGTCGTCGTCGGCGCCGGCTCGATGGCCGGGCTGGCCACCGCCACGGTCTTCCGGATGGGGGCCGCCAGTGTCACGGTCGTCAACCGCACCGCCGGCAACGCCGACCGCCTCGCCGGGGAGTACGGCGCCCGCACGGCGCCGCTGAGCGACCTCACCGCCGAGCTGGGCCGCGCGGACATCGTGATCACCTGCACCGGCGCCACCGGCGCCCTGATCACGCCCGAGATGGTCGCGATCGCCCGCCCCGACGGCGCCCCGCTCTCGATCATCGACCTGGCGCTCCCGCACGACGTCGACCCCGGTGTCGCAGACCTGCCCGGGGTCACCCTGATCAACCTCGCCGAGCTGGCCGACGAGCTGCACGAGTCGGACGCCGGCCGCGAGGTCGAGGGTGTCCGCCGGATCGTCGCCCAGGAGGTCACGGCCTTCCTGTCCGCCCGCCGCCAGGCGAGCGTGGCCCCGACGGTCGTGGCGCTGCGGTCGATGGCGACCGCGGTGGTCGAGTCCGAGATGGAGCGGCTCGCCGGGCGCCTCCCCGACCTCGACGACGCCGCCCGGGCCGAGGTGCTGCAGACGGTGCGCCGGGTCGCGGACAAGCTGCTCCACCAGCCCACCGTCCGCGTCAAGGAGCTCGCCAACGAGACCGGCGCGGTGTCCTACGCGACCGCGCTCGCCGAGCTGTTCGCGCTTGACCCGGAGGCCGTGGACGCGGTCACCCGTCCGGAGGGAATCGCATGAGCAGACCCATCCGCGTCGGCACCCGCCGTTCCGTGCTCGCCACCACCCAGTCCGGGACGGTGGCGGAGATGATCCGCACCCTGCTGGGCCGCGAGGCCGAGCTGGTCGAGGTGACCACCGAGGGTGACCGCAGCCAGTCCGACGGGACGCCGCTGGCGACCGTGGGCGGCACCGGCGTCTTCGTCGGCGCGCTCCGCGACGCGCTGCTGCGCGGCGACGTCGACGTGGCCGTGCACTCCCTCAAGGACCTCCCGACGTACCCCCAGGACGGCATCGCGCTGGCCGCCGTCCCCGCCCGGGAGGATCCGCGCGACGTCGTGGTGGCCCGCGACGGGCTCACGCTCGGCGAGCTGCCGGCCGGGAGCCGGGTCGGCACCGGGTCCCCCCGCCGGGTCGCGCAGCTGCACGCGCTCGGCCTCGGTTTGGAGATCTCGGGAATCCGCGGGAATGTTGACACCAGGATTGCCAAGGTTCGCTCCGGCGAGTTCGACGCCGTGGTGCTGGCCCGCGCCGGGCTGGCCCGCATCGGTCGGCTCGACGAGGTGACCGAGGCGCTCGACCCGCTGCAGATGCTCCCCGCCCCCGGGCAGGGCGCGTTGGCGGTGGAGTGCCGCGCGGACGACGCCGAGCTGGTGGCCGCACTGGCCGCGCTCGACGACGACCACACCCGGGCGGCGGTCACGGCCGAGCGCACGGTGCTCGCCACGCTCGAGGGCGGGTGCTCGGCGCCGATCGGAGCACTGGCCGAGGTCGTGGAGGGCGAGGACGGGAACGAGATCTGGGTCAGGGCCGTCGCCCTGTCCCTTGACGGGGCGCTAGCGGTGCGGAAGTCCGCAACGGGAGCCCCCACCGACGCAGTCGGCGTCGGGACCCGGCTGGCGAGCGAGATGCTCGCCGACGGGGCAGCACGGTTGGCCGAACCACCAGACAAGAGGCAAAACGCATGACGCGAGGCAAGACGCCCACCACCAATGGCACCGCCACGACGCAGGGCTCCGCACGGGGCTGGGTGTCGTTCGTCGGCAGCGGGCCGGGCGACCCCGGACTGCTGACGGTGCGCGCCGTCGACCTGCTCCGGCAGGCCGACGTCGTCGTCACCGAGGTGCCGGACCACGCGGCGCTCGTCCGATCCGTACTCGGCCTGCCCGACCCGGTCGTCGCCGAGGAGGGCGAGGAGACGCCCGTCGTCGGCCCCGAGATCGTCGACGGTGGCTTCGGCGAGGACGGCCAGCCGCTGACCCACGCGGCCCGCGCGAAAGTCGTCGTCAAGCACGCCAAGCGCGGCCGGCGCGTCGTGCGGCTGATGGCCGGGGACCCGTTCCTCTACGCCTCGGGTCCCGAGGAGGCGCAGGCCTGCGTCAAGGCCGGCCTGGGCTTCGAGATCGTCCCCGGCGTCTCCTCGGTCAGCGCGGTCCCGGCGTACGCCGGTATCCCGCTCACCACGAAGGACCACCGCGAGGTCGCCGTCGTCACCTGCGGCGACAAGGTCGACTGGTCGCAGTACGCCGACGGTCGCACGCTCGTGCTGCTCTCCGGTGTCGGCATGATCGGCGACATCAGCAAGGCGCTCGTCGACGCCGGCCGCCCGGCCGGCACCCCGGTCGCGATGACCCGCGTCGGCACCACCACCGAGCAGGCCACGGTCATCTCGACCCTCGAGCACATCGCCGCCGACGCCCGCGCCGCGCGGATGTCGCCGCCGGCCATCATCGTCATCGGCAACGTGGTCGACCTGCGCGAGACGCTCTCGTGGTTCGAGACCAAGCCGCTGTTCGGCTGGCGCGTGCTGGTGCCCCGCACCAAGGAGCAGGCCGGCACCCTCTCCCAGCGGCTGCGCGGCTACGGCGCCGTGCCCGAGGAGGTCCCCACGATCTCGGTCGAGCCGCCGCGCAACCCGCTGCAGATGGACAAGGCCGTGCGCGGCCTGGTCGAGGGCCGCTACGAGTGGATCGCGTTCACCTCGGTCAACGCGGTGAAGGCCGTCCGCGAGAAGTTCGAGGAGTACGGCCTCGACGCCCGTGCGTTCTCCGGCCTGAAGATCGCCGCGGTCGGCGACAAGACCGCGCAGGCCATCGCCGCCTGGGGCCTGCGCGCCGACCTGGTGCCGTCCGGTGAGCAGTCCGCCGCCGGGCTGCTCGAGGACTGGCCGGAGTACGACGAGGTGCTCGACCCGATCAACCGGGTCTTCCTGCCGCGCGCCGACATCGCCACCGAGAATCTCGTCGCCGGCCTGGTCGACCTGGGCTGGGAGTGCGACGACGTCACGGCGTACCGCACGGTGCGGGCCACGCCGCCGCCGGCGCCGACCCGGGACGCGATCAAGAGCGGCAAGTTCGACGCGGTCGTCTTCACCTCGTCCTCGACCGTGCGCAACCTGGTCGGCATCGCCGGCAAGCCGCACCCGTCGACGATCATCGCGGTGATCGGTCCGGCCACGGCCAAGACCGCCGAGGAGCACGGCCTGCGGGTCGACGTGCTGGCCCCCAAGCCGGACGTCGAGGAGCTCGTGGACGCGCTGGCGGACTTCGGCGCGACCCGCCGGATGGCGATGATCGAGGCCGGCCAGCCGGTGACCAAGCCGTCCGAGCGCAAGCCGTCCGGCCGTCGGAAGGCCACCTCCTCGCGATGACCGCCGCGCGATGACCGAGCTCGAGACGCGGGGCGTGGCCGGACCGCTGGTCCGGCCGCGCCGGCTGCGCACCACCCCGGCGCTGCGCCGGATGGTCAACGAGACCTCGCTCGAGGCCCGCCAGCTGGTGCTGCCGATGTTCGTCCGGGAGGGGCTCACCGAGCCGCACCCGATCGGCTCGATGCCGGGCGTCGTGCAGCACAGCCGGCGCTCGCTGCTGGCCGCGGTGACCGAGGCCGCCGAGCTCGGGCTGGGCGGCGTGATGCTCTTCGGCATCCCCGAGCACAAGGACCCGACCGGCTCCGGCGCGATCGATCCCGGCGGGATCCTCAACCTCGCGATCACCGACGTGGTCGCTGAGGTCGGTGACGCACTGACCGTGATGAGCGACCTGTGCCTCGACGAGTTCACCGACCACGGGCACTGCGGCGTGCTCACCCCCGACGGCCGGGTCGACAACGACCGCACGCTCGCGGCGTACGCCGAGATGGCGCTGGCCCAGGCCGACGCCGGCGTCGACATGGTCGGCCCCAGCGGGATGATGGACGGCCAGGTGGCGGTGATCCGGGAAGCCCTCGACGCCGCGGAGCACACCGACGTCTCGATCCTGGCCTACTCCGCGAAGTACGCCTCCGCGTTCTACGGGCCCTTCCGGGAGGCGGTCGACTCCACGCTGCAGGGCGACCGGCGGACCTACCAGCAGGACCCCGGCAACGCCCGCGAGGGCGTCCGGGAGGCGCTGCTCGACGTCGAGCAGGGCGCCGACCTCGTCATGGTCAAGCCCGCGCTGGCCTACCTCGACGTCGTACGACGGGTCCGCGACGCCGTCGATGTCCCGGTCGCGGCGTACAACATCTCCGGCGAGTACTCCATGCTCGAGGCGGCGGCCGCCCGGGGCTGGATCGACCGGGAGCCGGCCATCCTCGAGACGCTGCTCTCGATCCGCCGGGCCGGCGCCGACGTGGTGCTCACCTACTGGGCCGCCGAGGCCGCCCGCCTGCTCTGACGCGTCGTTTCTTCACGCAAAAAGCACCCGACCCGTCGTTTGTTGACGCAAGATGACGCCGACCCGTCGTTTGTTCACGCGGCGGCGCGGGACTCGGGGTTTCGTCCGCGCGGTCGCGGGAACGCTCGTGGTCGCCACACCCCTCCGCAGGGCAGGGAACGGGTATCACGGCTGGACGCACCGTAACTCCGGGATCACGCGATCGTTGGGCTGTCTACAACCTGTGCTTGAGGGAGCATGACCGGTAGGTTGACCACCAGGGAGAGTCCGCGATGAGCACACCGCGATTCGGTCGCGTTCAGAAGGCCACGGCGTTCCTGCCGCTGGCCCTGTTGTCCGTCGCCTGGACCGCCAGCCTGGCCGGCGTCGGCGTGACGACCGCCTCCGCGGAGCAGTCCCCGTCCCCTCGCACCAGCCTCCCCGACGGCACCAGCGTCCCGACCCAGGCCATCGAGGCGCCCGCCAGCGTATCGGCCCCCGGCCGCGTCGCCCCCGGGATCACCGGCAGCCGGAACCGCGTCGTCGCCACCGCCTCGACCTCCGGCATCCCGTCGGCCGCGCTCGCCGCCTACCAGCGTGCGGAGACCGTGATCAACGCCGCCGACAAGTCCTGCAACCTGGCCTGGCAGCTCGTGGCCGCGATCGGGCGCGTCGAGTCCGACCACGGCCGCACCAACGGCAACACCCTCGACGAGTCCGGCGTCGCCCGTCCCGGCATCTACGGCATCGCGCTGGACGGCCGGAACAACACCACGAAGATCCGCGACACCGACGGCGGGCAGTACGACTCCGACGCCGAGTTCGACCGCGCCATCGGGCCGATGCAGTTCATCCCCTCCACCTGGTCGGTCGTCGGCGTGGACAGCGACGGCGACGGGCAGCGCAACCCGCAGGACATCGACGACGCGGCGCTCGCGACCGCCGTCTACCTCTGCTCGGGCGACGACGACCTGTCGACGGTCAAGGGCCAGCGCGCCGCGGTCTTCCGCTACAACCACAGCGCGACGTACGTCGACCTCGTGCTGTCGATCATGAACGCCTACCTGGACGGCGACTTCACCTCCGTGCCGAACGGCACCACGTCGGCCGGCTACTTCGTGCCCGAGCCGAAGCCCGCGCCCAAGCCGGTGCGCCACGAGCCGGCCAAGCAGCCCAACGCCGGCTCCAACGGCGGCACCAGCGGCGGCACCAACAGCCCGGCGCCCGCCCCGGCCCCGGCACCGGCGCCGACCTCGCCGCCGTCGGACGCGCCGGTCGAGAACCCCTCCCCGACCCCGCCCGGTGGGGGTGGCGGCGTACCCAACCCGCCGGCGCCGCCGCCGCTGCCGCCGCTGCCCTCGCCGGAGATCCCGCCGGTGGACGAGGTGCTCACGGTGGTCGAGGCCACCGCGCAGTGCACCGCGGAGGGATACAGCCCCCTCGTCAACAAGGCCGCCTGGGACAAGTGCATCGCCGGCTACACCAGCTGATCCGTCGTTCGTTCACGCGCCCGGCCCCGAGCCTGCGTGACCACACGACACGTCGGGGTGATGTGCGAGTGAAGAAGCGACAGCCCGGAGTGGTCTGGAGCACCCGCCGCACCCTGCCGACGCACCTGCTCCCCGGCGGGTTGGCGCTTTCAGGGACAATCGGCATGTGACTCCCGACGGAACCGCCCGCACCGCCGCGTCCGGCGCCCTCTTCGAGCGCGCCCGGGCCGTCACCCCGGGAGGGGTGAACTCCCCGGTGCGCGCCTTCAACGCGGTCGGCGGCACCCCCCGCTTCATCCGCTCCGCGCGCGGCGCCTGGCTCACCGACGTCGACGGCAACGAGTACGTCGACCTGATCTGCTCGTGGGGGCCGATGCTGCTCGGCCACGCCCACCCCGAGGTGCAGGCCGCCGTGGCCGCGGCGGTCGAGCGCGGCACGTCGTACGGCACTCCCACGGAGCCCGAGGTCGAGCTCGCCGAGGAGATCGTCGCCCGCACCCCCGTGGAGCAGGTCCGCTTCGTCTCCTCCGGCACCGAGGCGACGATGTCCGCGATCCGCCTGGCCCGGGGCTTCACCGGCCGCGACGTGGTCGTGAAGTTCGCCGGCTGCTACCACGGCCACGTCGACTCGCTGCTCGCGTCCGCCGGGTCCGGCCTCGCGACGTTCGCGGTGCCGGGCACCCCCGGGGTCCCGGACTCGTCGACCGCGCTGACTCTGGTGCTGCCGTACAACGACCGGGCCGCGGTCGACAAGGCGTTCGCCGAGCACGGCGACCGGATCGCCTGTCTGATCACCGAGGCCGCCCCCGGCAACATGGGCGTCGTCCCGCCGGAGCCGGGCTTCAACGCGTTCCTCGCCGAGACCTGCGCCCGGCACGGCGCGCTGTTCGTCAGCGACGAGGTGATGACGGGGTTCCGCGCGAGCCGCCTCGGCCAGTGGGGCCTCGACGGCGCCCGCGAGGGCTGGCGGCCCGACATGGTCACGTTCGGCAAGGTGATGGGCGGAGGGTTCCCCGCCGCGGCGTTCGGCGGCCGGGCCGACGTGATGTCGCGGCTGGCGCCCCAGGGGCCGGTCTACCAGGCCGGGACCCTGTCCGGGAACCCGATCGCGACCACCGCCGGCCTGGCCACGCTCCGGCTCGCCACCGACGAGGTCTACGACCACATCACCGCCGCCGGCGAGACGATCAAGGCCGCGGCGGCGGCCGCGCTCACCGAGGCCGGCGTCCCGCACGTCGTCCAGTCGACCGGCACGATGTTCTCGGTGTTCTTCACCGACGGCGCACCGGTCCGCGACTTCGCGGACGCCTCGCGCACGGACGCGGCGGCGTACGCGGCGTTCTTCCACGCCATGCTGGACCGGGGCGTCTACCTGCCGCCGTCGGCGTACGAGGCGTGGTTCCTGTCCTCCGCCCACGACGACCGCGCGGTCCAGACCGTGCTCGACGCCCTGCCCGACGCCGCCCGCGCGGCGGCCGCCGCCACCTCCGAGGGAGCCCGATGAGCCAGACGCCCGACACGATCGTCCACCTGCTTCGCCACGGGGAGGTCCACAACCCCACGGGGGTGCTCTACGGGCGCCGGGACGGCTTCCACCTCTCCACGCTCGGCCGGGCGATGGCGCAGAAGGTCGCGGACACCATCAAGGACCGCGACATCACGCACATCCGGGTCTCCCCGCTCGAGCGGACACGCGAGACCGCGCAGCCGCTGGCGGACGCCCGCGGACTCGAGATCGTCCGTGATCCGCGGGTGATCGAGTCGACGAACGTGTTCGAGGGCGAGCGCTTCGGCCCCGGCGCGGGGGTGCTGCGCAAGCCGTCCACGTGGCGGCACCTGTGGAACCCGATGCGGCCGTCGTGGGGCGAGCCGTACAAGGAGATCGTGGCCCGGATGATGGCCGCGGTGCACGACGCCCGCGAGGCCGCCGAGGGGCACGAGGCCGTGGTGGTCTCCCACCAGCTCCCGATCTGGACGACCCGCCTGCACGTCGAGAACCGCTCGTTCCTCCACGACCCGCGGCGCCGTCAGTGCACGCTGTGCTCGCTCACCTCGCTGCACTTCGTCGGCGACCGGATCACCCAGATCTCCTACTCCGAGCCCGCCGGCGACCTGATCCCGACGGCCGACAAGAACGCGCCGTTCTCCGCCGGCGGCGCCCCCGAGGAGCAGCGGCCCTGAGTCCCCCCACCCGCCTCACCCGGATCGCGCTCGCTCCGGTTCTCGCCTGTCTGCTGCTGCTGACGGGCTGCTCGTCGTTGGCCGGCACCGGCGACACCGGCTTCGTCACCGGCGACGGCAGCGTCACCGAGGTGCCGCCGGCCGACCGCGGCGACGCCGTCTCGCTCGCCGGCCCGGCCGTCGGCGGCAAGGACCTCGACCTGGCGGACTACCGCGGCAAGCCCGTGGTGGTCGTCGTCTGGGGCTCCTGGTGCACGCCCTGCCGCGCCGAGGCCCCGGACGTGATCGCCGCCGCCGAGGAGCTCGACGACCGGGCCCAGTTCG
>Ga0307415_100000141_pt1 | contig 31863 bp, 26 predicted proteins | sample DK1Cmetagenome_FD_204524 | JGI IMG/M metagenome (GOLD analysis project Ga0307415, IMG submission 204524) | Maize rhizosphere microbial communities from greenhouse at UC Davis, California, United States - DK15-C-2 | ecosystem: Host-associated > Plants > Roots > Rhizosphere > Soil | place: USA... | reverse complement strand
CAGAGCCGCCGATCATGGACCAAAGTCCATGATCGGCGGCGAATTGGGGGCGAGGGGTCAGGCGCCGGCGTCGAGGCGGGCGACCTGCTCGTCGCTCAGCTTGAGGTCCAGCGCCGGCAGCGCCGCCCGGTACTGCTCCAGGGTGCGCGGGCCGATCAGCGGCACGATCGTCGGCGACTGTGAGCGCAGCAGCCAGGCCAGCACGACCTGGTTCGGCGTGGCGCCGACCTGGGCCGCGACCCCGGTCAGCACGGCGAGGCGCGCGTCGGCGTCCGGCCCGGCGTAGGGTTCCATGGCCCAGTGGGCGCGTCGCTTGGCCTCGTCGTCGTAGACGCCCTTGAGGATCGGCGAGTACGCCACCAGGGTCAGGTTGTCGTGTTCCTTCAGGTAGTCCATCTGCTCGTCGTCCACTATGGACGAGTGCCGCAGGCCGGCCCGGCGGCGCAGGTAGGTGTGCTGCTGCTGCAACGCCACCGGCGCGGGCCAGCCGTGCCGGGCGCACAGCTGCCGGATCCGCTCCATCCGCCAGGTGCGCACGTTGGACCAGCCGATGTGGCGGGCCTTGCCGGCGGCGACGATGCCGGCCAGCGCCTCCAGCGTCTCCTCCAGCGGCGTGGACCGGTCGTCGACGTGCACGTAGTACAGGTCGACCCGGTCGGTGCGCAGCCGCCGCAGGCTGTCATCGATCGCCGTGCGCAGGGTCTTGGCCCCCGCGCCCTCGAACCGCTTCCGGGCGATCGTCCAGTCGGGCCCGTCCTCGCGGTCGCCCCAGACGTCGTCCTGATCCCAGACCATGCCGCTGCCCTTGGTGGCGAGGAACACATCGTCGCGCCGGCCGCCGCGCTCGAACCACCGGCCCAGCAGCGACTCGCTCTCGCCGCCCAGGCTGCCGCGCCGGTGCCACCAGGCGTAGCAGTTGGCGGTGTCCAGGAACGTCCCGCCCGCGTCGACGTACTCGTCGAGGATCTGGAACGACGTCGGCTCGTCGGTCGACGTGCCCATGATCATGCAGCCGAGCGAGAGCTGGCTGACGTGCTCGCCGGTCCGGCCGAGTTCCACCTTCTTCATGACACTCCCTTGGTACGGGCGCGCCGCGGCGGCGGGGACGCCACCAGCAGGTCGCGATAAATCTTGATCTTGTGCTCGATCGCCTCGAAATGGCGCCGCAACAGGTCCAGGCGCTCGGCCAGCGCGTCGCGGTGCCCCTCCAGGAGGTCCACCCGGTCGCCGATGGTGGCGTCGCCGCCCCGGGTCAGCTCGACGAAGCGCACCATGTCCCGGATCGGCATGCCGGTCTGGCGCAGCAGCGTGAGGAACGCGACCGCCCCGAGATCGTCGTCGCTGTACCGGCGATGGCCGCTGCTGGCCCGGCCGACCGGCGCCAGCAGGCCGATCCGCTCGTAGTAGCGCAGGGTGTGCGACGAGACGCCGCTGCGCCGCGCGGCCTCCTCGATGCTGTACGTCGGCTCTGGCTCCACGCGGATCACGCTAGGTCTTGGAGCGCACTCTAAGTCAAGGGTCGGTCAGCTCGGCCGCGTCGCCGAGATGAAGATGATCAACAGGACGGCGACCACGACGACGCCCGCGGCGATCAACGCCGGCCCCTGGCCGCGGCCGATCATCCGGCCGGACCGGATGGCGCGCTCCGCCGCCTCGTACCGCCGGTAGCCGATGATCCCCGCGACGGTGCCCAGCGCCAGCAGCACGAGGCCGATCGGGAAGAGCTCGGGGTTCACATAGATCAGCGCCACGCCGCCGGCGAGCAGGGTCAGCGCGGTGCGCACCCAGGCCAGCAGCGTCCGCTCGTTGGCCAGCAGGAACCGTACGTCGATGTCGAGCCGGTCTCGGGAATCGTCCACACTCCCAGTCTGATCGATCGCGCCGACCCGGACCGACCGCTGGGCCGAGGGATCGAAGGGCGACCGCGTGGGTACGGAGGCGGGCATGAGCGATGTCGTGGACGCGGTAGTGATCGGAGCGGGGCACAACGGTCTGGTGGCGGCCAACATTCTGGCCGACGCCGGCTGGGACGTGGTGGTGCTGGAGGGCACGCCGAACATCGGCGGGGCGGTCCGCTCGGCCGAGGTGACCGCACCCGGCTTCACCAACGATCTGTGCAGCGCCTTCTATCCACTCTCGGCCTGTTCGCCGGCCCTGCGCGGGCTCGACCTCGACTCGTACGGTCTCAAGTGGACCCACGCCCCCGCCGTGCTGGCCCACGCGCTGCCCGACGGCCGGGCCGCGGTGCTCAGCCGCGACCTCGACGTCACCGCCGCCTCGCTGGACGAGTTCGCCCCGGGCGACGGCGACCGGTGGCGCCGCGCCTACGAGGAGTGGCTGCCGATCTCCGACGCGCTGCTCGACGCGCTGCTCACGCCGTTCCCCCCGATCCGGGCCACGGGCCGTTTGGCTCACCGGCTGCGCGCCGGCGGCCTGCTCCGGCTGGCCCATCGGTTCACGCTGCCCGTGCGGGCCCTGACCGACCAGATGTTCGCCGGCGAGGGCGCCAAGGTTCTGTTCGCCGGGCTGGCGCTGCACACCGACATGGGGCCGGACGAGACGGCCAGCGGCGCGTTCGGTTGGTTGCTGGCCATGTTGGGCCAGCAGTACGGATTCCCGGTACCGGTCGGTGGGGCCCAGCGCCTGACCGACGCGTTGGTGCGGCGCCTGGACGCTCGGGGCGGGCGGGTTCTCACCGAGGCGCTGGTGGAGCGGATCGTGGTACGGGACCGGACGGCACTGGGCGTGCTGTGTGCCGACGGGCGGCGATACCGGGCCCGCCGCGCCGTCCTGGCCGACGTGCCGGCGCCCCGCCTGTACGGGCACCTGGTCGGCGCGGGTCACCTGCCGCCCCGGCTGCTGGAGCACCTGCGGGCGTTCCAGTGGGACGACGGCACGGTCAAGGTGGACTGGGCGCTGTCGGGCCGGGTCCCGTGGACGGCGCCGGCGGCCGGGGCCGGGACCGTCCACGTGGGAGGCGACGTCGACGGCCTGGCCCGCTACGCCGGCGACGTCGGGCTCGGCCGGGTGCCGACCGACCCGTTCCTCCTCGTCGGACAGATGACCACGGCCGACCCGACCCGGTCACCGGCCGGCACGGAGTCGCTGTGGGCCTACACCCATGTGCCTCACGGCGCCGCGTTCACCGACAAGGACCTCGACGCGCACGTCGAGCGGATCGAGGCGGTGCTGGAGGAGCATGCGCCCGGCTTCGGCCGGCTCGTCCTGGGCCGGCACGTCTACGGCCCCGGGACCCTGGAGGCCGAGAACCCCGGCCTCGTCGGCGGGGCGATCAACGGCGGCACCGCCGCGGCGTACCAGCAACTGTTCTTCCGTCCGGTCCCGGGTCTGGGGCGGGCGGACACCCCGGTCGACCGGCTCTACCTGGCCGGCTCGGCCGCCCACCCGGGGGGCGGCGTACACGGTGCGCCCGGTGCCAACGCGGCCCGGGCGGCGCTGGCCCGACACCGGCCGATAGTCGGCGCGGCCTACGGTGCCGGCGTCCGGGCCGCCCACCGCGCGATCTACCGCTGAGTCGGCGCGGGAATCTCCCGGCGAGCGGCGAGATCGGCCAGGCGGCGCAGCGTCTCCCGGTTGCGATAGTGCAGCATCACGTCGTTGACCTTGTTGCGCAGCCCGATCAGCGGGCCCTCGGTGAACTGCTCGTAGATCGTGACCCGGGTGGTGTCGGCCCCCAGCCGATCCAGCACGATGCGGGCCAGCCCGGCCCCCAGCGGCCACAGCTTCACCTTGAGCACCAGCAACCGGCCGGGCTCACATTCCAGCGAGGTGCTCCGGTCCTTGATGGAGAACGGCCACGGTCCGGCCTTGTGATGGATCTCCGCACCCGGCGAGGGCCAGTCGGCGTCGACATCGCGGATGTGGGCCGTGCCCACCACCCAGTCGCTGTACGTCCAACCGTCGGCCAGCACGGCGAAGACCCGGTCGGCGCCGACGTCCATCACGCGCGTTGTCTTGGACACGGTTTCTGCATTCCCAGCCCCGGCCCCGGATAACCGTTGTCGATCATTCAGCCGCGCTCGCTGGCCGGCTCGGCCGGGTCCGGCGCGAACAGGTTGCCGGCCGTCGGCGGGACCGGATCGTCGTCGAGCATGACCGCCGGTCCGGCCGCGGCGCCGAACCGTTCGGTCAGCCCGGGCACCAGTCGGCGCGGCCAGACGGCCAGGCGTCCCAGCCGGCCGGCGTAGGCCTCGCGGCGCGGGCGGCGCAGCAACCGCACCACGACGGCGGCCACGTGGTCGGGCATGTAGACCGGCGGGACCGGCCGCGCCGCCCGCCCGAGATGGTTGGCGGCGTGCCGGTACAGCGGCGTGTCAATCGACGCCGGCAGCACCGTGCAGACGGAGACCCGCTCGTCGGTCAGCTCCTGGCGCGCGATGGACGACAGGGCCCGGACCGCGTGCTTGCTGAAGATGTACGCGCCCATGTACGGCGCGGTGAGGTCGGACAGCACCGAGGCGATGTTGACGATGACGCCGCCGCCGCTCGCCCGCAGCCGGGGCAGGGCGGTCCGGACGCCGTGCAGGTAGCCGAAGACGTTGACGTCGACGACCCGGCGCACCTCGTCGAGCGGCGCCTCGGCCAGCCGCGCGTACAGCGCCACCGCGGCGTTGTTGACCCAGGCGTCGATGTGCCCGAACCGCTCGGTCGCCGCATCGGCCAGCGCCTCGACGGCCGCCGGATCGGTCACGTCGGTCGGCACGGGCAGCGCCGCGCCGCCGCGGGCGACGCAGCGGGCCGCCACCTCGTCGAGGGCGGCGGTCCGCCGGGCGGCGAGCACGACGCGGGCACCGGTCTCGGCGACCGCCTCGGCGGTGGCGGCGCCGATGCCGCCGGAGGCACCGGTGATGACGATCACCGACTCGGACAACGGTCGGGCAAGTGGCATGGGGTCCGCCGTACCCCGCGCCACCGCCGGCAAACTCCCGTCAACCGGGTGGCCAGAACCCGCGGCGCGAACCGGGTCGAGGAACGCACCGGTCGGCTTTTCCCTCGGCCGTGGCCGGCCCGGATCAGTCGCCGGGCGTGACGGGGATTGACAGGCCGTGCCATCATCCCTGATACGGATGACGGGGAAGTAGGGACGACGTAGAGCGATGGGCGGCTTTTTCGGGGCGGCGTTCGGCTTTCCGGCTGTTCTCTTCACCTTTCTCCTCATTGTCGTTCTGCTCTATTGGGCGCTGGTGGCGACCGGCGTTCTGAGCCTGGACACCGATGGCGGCGACGCCGACGCCGGCGAGGGCGCCGACGGCCTGCTCGACCGGTTCGGGCTCAGCGGCGTACCCCTCATGATCATTGTGTCCGCGGTGGTGGCGATCGCCTGGTTCGTCAGCCTCATCGGCACGTCGCTGCTCAACGGCGCCGGGGTCCCGACGGCCGTCCGTGTCCTGATCGGGCTGGCCGTCCTGCTCACCGCCGTGGTGTTCGCCCTCGCCGGCGCCTGGGCGCTGGCCCGCCCGCTGCGCCGCCTGTTCGACAGCGGGCCGGAGGTCTCGCGCCGGGCGTTCGTCGGCCGCGAGTGCGTCATCCGGACCGGTCAGGTCAGCGGCGATTTCGGGCAGGCGGAGGTCACCGCGGAGGACGGCTCATCCGCGCTGGTGCAGGTGCGCCAGACCGGGCAGGATACGTTCACCGCCGGCAGCCGCGCGGTGATCTACGACTACGACGAGGGCGGCGAGTTCTTCTGGGTCGTGCCGGTGGACGCGGCCAATCCCGGCCTCCCGACCCACTAGTACCCCCGGAAGAGGAACCAAGAGATGGACGTCATCACCGTTGGCGTCGGCGTACTTCTCGCCGTCGGCCTGCTCATCCTCATCGGACTAGCCCTCCTGGTCGGCCGACTGTTCCGCAAGGTGGAGCAGGGCAAGGCGCTGATCATCTCCAAGGTCCGCAAGGTCGACGTGACCTTCACCGGCGCGGTCGTGATGCCGGTGCTGCACAAGGCCGAGGTGATGGACATCTCGGTGAAGACGATCGACATCGAGCGCACCGGGCACGACGGCCTCATCTGTCGCGACAACATCCGGGCCGACATCCGCATCACGTTCTTCGTCCGGGTGAACAAGACCGCCGAGGACGTCATCAAGGTGGCGCAGGCGATCGGCACGGCCCGGGCCAGCGACCAGCAGACGCTGCAGGAACTGTTCAACGCGAAGTTCTCCGAGGCGCTCAAGACGGTGGGCAAGCAACTGGACTTCGTCGACCTCTACACCAAGCGCGACGAGTTCCGCGACCAGATCATCCGCGTGATCGGAACCGATCTCAACGGCTACAGCCTCGAGGACGCGGCCATCGACTTCCTCGAGCAGACGCCGATCGACCAGCTCGACTCGCGCAACATCCTTGACGCCCAGGGCATCCGGAAGATCACCGAGCTGACCGCGATCGAACACGTCCGGACCAACGAGTTCCAGCGCAACGAGGAGAAGGAGATCACCCGGCAGAACGTCGAGGCCCGGGAGGCGATCCTCGAGCTGGAACGGCGCCAGGCCGACGCCGAGCTCAAGCAACGTCGCGAGGTGGAGACCGTCCGCGCCCGCGAGGAGGCGGAGATCGACCGGGTCAAGGCCGAGGAACGGCTCAAGGCCCATTCCGCGGCCATCCGCACCGATGAGCAACTCGGCATCCAGTCACAGAACCAGGCCCGCGAGATCGCGGTCGCGGAGAAGAATAAGGAACGGGTCCTCGCCATCGAAACCGAGCGGATCGAGAAGGACCGCATGCTCGAGGTCATCGCGCGGGACCGGGAGACCGAGCTGTCCACCATCGCCAAGGACAAGGAGGTCGAGGGCGAGAAGCGGGCCATCGCCGAGGTGATCCGGGAGCGGATCGCGGTGGAGAAGACCGTGGCCGAGCAGGAGGAGAGCATCAAGAGGCTGCGCGTGGTGGAGGAGGCCGAGCGGCTGCGGCAGTCGACCGTTATCGCGGCCGAGGCGCAGGCGCAGGAGAACCTGGTCAAGGACATCAAGGCGGCGGAGGCGGCCGAGGTGGCCGCCCGGCACAAGGCCAAGGAGACCCTCGTGCTGGCCGAGGCGCACCAGCAGGCCGCCGACCTGGAGGCCAGCGCCAAGATCCGGCTGGCCGAGGGCATCCAGGCCGAGGTGGCCGCGGCCGGCCTGGCCGGCGTCCAGGTCCGCGAGCGCGACGCCGACGCCATCGAGAAGGTCGGCCGGGCCGAGGCCGTGGTCGAGCGGGAGAAGGCCGTCGCCGAGGCCGACGGCATCAAAGCGAAGCTCAAGGGCGAGGCCGAGGGCCTGACCGACAAGGCGAGCGCGATGGCCGCGCTCGACGACGCGACCCGCGAGCACGAGGAGTACCGGCTGCGCCTGGAGGCCGAGAAGGAGATCAGGTTGGCCGGCATCGACGTGCAGCGGCAGATCGCCGAGGCGCAGGCTCGGGTCGTCGGCAAGGGCCTGGAGCAGGCCAACATCGACATCGTCGGCGGCGACAGCGTCTTCTTCGACCGGCTGATGTCGGCCATCTCGGCCGGCAAGGGCGTGGACGGATTCGTGCAGCACTCCGAGGTCGTGCGTGGCCTGACCGAGCCCTGGCGGGACGGCCGGGCCAACTTCATCGCCGACCTCAAGGAGCTGTTGGGCTCGTTCAGCACGGCCGACGTCTCCAACCTGACGCTCTCCGCGTTCCTGCTCCAGCAGATCAGCGCGGGCGGGTCCAATGTCGACAAACTGCGGGAACTGCTGAACGCGGCCGAGCGGTTGGGCGTGGCCGACGCTCCGATCGGCGCCCTCAACGGTCCCAAGCAGCCCATCGCGTCGTGAAGGCGGCCCGCGCCGCGGCCGCGGTCGCCCCCGGCGCGGGGGCGGCCGCGACGACCGACGCCGAGCCGTCACCACTGGACGCCGGCACCTACGAGGTGCTGCGCCGGCGGCTGGGTGAGCAGGCCAAGGAGCTGGCCCGGCGGGCCACCGCGCTCAACGGGCGGCGGGTGGAGGTGTTCGGCCGCACGGAGCTGCGCCTGATCGGCACCGAGCGGATACGCACCCAGCACAACTGCGTCCCCCGGGATGTCGCGTCGGTCGCCGGCCGGATGCTGTTCGGCTACAACGTCTTCATCGGCCTCAAGCCGGAGACGACCGTCGACGACGTCTTCTCGCTGCACCGGTTCATCCGCGACGGCGACGCCTTCCGGTTCGACAACCTGGGCTCCGACGACCTGCCGGCGCTGCTGCGCGATCCCGGCTTCGAGCGTGACTTCGGCGAGCTGTTCCGCTACTACCGGGAGACCCGCCTGCTGCAGCTGCGGCCGGTCGAGGGCCGGCTGCTGGCCGTCTTCCAGACCGGACCGAAGACCGACGACATCCGGGTGCTGCGGTGGCGCATCGATGCCGACGGCTCCGTGCGGTACATCGACAACCGCGGCGAACGCGACCACCGTTTCCCGCCGTCGCACGACTTCGAATGGACGCCGACGTCCCGGGACGACCACGTGCTCGGCCGTCACCCGCACATCTCCATCGGCGGCGAGGTGTTCGTCGAGACCGTCGGCGGCAACCTGACCGTCAAGCTGGAGAACAACACCGAGACCGGGCAGGGCATCTACAGCGAGCCGGTCGTCGAGCCGCTGCAGAGCCTGGCCGACGCCGACGTCCGGTACGCCCGGATCGGGCCGCTGATCCTCCTGCGGATCCGGCCCTACAACGAGACCGAGTGGCGCCACCTGGTCTTCAACACCGCGACCTTGGACGTCGTGCGGATCGACGGCATCGGCCAGTCGTGCCAGCGGCTGCCCGAGGACCAGGGCATCATCTTCCCGGGCGGCTACTACCTGGCCACCGGCGTGAGGAAGACCTTCGACACCGACGTGACGAGCCTGGAGTTCGAGCGGGTCATCCGGTCGCCCAACGGCGAGGACGTGCTGTACGTCTTCCACGCGCGCGCCGAGGGTCGCACGCTGCTGCTGCCGTACAACGTGATCCGCAAGGAGATCACGACGCCGCTGCCCTGCCACGGGTACTCGTTGTTCGACGACGGCACGCTGGTCCTCTTCCGGGCCGTGTCGGAGGAGCCGAGCCGGGTCCACCCGGTGCAGGTGTGGCAGACCCCGTACGTGTCCGATGTGTACGCCGCCGCCCAGCCGATCGGCACCGGCCCGCTGGAGCGGGTGGGCAACGCCGACCTGGTCCGGGGCATCTCCGACTGCCTGTCCGTGGCCCGCATGGTCGACGAGATGAGCCCGTCGGCGCCGGTGTTCGAGGCGCTGATCGCGCACTGCGCCCGGGTGTTCGACCACTACCACTGGCTCGGCGAGGCGGACCTCGGCGATCTCCGCGGTGCCCTGGTGGCCGTACGGTCGACCGCCGAGGGAGTCCTCGACGAGTTCGAGAAGGTCCAGCAGCTCACCGAGCGCGCGGCGGCGACGCTGGCTCGGGCGGCCGACGACGTCGCCGCGTTGATCCGCCGGATCGCCTCCGAGGCGCCGAACTCGGCCGACGGATGGATCCGGCAGCTGGCCGACCTGCGCCGCGCGCAGGGCCAGGTGGTCGGGCTGCGCGAACTGCGCTACGTCGACCTGGCCCGCGTCGACGAGCTGGCCGCCGGCCTGTCGACCGAGCTGACCGGAGCCGCCCAGCGGGCGGTCGAGTTCCTGCGCCGCGACGACGCGCTGGCCGCCTACCACGCCGAGATCGACGCGCTCACCGACCAGGCCGGCGCGATCGCCACGGTCGCCGAGGCCGGCCCGGTCGGCGAACGGCTGGCCGCGCAGGCCGAGGGGCTGCAGGTGATCGTCGATGTGGTGGCCTCGCTCGACATCGCGGACGCGACCATCCGTACCGCCATCCTGGAACGGATCGGCACCGTGCTCGGCGGCGTCAACCGGGCCCGGGCGACGCTGGAGGGCCGGCGACGGGAGTTGCTGGCCGCCGAGGGCCGGGCCGGCTTCGCCGCCGAGTTCGCGCTGCTCGGGCAGGCCATCACCGGCGGTCTGGCCGCGTCCGACACCCCGGAGCTGTGCGACGAGCATCTGGCCCGGTTGACGCTCCGGCTGGAGGACCTGGAGTCCCGGTTCGGCGAGTTCGACGAGTTCCTGACCGAGCTGGCCACCAAGCGCCTGGACGTCTCCGAGGCCTTCGCCGGCCGCAAGCAGGCCCTGCTCGACGACCGGGCCCGGCGGGCCGACCGGCTGGTCGGCTCGGCCGACCGGATCCTGGACAGCGTCCACCGCCGCACCGCCACGCTCGACTCGCTCGACGACGTCAACGCCTACTTCGCCTCCGACCCGCTGGTGGCCAGGCTGCGGTCGGTCGCCGACGACCTGCGCTCCCTGGGCGACCCGGTCCGGGCCGAGGAGCTGGAAGGCCGGATCAAGGCGGCCCGCCACCGGGCCGGGCGGGCGCTGCTGGACCGCGTCGACCTCTACCGCGACGGCGGCGAGGCCATCGAGTTGGGGCGGCACCGGTTCGCGGTCAACACCCAGACGATCGAGCTGACCCTGGTGCCGCACGGCGAGGAGATGGCGCTGGCCATCACCGGTACCGACTACCGGGCCCCGGTGCGGGACGAGGCCTTCGCCGCCACCCGGCCGTACTGGAACCAGTTGCTGCTGTCCGAATCGGACGACGTGAGCCGGGCCGAGCATCTGGCCACCTCGATCCTGGCCGAGGCCGAGACCGGGGCCGGCGACCTGACACTGGAGGCGCTCCGGGCGGCCGCGGTCACCGGCGGCGGCCTGGCCGAGCTCGTCCGGCGGGCCGCGGAGTCGCGCTTCGACGAGGGCTACGAGCGCGGCATCCACGACGCCGACGCGGCGGCCGTCCTCGACGCGGTACTGCGGCTGCACGCGGGGGCGGGACTGCTGCGCTACCCGCCGGCGGCCCGGTCCGCGGCGCAACTCTTCTGGGCGTACGGCCCCGACGAGCCCGCGAAGGCGGCGTGGACCCGTCGGGCCGCATCGCTGGCCCGGGCCCGCCGCCGGTTCGCCCGGCCCGACGAGATCGGCGGCGTCCAGGCCGACCTCGGCCGGGCGATCGACGACTTCCTCCGTACCACCGGGCTGGTCGACCTGGCCGCGCCGGCCGGGCTGGCCGGCGAGTACCTCTTCGAGGAGCTGTCCGACCCGCAACCCGGGTTCGTCACCAGCGCGGGCGCCCGCACGCTGCTCGACCGGTTCCGCCGGACGCTGGGCGGACCGCGGTCGAAGGCGGCCAGGGACTTCGAGGACGACCTGCGGCTCCTCGGCGACGACCTGGCCAGCCGGCATCAGCTGACGTTGGCCTGGCTGACCGCCTTCCTTCGCAGTGGCGGCGGCGACGGGGCCGACGGGTACGACCTGCCCGAGGCGGTGGCGGTGGAGCTGTGCGGCCCGCGCCTGCCCCGGCACGACTCGTCGGCCCAGCTGTCCGCGTCGGTGGCCGGCCTGCTCGGCGCTCATCCCCGCATCCGGGACCGGCGCCTGGACCTGCGCCTCGACGAGTTGCTGACCCGTACCCGCCGATTCCGCGACGAACGGATCCCGGCCTACCGCGCGTACCAGCGGCGGCGCAACGAGGTGGTGGCCCGCGAGCGGGACCGGCTGCGCCTGGACGAGCACCGGCCCAACGTGATGGCCACGTTCGTGCGCAGCCGGCTGCTCGACGAGGTGTACCTGCCGCTGATCGCCGACAATCTGGCCCGCCAGCTCGGCGCCTCCGGTGACGCCAAGCGGGTCGACCACAGCGGGCTGCTGCTGCTCATCTCACCGCCGGGGTACGGCAAGACGACGCTCATGGAGTACCTGGCCAGCCGGCTCGGTCTGCTCTTCGTCAAGGTGAGCGGGCCGGCCATCGGACCGGCCGTGACCTCCGTCGACCCGGCCGAGGCGCCCAACGCGACGGCCCGGCAGGAGGTCGAGAAGATCTCCTTCGCCCTCGAGGCGGGCAGCAACGTGATGCTCTACCTCGACGACATCCAGCACGTCTCGCCCGAGCTGCTGCAGAAGTTCATCTCGCTGTGCGACGCCCAGCGCCGGATGGAGGGTGTCTGGCAGGGACGCTCGCGCACGTATGACCTGCGGGGCAAGCGGTTCGCCGTGTGCATGGCCGGCAACCCGTACACCGAGTCGGGCCAACGGTTCCAGATCCCCGACATGCTGGCCAACCGGGCCGACGTGTGGAACCTGGGCGACGTGCTCAGCGGCCGGGAGGAGGAGTTCGCGCTGAGCTACATCGAGAACGCGCTGACCTCCAACCCGGTGCTGACCGCGCTGTCGACCCGCGACCGCGGCGACGTCGACCTGCTGGTCCGCCTCGCCCGCGGCGACGACGGCGTACGGCCGGACCAGCTGCGCCATCCGTACTCCGGGCCCGAGCTGGAACAGGTCCTGTCGGTGCTGGGCAAGCTGTTGCGGGTGCAGGAGGTGGTCATGGCCAGCAACCGCGCCTACATCGCCTCGGCCGGGCAGGCCGACGCGTCCCGCACCGAGCCGCCGTACCTGTTGCAGGGTTCGTACCGCAACATGAACCAGCTCGCCGAGCGGATCAGCCCGGTCATGAACGACGAGGAGGTGGAGGCCGTGATCTCCGACCACTACGTCGGCGAGGCGCACGCCCTGGCGACCGGCGCGGAGGCCAACCTGCTCAAGCTGGATGAGCTGCGGGGCCGGCTGACCCCGGAGCGGGCCCGGCGGTGGTCGGAGGTGAAGGCCGCGTACCAGCGGGACCGCGCGCTGGGTGGGTCGGCTGACGATCCGCTCGCCCGGGCGGTCGGCGCCGTCGGTCTGCTGGCCGACCGCGTGGGTGGCATCGAGGCGGCCATCGCCGAGGCGGCGGCCCGGCTCGACGGCCCGGACCGTCCCCATGGTCCAATCACGACATGACGCCGAACCAGGCGTGCGCCGCGGCGGCCACGCTCACCTGACCGTTCACTCGCCGGTCGCACCGTCGATGAGCTCGCGCACGATGTCGGCGTGGCCGTTGTGCCGGGCGTACTCGTGGATCATGCCGATCATCACGGCGCGGATGTCGTAGACCCGGCCCCGCTTGGTGGTGATGGTGGAGTTCGGATCCACGTCGGCCGTGATGCGCCGGTTGCGCTCGCACAGGGCCACGAAACGGTCGACGTCGGCCTGCAGGCCCTCGCTGCGGCTCAGGTCCCAGTCCCAGTCGATCTCTTCCCCGTCGTAGTAGGGGTAGGGCTCCTTCCGCCCGGCCACACACTCCACGAACCACCACTGCTCGATCGTGGTCAGGTGCCGGAGCAGGCCGTGCAGGGTGGTGTCGGACCCGACCGTGCGCTGCCCGGCCTGCTCCTCGGTGAGCCCATCGAGCTTGGTCAGCAGCGTGGCCCGTTCGTAGTCCAGCCAGCCGTTGAGGGCGGACAGCTCGGGACCGGCGTCGGGTGGGTCGGCGCGTTCGAGGGGGGATCTGAAGGTCATGCCGGCCATTCTGGGCGAGCCCGATGGCCACCCCAACCGAATATGCGCCGGGACATAGAATGATCACATGGAACGCGTGGCGGTGCTCGGGCTCGGGCACATGGGTACGCCGATGGCCCGTCGCCTGGTCGACGCCGGTCATCCGGTGACGGTGTGGAACCGGACGGCCGGGCGGGCCGACGCGGTGGTGGGGGCGACGGTGGCCGATACGCCGGCCGCCGCCGTCGACGGGGCCGGCGTCGTCATCACCATGCTGACCGACGGCGCCGCCGTCGAGTCCGTCCTGTTCGGAGAGTCGGGGGCGGCCGCCGCGCTGGCCGACGGCAGCACACTGGTGGAGATGTCCACGATCGGGCCGGCCGCGCTGGCCGCGATCACGCGACGGCTGCCGCCGGGCGTGGCCATTGTGGACGCTCCGGTCACCGGCAGCACCGGCGCCGCCGCCGCCGGCACGCTCACGATCCTGGCCGGCGGCCCGGACGAGGCGGTGACCCGGGTCGAGCCGGTGCTCGCCGCGCTCGGCACGGTCCGCCGCTGCGGCGGCCCCGGCTCGGGCGCGGCGCTCAAGCTCGTGCTCAACACGGCCCTGGTCACGGCGCTGACCTCGCTCGTCGACGTCCTGGCCGTGGCCGACGCGCTCGGCGTCGCCCGCGCGTCGGCCCTGGAGGCCCTCGCGTCCGGCCCGCTCGGCGTCGCCGTGCAGCGCGCCACCGCCGGCGCCGGGCACTTCGCCATCCGGCTGGCCGCCAAGGACCTCGACCTGGCCCTGGCCGGCGGCGTCGCCTCCGCCGGCGAGCTGCCGCTGGCCGAAGCGGCCGGCACCCGCCTGCGCGCCGCGATCGCCGGCGGCGTGGGCGAGGACGACATCGCCCGCCTCATCCCGGAGGGGAAGGACTCATGAGGATCTCGATGGACAACCCGGAGACCGTGGCCGCGCCGGTCGGGCGGTACTCCCACGTCGCCCGCGTCGACATCGGCGACGGGAGCCTGCTCTACCTGGCCGGCCAGGTGGCGGTGGGCGACGACGGTCAGGTCGTCGGCGAGGGCGACGTGGCCGCGCAGGCCGAGCGCACCCTCGAGATCGTCAAGAGCCTGCTGGCCGCCCACGGCGCCACCTTCGACGACGTGGTCCACATCCGTACCTTCATGACCGACATCTCGCGCCTGGCCGACTACGCGGCGGTGCGGGCCAGGTACTTCCCCGGCACTCCCCCGGCCAGCACCACCGTCGAGGTCTCCGGGCTGTTCCGGCCGGAGTACCTGATCGAGATCGAGATCACCGCGGCGGTGCCGGCCCGGTAGGTCCCCGTCGCGCTCGTGACCGGCGGCGGGGCGTCGCCCGTGATGCCGACGCCGCGTGGTCCCGGCCGACCCGGGCCGCGGTCGGGCCGTTCACCGTGGCGTCGGCCGCGGAGGTCGTGACCGCGTCGGCCGCGTCGGCCGCGGCGCCGTAGGTGGCCGTGTAGGTGCCCGGGCCGGCCAGGAACGAGGCGTACCCGACGCCCTTGATGGTCACGCGGGTGAACGGGACCGCGGTCGCGCCGAGAGCCAGTCCGGTCAGCGTGGTGCCGCCGGTGCCGACCGTCGGAACCAGGCCGGTGAGACCGTTGGCCCCGGTGCCCACGCTGACCGTGAACGTGAGCGTGTTGCCGGTGCGGCCGATGGACTGCAACGCCGACGCGTTGCGGCCGTCGGTCCAGGTGAGCAGCTGCCGGGCGGTGATGATGGGCACCCCGCGGGCCAGGGCCGAGGCGAGCAGCTGGTCGCTGGGGAACGTGGTGGCCGCGTCGGTGTGCATGTTGGCCACGAACGCGCCGTAGTAGCCCAGCGGACCGAGCGCGTTGTCGAGCAGGGTGTCCGGCGTGAAGGGGTACGCCTGGCCGGACTCGTCGGTCATCTGGGTCGCGGCCTGGTAAGTGTCGATCATCACGCCGTTCTTGTCGACGAAGCGCATCGGCATGCCGGAGCCGGTCATGAACCCCGGCCGGTTGGCGATCCAGGAGCCGGGCCAGTAGTAGTAGTTGGTGTCCAGCCGGATCCCGTTGGCCCGCTCGACCGACGCCTGGGTGGACCAGTCCGACCAGACGATGCAGTGCGTCCGGTTGGTCGTGGGCGCCGGCACGCTCGTGTACTTCTCCGCGAAGGCCGACAGCTGGGACGAGTAGTCCGATGACAGCGAACTCGGGGTCCAGTCGGCGCAGCCGGTGTTCACGTGCAGGGCGACCTCGAACCCGGCCGCGTTGTACGACGCGGCCTGGGCGTTGCTCAGCGGCGTGTTCGTGTAGATGTAGCTCGTGAAGCGGGGGCACTGCCACTGGTCGACCACGCACCCGGCCGGGCTGTTGGCCAGGTACTGGTTGAACCGGCCGGCCGTGCCGCCGCTGCCGTGGTCGTCGCCGGTGGCCACCACGACGGCCTTGATGTCGCGGGGAAAGTACCAGAATCGCGGCAGTGGCTTGCGGTCGAGGTTCATCGCGCCGATCAGGTTGGCCAGCAGCCGCTGCTGCTCATCGGCCTGCGGTATCGCCGCCTTGGCCAGGTTGACCCAGTCCGTGCTGGCGCCGCCGAAGAACAGGTCATCCGATCGGACCGGCGTCGCGCCGTCGCGTTCCAGCCCGTCCCAGGCCGGGTTGCCCTGCCGCTGGTAGGCCAGCGACCGCGGCAGGTCGTAGGCGAACGCGGCCGCCTGCCCGCCCAGCCCTCCGACGTTGGTGAGCGTGACGGCCGGGTTGGTGGTGGCGGTGGTGGCGGTGGAGTACAGCGTGGCGACCGCGCGGGCGGTGTCCAGCGTGTAGCGGTCGGCCGTGCCGTGGTACTGGATCGTCTGGTTGGTGATGCCGGCCCCGGGCGACTGGGTGGTGTCGACCCGCAGGTACCCCTCGGCGAGCGTGCCCGTGGTGCTGACCAGTCCGAGCAGGGTAGCCAGTTGCTTGTCGGGCCGGAACGCCACCAGGTTGCCGCCACCGGTCACCCACGTGGTGAACATGGCGACCTGGGCGGCGGTCAGCGGTGTCGCCCCGAGCAGGACGACGTCATAACCGGCCAATGTGGACGCCGTCACGGTGGACAGGTCGGCCGTGGCGAACTCGGCCAGACCCTCGGTCCGCAGGACCTCGGCCGTGAACGGCGTGAACGCGCTGGCCGGCGCGGTCGAGTTCTTGATGACCAGGATCGGGCCGCCCGGGCCCTGGTCCGGCGGTGGCGGCGGTGGGCCGGCCGTGGTGAACGACCACGAGACCGGCGCCATCTGGTTGCCGGCCGCGTCCCGGGCGCCGGACACCGCGGCGGTGTACGAGGTGCTGTACGGCAGCGCGGCCGCCGGCGTGAACGTGGCCGTCGCGGTGGCGGCGTCGTACGCGGTCGACCCGGCCACCGCCCCGGCCGGACCGGTCAGCGTCATGGTGACGGTGCCGGCCGTGACCGGCTCGCTGAACGTGGCCGTGACGGTGGTGGTGACCGGCACGCCGGAGGCCCCGGGGGCCGGCGTGCGGGCGGTCAGGCTGGGCGGCGTGGTGTCGCTGGTGGTCTGGTTGAAGACCACGTCGACCCAGTAGTTGGTGGCCAGGTAGGTGTTGGAGGGGAACCCGCCGCCGCCGTAGGCGTAGACGCCGTTGCCGCCGTCGGTGCCGTTGGCCAGGGCGGTGAGCGGGCCGCGGGAGACGGCCGAGCTCAGGCCCCCGTTCGTGGCCGAGTAGAAGCCCGCGTTCGTGTGATAGGACGCGACGTACGTCGTGTTGGCGGTGATCGCCACCGGCGATGCCAGCGTCGCCGTCTGCCATCCGGACGCCGTCTCACCGGTGAACGTCACGGTGGCCAGCCGGGTGCCGCTGTTCGTCCACAGCGACCCGGTGTGGGTGCCGGTGTTGCTGGGTCCCTTGTAGAACCGCAGGCCGGTCACGAACCCGCCGGCCCCGGCGCGGAAGCGGACGCCGAGCTCGATCGCCGAGCCGTCGTTGACGGTCACCACCGAGGGCCCGGCGGTGTCCGGCCAGATGGTGCACGGGCAGCCCGAGCTCGTCGCCGCCGTGGTGAACGACCACGGGTGCGGCGACATGGTGTTCCCGGCGGTGTCCCGGGCCCCCGACACGGTCGCGGTATGGGCGGTCGACGCCGCCAGCGGGGCCGCCGGGGTGAACGTGAGCGTGCGGGTGGCCGGGTCGTAGCCGGTCGTGCCGGGCACGGCGGTGGCGCCGGCGGCCAGGGTCAGGCTGGCCGTGCCGGCCTGGATGGGCTCGCTCAGCGTCGCGCTGACCGTGGTGGTGACCGGGACGCCGGTCGCGTTGGCGGTGGGGCTGGTGTCCGTCACCGCCGGCGGCACCGTGTCCGGCCCCGAGCTGTTGAACACCACGTCGACCCAGTAGTTGGCCGACCGCCAGGTGTTGGCCGGGAATCCGCCGCCGGTGCCGTACCGGTACACGCCGTTGGGCCCGTCCTCCCCGTCCCGCAGCGCGTGCAGCGGGGCGTTGTCGACGCCCTGGTCGGCGAAGTAGCCGACGTCACCGGCGTAGCGGCCGTTCGGGGCGTAGTAGGAGACCACGTACGTCGTGTCGGCCGCGATCGTGACCGGCGTGGCGAAGTTGGCCTGCTGCCAGCCGGACGCCGTCTCGCCGGTGAACGTCACCGTCGCCAGGTTCGCGCCGGCGGCGCTCCACAGGTGACCGACGTGGGTGCCCGTGTTGCCGGCGCCCTTGTAGAACCGCACGCCGGTGACGTCGCCGCCCACGTCCGAGCGGAACTTGACGCCGAGCTCGACCGCCGAGGGGTCCGACGCGGATGGCGAGGTCGGGGTGGCCGAGGCGGCCCAGATGGTGCACGGGCACGGGGGCGCGGCCGCCGCCGGGCCGGCCGGGACGAGCAGCGGGACGACCATGACCAGGCACGCGGCGGCGGCGGTCCGGACGCGGGCACCAGCGCGCCGGAACGCTCGGACGGCCGCTGGACCGTTCCGGCGTCCCCGGGCGCTGCGGCTAGCTGACAAAGGCACCGGGTACTCCTCAGGGGGTTAAACGAACGTCAGGACCACCGGTTCCGTGGCGGTAGACGCCGTTGGCACCGTCCTGGCCGTCGCGCGGCGGCGCCCGGTCCACTCCGGACGATGTCGTGTCGTACTATGCGCCCAACGGCCGACGCGTCGGCCAGGTCGCGGTGTTGGCGGCGATGGTGACCGGCGTGGGCGGCCTGGCCCGCCCCGACGGAACCCCGTGCCCGCGGCCGGCAAGATCAAGCTGAGGGCGTCGGGCTGTCCAACGTTGTCCAGCGTTGTTCAGTTTTCCGCCCGCGGACCCCGCCGGGCGGAGACGATGGGCGCCGACGCCCAGGTTGGTCGCGGTTCGACGCAAACACTCCCAGCCTTCGCCGTGACCGGGCGGATTTGGATCGTGGGCGTCCGGCGGGTCCTGCGCCGGACGCCCACCATCCACCAAGGTCAACTCCTTCGGGCCAGCGCCGACCACCGGTCGGGCGGCACGCGGGCGACCAACCGGAACCCACCCCCGGCGGTCGGCTCGAACACCGCGCACTCACCCTCCGCGATCGTGATCCCGGCCGCCTCGGTGATGTTGAACCCGTGTCCGATGAGGACGGTGTTCTGGCCGGCCGGCGGTGGCTGGCCGAGCCGGCGCCGCAGCCGCCGGGCCAGATCGGCGTCATCGGTGCCCGGATAGGCCTCGTTCAGCAGATCCCTCGTGCCGCTGACCCGTCCGGATCCGAACGCCAGCTCGCCGGTCTCGACGGCGCGGGCGTACGGGCTGGCCAGCACCTCGCCGATCGGGATGCCCAGGGCGCGGATCGCCTCCCCGATCGCGGTCGCCTGCCGCCGCCCGGCCGCGGAGAGGTTGCGCTGCGTGGTCCGGTCGGACAGATCCGGGCTGGCGTCGTCCTGCCTGCTCTGGTCCGTGACCGAGTGCCGGAAGTACAGGATCAGTCCGCCGGCCCGCAGCCGCCCGACCAACGGATCGCCGATCGGCGCCGTTGTCGGGGCCGGTCCGGTCGTCGCCGCCGGCCCGCCGGTCGTCGGGCCGGCCGGTCCGTCCGGCCCGGCCGTGCACGCGGTCGCCGTGGCCAGAACACACGCGACCGCGACCGCCCGCCAGGCATTCACGTCCTCCAGTCTGCCCCTCCCCCGTAACACTTCCGGGGTCGGTCGCGATAGACGGGGTAGATGTCGATGCCGGAGATCACCCGAGGGAGGCGTCTGTCGTGATCAGGAGAACCGCGCTCGTCGCCGCCATGCTCGCCGTCGCGTTGTTCGGGCTCGGCCAGCCGGCCACCGCCGTACCCACCTGGGCCCCGGCCGGCAGCGCCACCATCCACCCCGGCGTGATGACCTTCACCGCCGGCGCACAGTGCACGGCGAACTTCGTCTTCACCTCCGGCGCGGACGTCTACATCGGTCAGGCCGCGCACTGCTCCGGTACCGGAGCCGCCACCGACACGGACGGCTGCACCTCCAGCTCGCTGCCCGAGGGCACGCCGGTCGAGGTGACCGGGGCGAGCCGGCCCGGCGTGATGGTCTACAACTCGTGGCTGCGGATGCGGGCGGCCGGCGAGACGGACGCGGAGACGTGCGCGTACAACGACTTCGCGCTCATCCGGCTCGACCCGGCCGACGTACCCAACGTCAACCCCTCGGTACCGTTCTTCGGCGGGCCCTCCGGTGTCGGCTCGGGCGCCGCTCTGGAGGCGACGTACAGCTACGGCAACTCGAGCCTGCGTCTGGGCGTGACCGAGTTGAGCCCGAAGATCGGACGGGTCGTGTCCCGGACCGCGGGCGGCTGGAGCTACACCGTGTACACGGTCACCCCGGGCATCCCCGGTGACTCGGGCTCGGCCTTCCTCAACGCGTCGGGCCAGGCGCTGGGCGTGCTCAGCACCGTCGCCCTCGCCCCGCTCACCGGGTCCAACGGCGTCGGCGACCTCGGTAAGGAGCTCGCCTACGCCCGGGCCCACGGTTTCCCCGGGCTGGCGCTGGCCGACGGGACCGAGGCCTTCGCTCCCGTCCCCTAAGACTTCCAGGGGGTTGTGGTCTCGGTGGCCCCCCGCGGCCACAACCCTCTGGATATCTGTCAGTCCGGCACTGTGACGTTCTCCGCCCGGGTGCCCGATGGCAGGGCCCACATGAACAGCCGGAACGCCGCGTACCGGGCCTTGGCCGCGGTGCCGATGTCGCCGGTCTCCAGCAGGCGCTTGAGTTCCCGCAGGATCACGACCCACGTCCTGTCCACGCTCTCGAGCTTCCTGGTGCCCTCGGGGAAGCCGGTGTGCCGCAGCGTCACCCGCGTGCCGCCCTCGATCTCCGCCAGCTCCCAGGTGACCAGCGTGGGCGGATCGTCGCGCATCGTCAGCCGTTGCGTGTGGACCAGCCGGTAGGGCGGGTCGACCTCGACGACGCGCCCGACGATGAAGACCCGCTTGCCGTCCTCGGTGGTGTAGTACAGCGGCGCACCGACCTCCAGCGTGGTACGGAGCACGGTGTCGAGCATCGCGCGCTGCCGGCCGCCGAGCTTGGTGATCTCGGCCCAGACGGTCGTGATCGGTGCCGCGATGGTGATCGTCTGCAGAAGGTCAGGCAATGTCATGCTCCCCGGGAGTCAACGCCGCCCGCTCGGGCTCACGCTTCAGGCCGACCAGCGCCGCGGTCCAGTTCTGCTCGTACTTGGCGACCCATCGCTCGTAGATGAGCTGGATCGGTACGGGATTGAGGTAATTGAGTCGGCGCCGGCCCTCCGGTCGGACCGTGACCAGCTCCGCCTCCCGCAGCACGCCCAGGTGCTGCAGTACGGCGTGGCGCTCACCCCCGATCGCGGCCACGAGTTCGCCGGTGCCTCGCGGTCCGTCGCGTAGCGCGTCCAGCAGGCGCCGCCGCGCCGGGTGGGCCAACGCCCGCCACACCGCGTCGTCCCCGTCGCCCGTCCCGGCGGCTGCGGTAAAAGGTAAGGAATCCATTACGTAAGAAAGTTACCACACGTCCATGCCGACCGGTCGGCCGGAGGCGGGCCAGATCCCCGCGATCATGGGGCCAGGGGCGCCACAACGCGTCGATCATGACCCTAGGTTCATGATCGACGGAAATGGGGGTGGATCGCGGCGGCGCCCGGGACGGTCAGGGGACGCGGTGGGGAGTCGCGATGGCGGTGGCGGTCGTCGCGAGGACGGGCCCGGCCGGCGGCGGACTGTAATAGCGGATGCGGTCGACCACCGCGAACCCGGCACCCTGCAGCGTGGCGATCAGATCGGGCTGGTCGACCTCCGCGCGGGCCACGCTCGCACCGGCGGCCGCGCCGACGTGCAGGGCGGCCGCCACCAGGGCGGCCCGCACCTGCGTCGACTCCTCGGCCCCGAGCCGCTCGCAGACGAGCACCTCCTCCACCCGCGCCTCGGCCGGCTCGCCGATGCCCGGATGGGCCAGGGGGTACACGAGGGCGGCACCGACGACCCCGTCGGGTCCGTCCACAAGCAACAGACCGTCGGCGACGTACCGCTCGTCGTCGCGCCACCGGGCCAGCGTGTCGCGGGCGGTCGCGTAGCCCAGGTCGGGATGACCGGCGGACACCAGCGTGGCGATGGCCGGGTCGAGGTATTCGCCCGAGCGCGGGCACCGGACGGCCACCGTGGTGAGCAGTATGTCGGCGGGCAGCTCCCGCTGCAGCAGTACGGAGGTCCGGACCGGGCACCAGCCCGCGCGCTCGAACAAGGACCAGCCGATCGTCCGCGACTCGGGTACGGCGATCGTGGTGACCCGTACGCCCGGGCGGGTGGAGATGATGTCGCTGATCGCGGCCATGACGGCCCGGCCGACGCCGGCCCGGCGGGCGTCGGGGTGGACCACCGGGCCGAACAGGTGCGCGCTGTCCTCCAGGGTTGCCGGCCAGCGCAGGGCGGCCGCCGCGACGAGACGGCCACCGGGTTCGCGGCCGAGCACCAACGTCGTGGCGGTCATGCCCCGCGGACGCAGCCGCGATCTGAGGAAGGCGGCCGTGTACGGGCGCTGGTCGGGCCAACCGTGGACGGCGGCGTAGGCCAGTTCGGCCAGTTCGGTGTCGAGGACCGGCGAGGGTACATAGTCCACAACGGAGATTCCGTCGGTCATCGCGAGCCCCTCACGCCGGGCGGCGGGCCTAGCAAGGTGGGTAGCAGGCCCCGAAAACCCACATGGGCGGGCGCAGATCCTCCCGGCGGCTGTGAGTCCCAGCACCACCGCCGATTGGGTGCGCCCGCCCGGTCACCCGGTGACGCGGAGTCGACTCGGCGCGTCGCCGGGGAGCCCGTGCATCCACTCGATCCGCACATCCCCACTCACACATCGTAGGGGTCATGTACGTCTTCCTGTGCGCTATCATGCCCGTAATTGCCCTGCAGACGCAAGAGCCCGATGCACGTGCATCAGTCCCGGGGCGGCGCTGAGGGTCCCTACCCGCATGGGGATCAAGGAGGAGCCGGATGCACATCTACAACGGCATGCCCGCGCCACGCCTGTCCGGCGTGGCCTGGCGGAAGAGTCGCCGCAGCAACCCGAGCGGCAACTGCGTGGAGCTGGCGAAGCTTCCGGACGGAGCCGGGTTCGCGGTCCGCAACTCGCGCGATCCGGAGGGTCCGGTTCTCGTGTACACCCGGGCCGAGATCGAGGCCTTCATCGCCGGTGCCGCCGACGGCGACTTCAACGACCTTCTGTCGTAGCGTCGTCACACACCGTTCACAGCCCCTCCCCCCTTGTTCCACCGGCGTTCAACCGGAGGCCGGTCGGCTGGTGCGGATCACTTCGCGTCATGGCATGCTTACGCGCGAAGGGGCCGCCAGCCAATGGGGGAGGGGCTGGTTCGGTTTGACTGGGAGGTCTTGCAACGTGACGGCGGCTGCGCCGGAGGCCGGAGGCGCGGGCGGAGGCCCGACCGTGGTCCGGATGATCCTGGGTGCGCATCTGCGTCGCCTGCGCGAGTCGAAGGGCATCAGCCGGGCCGACGCTGGATGGCCCATCCGCGCGTCCGAGTCGAAGATCAGCCGGATGGAGCTGGGTCGGGTCGGCTTCAAGGAGCGCGACGTCGCCGACCTGCTGACCCTGTACGGCGTTGACGACGAACCGGAACGCCAGCGCCTCCTGGCCCTCGTCCACGACGCCAACGCACCCGGCTGGTGGCACTCCTACACCGACGTGTTCCCGGACTGGTTCGAGCAGTACCTCGGACTCGAAGCCGGCGCGGCGGTCATCCGTACCTATGAAATCCAGTTCGTGCCGGGCCTGCTCCAGACCAAGGAGTACGCGAAGGCCGTGGTGATGCTCCAACATGGAGGCGCGCCACCGTCCCAACTGGAGCGTCGGGTCGAGCTGCGCACGGCCCGCCAGGAGGTCCTGACGCGCCCCGACCCGGTCCAGTTCTGGGCCGTGGTGGACGAGGCGGCGCTGCGGCGCCCGGTCGGCGGCCTCGACGTGATGCGCCGCCAGATCGAGGTACTGATCGAGATGACGAAGGCGCCGAACGTGACGCTGCAGGTCATGCCGTTCCGGGCCGGCGGGCACGCGGCGGCCGGCGGGAACTTCTCCATCCTGCGCTTCCCCGACCCCGACCTGGCCGACATGGTCTACATTGAACAGCTCAACAGCGCGCTCTACCTCGACAAGTCCGGCTACTCCGATGAGTACGCGTTCGCGATGGAACGCCTGTGCATCGACGCCGAACCGCCCGAGCGCACGCCCGACATCCTTCATGGCATCATCAAGGACTTCTCAACGGACCCCGTCTAGCCTCACGGACCGACCGGCGAGGACCTCGACGCCGTCGCCGACGCCCGGGTCGCGGTGCACGGCGGGGTGGCCCGCCGCCCGTAACGGACGCCACGGCCGCCTGGTGGTCGCCACCGTGTGGCACGATATTCGCGGCGTACACTGCCGCCGGTCGATATGGCGGATCTGGAAGGCTACGTCTACTATGCCCATCTGAAGCCGTCGATCGGAAGGCAGGCCATGGCCGGTACGGACTGGATGAGGCCCGACCCCGGTCTGATCGAGCGGCCCCCGATCGACCTGCAGACCGACCGAGCCCACTCGGCCCGGGTCTACGACTACCTGCTCGGCGGGAAGGACAATTTCCCGGCCGACCGCGCGGTGGCCGAGGCCGACCTGCGCGCGAACCCGGCGAGTCGGGTCGGACCCCGGCAGAACCGCGCGTTCCTGCGCCGCGCGGTGCGGTTCCTCGCCGCCGAGGCCGGCATCCGACAGTTCCTCGACGTCGGTACCGGCATCCCCACCTCACCCAACGTGCACGAGGTCGCCCAGAGCGTCGCCCCGTCCAGCCGCATCGTCTACGTCGACAACGACCCCATCGTGCTCGCCCATGCCCGCGCGCTGCTGGCCAGCCGCCCCGAGGGCCGGACCCAGTACATCGACGCCGACCTGCACCAGCCGGACCTGATCCTCACCTCCGCCCAGCTGCGGGAGACGCTCGACCTGGAGCGGCCGATGGCGCTGCTGGTGTTCGCGACCATGCATCTCGTCCCGGACGAGCTGGATCCGTACGGCATCGTCGCCCGCCTCGTCGACGCGCTGGCGCCGGGCAGCTACCTGGCCCTGTCGCAGATCACGGCCGACTTCGCGCCGGAGGCCTGGGAGCGGACGATCCAGATCGCGGGCCGGGGCGGCGTCACCATGCGCCCGCGGGCCCGGACCGACATCGACCGCTACTTCACCGGGTTGGAGGTCGTCGAGCCCGGGCTCCAGGTGGTGCACCGGTGGCGGCCCGACCCGGACGAGAAGCCCGACGAGATCCCCGACGCGCTGGTGTCGATGTACGGCGGCGTGGCCCGCAAACCCTAGCCGCGTCAGGGCGCGGCGACGCGGATCGCCTCGATCCAGCCCGGGGGCGCGGGCGGGTCGCTCCCGACCAGGGCGGCGATGATCCGCGTCGCCACCAGCGGGGCGGACGGCCACGGCGTGAAGCCATCGGTCAGCACGACCACGACCTGCGGGCGTTGCGGACCGCGCACGACCGCTTCGATGCCGACGCGCAGGTCGGTACCGCCGCCGCCGACCAGCTCGACCTGATCCACAGTGGACACACGGCGGGTCGCGTGCACGTCGGCGTCGCAGGCCGCGACGGTCACCCGGTTGCCGCCGATGCCGACGGCCCGCAGCACGCCGGTGATCTCCCCCAGGGCGTCGCGCAGGTCATCCTCGGTCATCGAGCCCGAGGTGTCGACGACGACGGCCACCCGGGGTACCGGTTGCCGCAGCCGGGGCAGCACCACTGCGCGCATCGCCGCCGTCCGCCGCGAGGGTCGCCGGTAGGTGTAGTCGACGGCCCCGGAGGCCCAGGCGGCCGCCTCCCGCACGGCGCCGGCCAGGGCGCGGCGCCAGTCGATGGTCGGTTCCAGCACGGTGGTGGCCCATCGCCGCCAGCCGGCCGGAACGCTGCCGCGCGAGCGATGGTGCGCCCGGACCGCCTCCGCCGTGCCGCGACGGATCGCCTCCGCCTCGACCGGGCCGACCCCCACGTCACCGTCGGCGTCCCACGGTCTCGGGATGCCATGAGCACCCGAGCCGCATTCCCACCCGTACGGGGTGGGCGGGATGTCGGGCAGGTAGGCCTCGAAGAGAAGTCCCGGTCGCAGTCCGAGCTTCTTCGGGTCGACCCGGTTGTCCGGCAGGGGCAGGCCGTCGTCCACCAGGTCGTCGTTGATCTCGCAGTCCTCGGCGACGTTGACCCGGTGATGGTCGTGCCGGTACTCCTCCGGAAGCTGGTCGGCCCGGTCGTGGTGCGCCCGCAGCAGGTGGGCCACCTCGTGGATCCACACCGCGGCCAGCTCGTGCACCGGCGTGGCCGCCACGAAGTCCGCGTTGACATAGCAGCGCCAGTGCCGGTCCACGCCCATCGTCGGCACCCGGCGGTCCGCGACAACGAAGAGGCTGTAGAGCGCGGTGGCCAGGTAGGGACGGTCGTTGGCGGCCCGCAGCCGGGCCGCCAGCAGCCTCGCCCGGTCCAAGGGCTCGTCGCTCACGCCGCGCCCAGCAGCCCCGAGAGCCGCAACACGTCGGCGAACGCGTCGACCGTCTCCGGCGCGGGCCAGTCCGCCTCCCGCATCCGGGCCAGGTCGACCGCGGCGCGGGCGGCGACGTCCGGGACGCCGGCGTGCACGGCCTTGGCCAGCACGACCCAGCCCGCCTCCCACCGCGGCCGGGTCGGGTCGGCCTGCACGGCGGCCACCACCGCGGTGAGGAACGCCAGTTGCCGGTCGCCGCGGTCGGGCAGGGCGAACGCCTCGGGATTGGCCAGGACCCTCTCCGGGTCGGGCAGGTCGAGCTTCTCGAGGTACGTCACGAACTCCAGGCCCGCGCCGTCGCCGATCGCACCGATGAGGGCGGTGTCACGACCCTCCACGGTGGACTCCGCCGCGAACGCGACGGCCAGGAGGCGCATCGCCATCTCCCACGTCCGCGGGGACGGCCAGGCGGTGCCGCGGCTCTCCGCGTCGGCCGGCATGTGGTGGACCAGCGCCGGCCGCGACGTGAGGAAACCGGCGACGGCACCGCGGGCCCGGGCGGCGGCGCTGGCGAAGCGGCGCGGGCCGACGACCGGCATCCGCACGGCCGGCCAGGTGCCGGCCAGGCCGCGGGCCACCGTGCGCGGCTGGTGGGTCCATCGCAGGTGCACGAAGCGGTTGGCCAGCGGCGGGCTCAGGTGCCAGCCGTCGGCCGCGCTGGCCGGTGGGTTGGCCGCGGCGACCAGGCGGACGGTCGCCGGTAGCTGGAGGCTGCCCACCCGACGCTCCAGCACCACCCGCAGCAGCGCGGCCTGGACCGCCGGCGGAGCCGAGGACAGCTCGTCGAAGAACAACAGGCCCCGACCGGTACCGGCCACGCGCACGGCCCAGTCGGGTGGGGCCATCGGCACCCCGTCGACGCCGGGGTTGTCGCCGACGATGGGCAGCCCGGCGAAGTCCGACGGCTCGTGCACGCTGGCGATGATGGTCTCCAGCGGCACACCCAGGCCGCGGGCCAGCTGCTGCAGGGTGGCCGACTTGCCGATGCCCGGCTCGCCCCACAGCAGCACCGGGAGGTTGGCCGTGACGGCCAGCGCGAGCGCCTCCACCTGCGGGTCGCTGGTCGGCTCGGTGCGGGTCGACCGCAACCGCTCGAGCAGCAGGTCGGCGGCGGCCAGCGGGTCGGTGACCTTCCCGCCCTCCAGCCCCTCGGGCCCATCCCCCTTCGGCTCACTCACGTTTCCACCCGGAGGAACTCGAGGTCGGGATTCTCCTTGTATTCCAACATCTCCTGGATGCTTCCGTCGTATTCGTCGGCCGCGGTCGGGTCCGCGCCCGCCTCGAACAGGGCTCGGGCCAACGCCACCGACCCGTCGTTGCCCACCGCCACGTGCAGCGGCGTACGGCCGTGGTCCTCCCGCACGTCGATGGGCAGGCCGGCGGCCAGCAGGCGCGGCAGCAGCGGCTCGGGGTCGAGGTAGAGCAACATGTGCAGCAGTGTCCACCCGCGACCGTCGCGCATCCACGGGTCGAGGTGGCCGGCGTCGAGCATGGCCGTCACCAACGCGGTGTCGCCGTGGAAGATGCGCTCGACCACATCCTGACGCTGGCGCCGCAGGGCTCGGGGCAGCCGGACCTTGCCGGTGCGCCAGGCCTGCTTCGCCGCGAAGCACCCGGTGCTGGCGCCACCGAGGGCCCGCAACGTCCGTTCCCGCTCCTCCTCCTCGGCGTCATGCTCGGGCAGGCTGATCTGCCCGCCCGTCACCCGCACCTGGTGCCACACGCCCCGGCACCGGACCCGCACCGGCTCGGGCGGCGCGAAGCGGCGAAGGGCCGGCACCGGTGGGGCCAGCCGCGGAAAAAGAGACTCATGTACGAGGGGATGCAGGTCACCCGGGGCCAGCATTCCCCATCGGAGCAGGTCCAGATCCGCCGGCCGCGGCCAGGTCAACGCCGACAGGTGCGGCAGGCCCCGCTTGGTCTGGCCGGACTCGAGGAGTTGCGCCCGCACCCGCCCGTCCGGGGCCACGGTCAGCCGCATCCGCGCCGGCCAGCCGGGATGGAGGATCACCTCATCGAGCCCGTACAGGTCGACCAGGCGCCGGACCTCGTCGGCCAGCCCGATCGGCCACGACGGGGGCTCGCCGACCATCGCCAACGGCGACCGGTCCGAGTACGGGTTCTTCTCGGGCTCCGTCGGATCCAGCTCGATGCCGGCCAGCCGCCACGCCTCGACGGTCTCGCCGCGGTCCATCAGCGCCAGCACCCGCTCGGTCCGGGCCGCCCGGTCGTCGCCGTTGCCCAGAACCTCGGCCGCGACGGCCGTACCGTCCGCGTCCAGGAGCGGCGGCCGGACATCCGAGCCGCCCCAGGCCACCCGCAGGTCGGGTGCCCGCCGGGCGTCCCACCGGTACCGCGGCGCGTCATGGTAGGTGACCTTCTTCAGCTGGGCCCGGCTCACCACGCGCAGCCGCAGGGCCTGCGGCCCGGTCGTGGCCCTCGGCGGCACCACGTGCAGCAGCGGCCCGGCCTGACCCGTCGTCGGCGTCAGGACCGTGTGGACATGCGGGCTGGCACCGGTGCGCCCGCTCAGGTGGCGCGGCAGGTGCCAGCGCAACAGGTCGGGGGCGAAGTGGGCCAGGTCCTCGGCCAGGCTGTCCGCGGCGGCGGCACCGAACTCGCGGGCCACCGCGGCCAGGTCGACGTCGGCCTCCACCCGCGCGGCCGCGCAGGCGCCGACCCAGTCTCCGGCCCGCCGCGCCCGCGTCGCCGCGGCGATCATCGCCGGCGGCACGGCGTAACGACGGATGCGTCGCCACGTCGCCAGCTCCGGCGCTGCCACCACGGGTTGCGGCGCGGTCACCGGTACACGCTCACGATCGCCGCGATGTTGGGGTGCACCGGCGTGGCCGGCCGCAGCCGGGACGACGCCGCGCGCCTGATCCGGCGTGGCACGCCGAAACCCAGGCCCAGGTACTCCAGCGCGGTGGCCCGGTCCAGCGCGGCCAGCAACGCCTTGGCTCCCCGGCCGGTGATGCCGGTGTGGCGCAGGTCGAGCCGGCGCACCGGGCTGCCGGGCAGCCGGTCGGCCAGGGCCACCGCGCCCCGGTCCCCGACCACGTTGGACACTGCCCCCAGGATCCGTTCGGAGGGCGGGCGGGCCAGGTCGAGCCGGTCGAACAGGTGCAGCCGGGCGGCCAGATCGGCCACGCCGGCCGGGCTGAGTCCGTTGCCGCCGGCCCCCAGACCGACCGGTCGGTCGAGCCGGTCGAGGGCCGACGCCAGCGCGACCAGGCCCGAGTCGCCGAGGTGGTTGACCGACAGGGACAGGTCGATCACTCCACATCGGACGAGCCGGGCCAGCACCGGCGCCGCCGACGGGCCCAGGCCGTTGCCGCCCAGGTAGAGCCGTTCCACCGGACGCGGCCGGGTGGCCAGGGCGTCGGCCAGGTGGCCCAGACCGGCCTCGGTCACCGCGGTGTTGAACAGGTCCAGCGTCCGTACGCTCGTGTTGGTGCGCAGCGCCCGCGCGATGGCGGCCACTCCGGCGTCGCCGATCGGGTTGCGCTTGAGCCACAGCCCGGTCACGGTGGCATCGCCGGCGAGCCGGTCGGCCAGCGGCGTCACGTCCGTGATGTGGTTGCAGCCGAGGTACACCGTCTCGATGCGGTGCCCGCCGGTCATGGCGGCCGCGACCGCCTCCACGCCGGCCGGGCCGAGGGCGTTGGTGCCGAGCAGCAGGTGACGCGGATGCTCCGACGCCACCGCGGCGGCGAGCACCTCGCGTACGGCCACCGGACCCAGACCCTGCTTGCACAGATCGAGGCGACCGTCGGGTTGCAGCGTCCCGCGCGTGTACGCCTCGACTCCGGCCACGGGAGCCGGATCGCCCAGCCGCCGCAGCAGCGGGCCGAACTCGGCCGGGTCGGCCAGCCCCCGGTCCGGATGCTCGATGACCGGGCAACGCACCGGCATCTCGTCGGCCCCCACGTCACCACCCCACGCCGCGGTAGTCCTTGAGGAACAGCCCGGAAACCGGCTCGCCGTTGATCCCTCGCACGATCGGGTCGTACACGCGGGCCGCTCCGTCGATGACGTCGAGCGGCGGACGGAACCCGGCGGCCCGGGCCGTCCGCTTGTCCGCGTGCGGGCGCTCGTCGGTGACCCAGCCGGTGTCGACGCTGTTCATGTGGATGCGGCTGGCCCGGTAGTCCTCGGCCACCGTGCGGGTCAACATGTTCAACGCCGCCTTGGCCATGTTCGTGTGCGGATGGCGTTCGGTCTTGCCGGTACGGCCGAAGCTGCCCTCCATCGCGGAGACCTGCACGACGTACCGGTCCGGGAACGGCGACGCCTCCAGCAGCGGGCGCAGCCGGGACGTGAGCAGGAACGGCGCGAACGCGTTGACCACGTGCACCTCGAGCCACTCGCGCGGCGTGACGTCGGCGTCACGCAACACCCAACTGTTGGTACGGCGCAGGTCCAGCGGCTCCCCGGTCTCGTCGGTGCGCTCGGCCGGGAAGAGCAGGTCGACCACGGCCGGCAGGTCCCGGGCGGCCCGCGAGGCCAGGGCACCGCCGCCCCGCGGCGCGGCCGGGATCAGGTCGACCAGCGCGGCGGCGCCCGGCGGCGGCACGCCCTCGGCGTCGAGCACCGCGCGGTGGTACCCGGGCGGCCGCGACACCGTCTGGGCGGCGTTGTTCACCAGGATGTCCAGGTGTCGCCACCGATCGCGTACCCGGTCCAGGAAGTCCATCACGCCGCGCAGGTCGAGCAGGTCCATGCCGTGCACGTGCACCCGGTCCGCCCACGACGCGAAGTCCGACACGGCGGCGAACCGGCGCGCCGCGTCGGTCGGGAACCTCGTCGTCACCACCACCTCCGCGCCGTCGCGCAGCATCTTCAGCGCCAGGTGGAAACCGATCCTTATCCGGCCGCCGGTGACGATGGCCCGCCGCCCGCTCAGGTCGCACCGCGCGGTCCGCCGTTCCGCGTTGAGGCGTGCGCAGGGCGGGCAGAGCCGGTGGTAGTCGGCGTCGACGTCGCGGTAGGGCTCCCGGCAGACGTAGCAGCGGCGGGCTCTACCCAATTGCGCTCGCTCCGCTCGCGCGGGCTCCCGGGCCGGGTCGGGAGGTGACGTCGGCGGCAGCTCCTCGCGATGGCGCGCCGCGGTGGCCAGCAACGCCCGGTCGTGGCCGGCGCGTTCGGCGGCGCGGCGGGCCTTGCGCCGCCGCTTGTCCTGGCGGTACGCGTCGGCCACCGCGCGTTCGACCGCGAGCGCGGCGGTCTCGTCCAGCTCGCCCGACCGGGCCAGGTCCAGCACCCGCAGGCACGTCCGCACGTCATCGGCGGACGCGGATGCCATCGGACCTCCTCACGTGTGTGGGAGCGGGACCGGTCGGATTCGAACCGACGTCCTCCGGCTTGGTTTCTGGCGCGACGACCTCTGCGCTACAGCCCCGCCCGCGCGGAGCGTACCCGACCCGCGCCACCGCCCGCACACC
>Ga0307415_100000140_pt1 | contig 31946 bp, 25 predicted proteins | sample DK1Cmetagenome_FD_204524 | JGI IMG/M metagenome (GOLD analysis project Ga0307415, IMG submission 204524) | Maize rhizosphere microbial communities from greenhouse at UC Davis, California, United States - DK15-C-2 | ecosystem: Host-associated > Plants > Roots > Rhizosphere > Soil | place: USA... | reverse complement strand
CAAGTCACTGCCCGGGCTCGACACACACCCTACGCCCCGACCCACCACCCGCAGCCGATCACCACGACCCAGGACGGCCCGGTTGACATAGAGGGGAGCCAAATGAGAACGCGTCTAGACAACGGCGCGTTTGCTCGGTGCCCTGCAGCCAGGCGACCCGACCGGCATGCCAGAGTGTTCTGGTGGGCTTCTTCGATCACCGGTTGCGGCTTCCGGTACCCGAGCGGGTGCCACCCCGGCCGCCGCGGGTCTTACCAGAGTGGATCAAACCGGAGGCGGAGCTGCCCGGAGTTGTACCGTCGATGCTCATGCTGGCACGCAACGACGACATCGCGGTCGCCGTCGGTGAGCTGCGCGCGTACAGGCACGGCTTCGAGTTCACCCTTACCACGGTGCTGCGGCTCATGGAGTCGCATGCGGACAACCCGTGGCTGCTGGACTGGCGCAATCTCCCGGCCGACGTCGCCGAGGTGCCAGACGAGTTCTTCCGGGTCGGCTTGGCGTACGCCGACGGCGTCGTCATCACCAACCTGGACCGCAACTTCTGGGCCTGGGACGAGCGGCCAACGCGGCCGTACATGCAGCCGGGCTCAGGGGGCGGCGGAAGCCGGCGTTTCGACATGACCTACTGGGTATGGCCGCTGCCCCCGCCGGGTCCGCTCACTTTCGTCTGCCAATGGCCGGCCCGGAACATCCCCGAGTCCCAGGCGCAGATAGACGCCCGGCTCATCCTGAACGCGTCGTCCCAGGCCATCGACGTATGGCCCGGGCAGCCATCGACCATCCACCAGCCGTACTCCGTCGCTCAGAGGCACGACGGCTGAGTGGTTCCACTATCGCTCCCTGCGATGTCGCCCGTGCCGGCCCCACCTTTGGGTCGTCTCAACGATCAAGGCGGCATGTCGTCGCTCCATCATCGGGTGATCGTGACAGGCGGGCTCGATCAGACGATCCGATGACGCACGGCGCCCGTGCGATGCTCAAGCGGCTTCCTGGCGAGGCTGGCCATGGATGCGAACGTGTCCGGGGAGGTGTCGGTGGACACTGGGACGAGCGGCTTGGCTCCGCTGCTTGAAGCGGAGGCCGCGCGGTTCACGCTGCAAGCTCCCGACGACACAGCCGCCGTCGAGACGGTCGAGTTCGAAAGGCTACGGGAGCGCAAGCCTCTGGGGGTTGGCATCTATGTCAAGCATCTGATCACCGGCGCCGAGGTGGGGGTCCGGCCCGACGTTGTCTTCGAGGCCCAGAGCGTTATCAAGCTCGCCATCGCGATCCGGTCCTACCAGCTCGCCGACGACGGGCAGCTGGATCTTGACGAACGGGTCCACCTGACGAGGTCTGACTATGTCGGCGGTACAGGCCTTTTTCAGTACTTCCAGGATGGCCTCGAGCCGACGCTGCGGGATCTGCTGACGGCGATGATCGTCGTGAGTGACAACAGCGCAGTCGATCCTCTGCTCGCCAGGATCGGGGGCGTTGACGATCTCAATGCCTGGCTCGCCGCGTCCGGCTACCCGACGGCGCGGATGGTTCAGACGATGCTGGAAAGCGTTCGATTCCCGTACGTGCTGGCAGATGCACGGCACGCGTCGCTCACCCGCGCGCAGGTCTACGCGCTCGGAACCGGCGATCCGGAGTGGGCCGGGATGAGCCGCGACTGGCTCGAGTCGATCGCAAGCGAGGTCGCCACCCTTGCGGCGCGACCCGTCGGAGAGGTCCGCGCGCTAGCGCAGAAGCGCCACCTTCCGCTGGCCTTCGGCCAGCTGACCCCGCGAGAGGCCGGGCGCATGCTGGAGTCGATCGAACGAGCAACCGCGGTGTCGCCCACCAGCAGCGAGGAGCTGCAGACCGCACTCCGACGCCAGCAGCTCGGCGACCGCCGCCTTCCCCGCTTCGTCAAGCACCCGATCGGTCACAAGACCGGAGACTACCCACCGCATGACGCCAACGACGTCGGCATCGTGTATGCGCCATCCGGCCCCATCGTGGTCGCGGTGTTCGCCAACGACCTGGGCGGCGACTACGAGCAGGAAGAAGAGCGCATCGGCCGGATCAGCCGCGTGATCATCGACCAATTCAAAACGTGACCCGCCGGTCGCCCGAGACCTACCATCACCTTGGACCCGGCGCTCCGACGCCCCGACCCGCGCACATCTGATCCGGACGCTATTCGACCGCGACGGACAACGCCAAGTCTCGCGGCAGAGGCCCAACGGTCGCCGCAGTCGCAACGTACGTCATCGCGGATGTGCGCACGGGTCGGCTGCGACGCCGTCGTGGTCCCGGCCGTACAAGATTCACCGAGGAACGAAGTGCCTGCCGAAGGCAGGCGGCCACGAGCTCGTCGCGGCAAGAGAGCACGGATCTTGAAGGCCGAGCCGGAGGCGCGCCTGCAAGGAGATCGCTGTCTTGTGACAATGCGTTCGCAGTCGTGGAGGCCATGGGCACATGCCACCTACGGTTCGCCGCGAATCACCAGATGCTGTGGGTCATGGGCACGTCGTGCGATGGGCTGCAGAAGGCATCGAGGGCTGGCGACTCGTTCATTCGCCTGTGGAGGAAGCTCGGGCCGACAATGTCTCGGTGGTCCTACCTACTGATACCGTATCGGCAGCACCGACGAAAGGGCCCGACGGCGGCGCAGCTATCAGGACCATCGGTCGCCTGACCCCGTCAGCATCGAGCGCTATCAGGTTGAGCTCGAGGTGCCACTCAATTATTCCTTCATAGGTAGCAATCGCAACGTTGTAGAACGAGTGTGTTTCACCGGACGGAATCTCGGCTTCGTTGGTGTCGAAGTATGGCCTCCACACGTCGGGCGGCCCATAGGGGCCTTCGCTTTGTATTTCCACCGGCTCTGAAATGTCGCGATCGAGATTGTAGAGCAGGCTGTGACCTGGAGGTCCCCCAATTGGGGGAGCAAAGAGTACCGTGAAACTCGCTGGCCGACGGGTCTTAACAACGGACCGGATCTTTGTGATTATGACGGAAGCTGGCTGGGGGTTGGTGACATATACCCAGAAGCCGCCAAGCTCTGGTATGCCACCGAGTTCCATCAGGCCATTGATACGGCAAGAGTCAGAGTCCTGTTTTAGAAGCGCTGGGTCGTCGTATCGGTCGCAGTCTTCGAAGGCCTTGGCCGCTGCGCGCCAGTTTGGTTCGGACTCGAAGTACGTCCTATAGTGATGAATGTTTTGGCGAGCGACTACGGACACCGCCGGAACATCAGGCGATGGCCACATGGAGTCGATGGCTTTGGGCACCACTGCGCCAATTGCGGCTCCAATAACGAGCATTACAACCGCTCCGGCTGCGGATCTCGCTCTCTCTTGACGCGAGCCAACTTCTTCCGTTGGCGACGCGCGGCCACCCAGGCGTCGACGATGCAATATCACAAATCCCGCTTTCCTCGCATCCCGCTCATAGGGTAGGTGGGCATCGAGGCCACCGGCGTGAGGCGCGCCGGGCCCGACCATTCCGTGGCTTCGCGTGCGGTCGAAATGGCGGTGTGTACCAGCAGAGATTCTGATGGCAACCCGTCCAGACCAGCTGATCTCGCGCTCGCGTGCCGTCCAGCGCCCACGCCGTCAGCATGGAGGCGCGTCCTCGGGTGGCGGGGCTGCTGATGGTCGTCCGTTGACATCCCGTCAGCGGTCCGACCGACCCCGATGCGTTGGAACTGCTGAGGGGGCCTAGTATCCGTGCGCCTCCATGCAGGCTCCGACGGACGGGTACACACTGTCGGGGCCATAGGGCCACTGCAACCACAGGCAGTACAGGAACGTGTAGATCAAGTGGACAACGCCGTGGTTCTCTTCGGCGTTGGGCACAGCGAGCTCGCTCGCGCACTGGCCCAACGCGACGGGGTCGTTGCGCGGCACTCTCGTCGAACACGGCTCGACGGCGGCCAGCAGTCTGGCCTTTGCCGCCTGGACGTCGGTCGGACCTGTTGCCGTCGTGCCGGCGACCGTCGCCGGTCCTGCCGCCGTCGCCGGTCCTGGTATGTAGGCGAGCAGGGCCATCGCGACCGCGACGGTCACCGCGGCTTGGGCCGCCCGGCGCAGGCCCCGAGGAGCGTGGATGGCGGGCATGACTCTCTCCGATCTTCGGTGCCCGGCACCGTGCCGGACGCCGGTGAGAGACCCGCTGACCGTCACCACCAACAACTTCCAGGCGTCGGAACGCGACAGCCGGCCGGGCAAACAGCACGGGGGTTGGCCGCCTGGGCGGGGCAGCCGGATGGCCCACCTCACGGTGCCAGGCCGCGGCGATGCCTACGATCCTCCGGATCTAACCCCCGAGTATCGCCCGCCACTGACCCCCTTCTAGCGGAGCCCGAGTCATTGCGGCTACGAGCTCGACCGCTGCGACCCCGTCGAGCACCAGACCGTACAATTTCACCGAGGAACGAAGTGCCCGCCGAAAGCGGCGGCACGAGCGCAGAGCGGCAGATGTGCTCGGCTCCAGAGCCCACGAGGGCAGCCGCGTCCGAGCCAAGCAATACCACAGGCACACCCGAACCTAACCCGTCCGGTCAAACCGGTGGATGTGGCATAGGTCAGCATCACCGACGTACCAGTACAACCACGGCTTGGTTCGCGTGCCGGCGACGTCCAGGTACATCGCGAAGCGCGCCGCATCAAAGCTGAGGCTGATATCGCCAAATCCGTCATCGTGCGGAAGGAGTGTCCACGTGCCCGGTCCCTTTAGCGTGACCCACGCTTGATCGAAATCAACCACTATGTCACGCGATGTGAATCTGCCCGACGCGGCCAGCAAGAACTCGGCGCCCTCATCATCGAGATAGTGACCGGCTAAGTCCGCCATCGTTGCGTCCGCCGGACGCGACGCCGCGCATTGGTCGTATCGCCCAGTGACCAGGCTGAAGCCGCCCAAGCAGGCGCCGGCGCAGCAGATGGCGAACACGGCGAGCGTGACGATCGGCCCCGCGATCCACGGCCGGTCGTCCACGATCACAGCGTACTGAGGCCATACGGGACTTCCGTGATGAAATCGTGGACATCTCGTGTACGTCCAGCAGCGGCCGGTGTCTGGCGGGCCGGATCGTCGCCACCCCAAAATACCAAGGCGCTTCCGCGGGTATCGCCAATAGATACCGCTCCGGCCCCGCCAGGGTGGCGCGAGGTCCCCATGCGCCATGTTCGCGTTCGTCGGCCGTGGATACGTCGTAGTCGCAGCCGTAGGACGTTTCACACGAGGTGCGAAGCGTCCGCCGAAGGCGACGGTGAGCGATCCGCGGCAGATGATGACGCTACCGGCGACCCCGTCGAAGCACGGATCAAGAGGCATCCGATCAGACGGGCTGCCCCGCCAACCGTGCGACTCAGCGCCCGACGTCGATCACAATGGGACCGTGTTCACCATCGATCCGGACGCCGGCGGCTCTTCCGCCCAAGTCGTCGAGCTTGATCTCGGCGTGAGACCATCCCCCGCGGGCTCAGGCGAGCTCCTACTACACGGCGACCGACCAAACGCCTACCTCGTCCTGCTCGCCGTCGATCGGAACTACCAGCGGCTGGGTCCAGCGATCATCACGTTCGTCGGCTGTCGCCAATCGTTGTTCGGCTATCCCAACGACGAGGCGCGCTGGGGCGATCAACGCCTCCGCGACCACGACTACGGCATCTTCGAGATCCACGACTCCTCCTGGCGAGCCAGACTCCAGGACTACAACCGCCAAGCATTCCCGCACGGTGCACCGGACACGACCTCGCGCCATTTCTTGGTCACCTGCCACGAAAGCACCGTGCAGGTTCTCGCGCGAGACGCTCAAGCCGAGGTCTGGCCGGATCCATTCGAGAACGCGGTCGCCGAAGTACTTCGTCGGATGCTCGACTGACACGACGACCTGTCCGCGCTCGTCCTGTGCGCGACCAGCGGCAGAAGCGCACGCGGATCGACAGCGAGCCGTCGTAAGGTTGGATCATCTTGAGCATCACACATCGCACCAAGTTTCATCTACGGCACGTTGTGGGCGGTCAACGTGAAGTTGAGAATGCCGTGGTTATTGGCCGAGCTGAGCGAGTCCACAGTCAGAAATACGATTTTCTGGGTAACGCCCTCCTGCGCGGCCGTTCCCTTGTCAGTAACGAAGCAGAAGGTTAGGCCAGAAGCCGGCGTGAGGGGCGATACCTCAGGCTGGGTGCGAATCTGTTCAAGGCAGTCCTTGGGGGTTGCCGAGCCGCTCGATACCTTTGCCACCGGCAGGCGGGTGCTTATAGTTCCCGGACTGCAACCCTCGTATTGAGCGTCAAGGCTGCTGTCAGCGTCCGCCCGCGGTTCGTCGAAGTCGATTCCAGTTGTATCAAACGACCCAACGCAATTCGGAGTTGTGGCACGCAGGTGCTCCCGCTGGTAGGCGATGGTGAACACACTACCCGGATCAATGTTAGTCGTCCTATCTGGGCCGGAGGGCACCTCCTCGCTACGTGTGCCCGTTGGGGCAGGCTGAGTCGGACCCGGTGGTGTCGTGACTAGCTGCGGCATCGAACTCGCAGTTGTGTTCTTGCGAGAGTTGGCCAGCGCCAAGGTGGCCACCACAAGCGCAGCAGCGCTCAGCAGCAGAGCAACGGTGGCGACCGCGACTGCGATCAGGCTCGTAGCGTTCTTGCCGAGTTTCCCGGGTGTTTGGTTAGGCTGCATCTCCGGTCCGTTCATGGGGTAAGCACCGCGTCGGTGAATGTCACCTTCCCGGCAGGTTCCTGGCAGGTCAGGCGCAACTTGAGGGACGCGGCATCAGTTAGGTCGGCGAGAACTTCGGCCTGTTCGCCTGGGTGCAGGACGACATTGTCACGCACCACGGCATCTACGATCACCTCGACCTGGATTCTTGCCTCCGGCCTAGTGCTGGCCGAGCGGGTAACCCGAGCGCGGAACGATGAGTAGCCCCGGAGGAGGTCGTACTCTACAACACGCCGCAGATCTCCGCCGCGGCCGGAGGCGCAGGGCATATCGAGCGTCCCGGATGTACCTGACGGCCGGCTCACCCGATCGGCGCCGGCCGCCGGTGATAGGTCGGTCAGTGGCCTGCCAGTCGCCCCGGCCGCCCCCGTCCCGGCCGTGTCCCCGGCCGTCGTGTTGGCACCCGCAGACGCGCTGAGCGTGGGTACCGAAGCCGCTGGGACCTGTCCAACGTCCGAGGTATCGCGCCAGAGTGCGTACGTGATCGCTGTGAGGATGATGACCACTACCGCGGTTACAGCGGCCGCAGCGCTACGCATTACGAGCAGGCTGCGGTGGCCACCGCCGGTCGGGTGGGCTGCTGGTTCCGGCACGTCGACCAGCGCACCAGCGTGGAGGGCGTGGGCCAAGTCGCGGTCGCGGTCCAAGCGCCGGTCCAGCCGGACGGCCGTGAGCCTGCCAGGCCCTTCGCCCGAGTGGTGCTCTGTGACTACACCAACGGCAAGTCCATGCGCGAAGACCACCGCGCCGGACATGGCCTCCCAGGGCGAAGTATGGGCGCCGGCGGCGGCCCTCAGAGTGATCTCCAATGTGTCCGAGCGTCGGTTGGAAAGCAGCGCAACGCTTCCGAGCGCGTGGTGCGACTCACGGAACCTCTCACGGCCGGTGTAGCGTCGAAGTTTCCACAGCGGAAAGCCGACTGCCTCCACTTTCAGTTCGCCAAGCGACTCGTCAATGCGCCCGTACATGACGGGCTCACACCGGCGTGCCGACGTGAGCCGTAGCACCGCTAGGTCGTCGTCCGCGTCGCGCGGCACCACATCAGCGGACGCGGACCATTCCTGTGGACGGTCGGCGTCGAACCGCACCTGTGCGCTTAACACGCCGCGCACGATGTGCGCGGCAGTTAGCACTGTGTCCGGCGCGACGAGATACCCGGAGCCGCGCCGATCGTGCGCGATCACCTCAGCGACTCGCCAGCCTTCCGGGTGGCTGCCCATGCCGACCTATCGCTCGCCCGGCTGATGTGCCCCCGAGATCAGCGGTGAGCGGTCCAGCTCGCCCGCACGTCGCGGATGCAATGTCATTGAGATCTTGTGGATAGCCGTCGAGGCCCGTCGCACTTCAGCCTCCGCTTCCAGCACGACGAGGCGCACCTTGGCGCTAGGCGAAGTCGCCCGCTCCACGATCACGGACACCTCGAGTTGGATCGGGCCGGCCTCGAACCGTAGGTCGGCGTTCTCGCCAGCCCACATTGCCCGGCTCAGATCGTGGCGCAGTTGCCAGATCAGATCGCTCAGCTCGATGCCGTTCGTTCCCGCTCCCGGGTCCATACCTGCCCAACTCCCTTCCGGCACGTTCTAAGATCAAGGTCCTCCACGTGATCCTCTCGTCCAGCTGCCATGTGATGTACCGAGTGTCTTCCAATCACGGCAGCCCGACCAGCGGCAATAATCCTATCGAGAGTCACCCGTTGGGGCGGCGTACTCTACCCGCCGCGGGCCAGAGCCGTCGCGGTGTAATCGTTATGGCTCAACGCACGGCGATGCCAGGCGTCCTGGGGACGTACAACATAGCGCCCACGATGCCATGGTTGCATATAACGACCCGCAACGGTCAATTCGGAGTGGACCCGAGTTATCGGCCACCTTTCGAGGTCGTTAGTGTTCATGGATCGGCATGATCGGACACACGTTGACCCACTCTGCAGGATTGCCGAGCGCCGATCGGTGGAGCGGATTGGGGGTGACACGCCACGATCGGCGCGAGATCATCAGGCTTTAGGCACTCGGCGTGATCGCGAGCTTCGGGGTGATCACAACACAGGATCGCACCATGCTCATTTCGGCATGATCGCGAGCCGCTGAAGCGCCAACCGCGTCAAGATCACAGTGAGCGCACATCGGCAGATGACGCTCGTTCCGTGCACAAGTTGATGACACAACCCTCGCGAACCATCTGAATGTCGCGGTGGTGGGTCGTGCCTGACGTGGGCGCACCACGTCGGGCCCGGGTTGCCCCGGGTCGGGTCGATTGCTTTCCGGACCGTGTCGATCTTCGCAGTTGGTCGTTGTGACTCGCGGTAGGTTACGAGCGTGGTTGATCTCCCTGTGGGCGCCTACGAGCGGCTGGTCACGGTCGGTCTCGATAGGTCGTTGCAGCCGCTCGACCGTGATCTGGTCCGGCGGGTGCCGTTGGATGCTGCCGATGCGCATGAGGTGCTTTCGCGTCATATCGCGGCGCTGACGCGGCAGGCGTTGCGGGCGGTGCCGGGCCAGGACGTTGAGCGTCTGGTACGGCAGGTGGAGGTCGCGAATCGGATTGCGGCGGCGATCACCGCGTTGCTGCCCCAGGCGGTCGAGGCGGACGACTTGATCGCTGCCTCTCATGATCTGTTGACGGCCATCGTGGAGCGTCCACCACCGCCGGCGCAGGCGCGCTTCCCGGCCCGGCCGGAGGTCCCGTTGGCGTCTGGTGCGTTGTTGGTCAACGGTCGTGGCCAGCCGCGGATCGGCACGGAGGTCGCCCGGGAGATAGCCTCGGCCGACGAGGTGGATCTGCTGTGCGCGTTCATCAAGTGGCACGGCGTGCGGTTGATCGAGGACGCCGTCCGCAGCTTGATCGACCGCGGTGGAGCGTTGCGGGTGATCACGACCACCTACCTGGGGGCGACCGACCAGCGGGCTCTGGATCGGCTGGCCGAACTGGGGGCGCAGATCCGGATCTCCTATGAGACGCGGACCACCCGGCTGCACGCGAAGGCGTGGCTGTTTCGGCGGGCCACCGGGGCGAGTACGGCCTATGTCGGCTCGTCGAACCTGTCCAAGGCGGCGCTGGTGGATGGGCTGGAGTGGAACGTGCGCATCTCGGCGCTGGAGCAGGAACGGCTGCTGGACACCTTCCAGGCCACGTTTGATGAGTACTGGCACGACCCGGCGTTCGAGGCCTACGACCCACACAGTGACCAAGAGCGCCTCCGCTCAGCACTGGCCGCCGAGTCTGGTGTCCAACCGGTCGATCTCGACATCAACCTGACGACGCTCGATGTCCGACCATACGGCTACCAGCGGGAGATCCTGGACGAGCTCTCGGCCGAACGTGAGGTACACGGCCAAGACCGCAATCTGGTGGTGATGGCAACCGGCACCGGCAAGACCGTGGTGGCCGCGTTGGACTACAAGCGGCTGCGGCACGCCGGCACGGTCCAGTCGCTGCTGTTCGTAGCCCACCAGGAGCAGATCCTGCAGCAGAGCCGCTCGGTGTTCCGGCACGTGCTACGAGACGGGTCGTTCGGCGAGACCATGGTCGGCGGCGTGCGACCGGTCGAGTGGCGTCACGTGTTCGCATCGGTTCAGTCGCTGCATCGGCTCGACCTGGACCAGCTGGATCCGAGCCGGTTCGACATGGTGATCGTGGACGAGTTCCACCACGCCGAGGCGCCCACCTACACCCGGCTGCTCGATCATCTGCGGCCGCGGATCTTGCTCGGTCTGACCGCTACGCCGGAGCGGGCCGACGGCCAAGACGTGCGGCACTGGTTCGTCGGGCGCACCGCGGTAGAGCTTCGGCTGTGGGAGGCGCTGGAACGGCAACTGCTGGCACCGTTTCAGTACTTCGGCATCCACGACGACGTCGACCTGTCCACGCTGCGGTGGAAGCGCGGCCACGGCTACGACCACACCGAGCTGAACAACGTCTACACCGGCCACGACGCCCGGGCCCGCCTCATCCTGCAAGCGGTACGCGACAAGGTCGACGCGCATCGAATGCGGGCGGTCGGGTTCTGCGTCGGCATTGCCCACGCCCAGTTCATGGCCGACTGGTTCAACCGCGCCGGCGTCCCGGCGCAGGTCGTCACCGCGGACACCGACCCGGCCGCACGACGTACCGCGATCGACATGCTGCGCCGAGGCCAGCTCAGCGCCCTATTCACCGTCGACCTGTTCAACGAGGGCGTCGACATCCCGGCGATCGACACCATCCTGCTCCTACGCCCGACCGAAAGCGCCACCATCTTCCTGCAGCAGCTCGGACGAGGACTGCGCCTAGCCGACGACAAACCGTGCCTGACCGTTCTGGACTTCATCGGCGCCCAACACGCGCAGTTCCGGTTCGACCTACGCTACCGGGCCCTGACCGGCGTCAGCCGACGGAGGCTGGCCCGCGAGGTCGACCACGACTTCCCCACCCTGCCCGGCGGCTGCCACATCCACCTCGACCGGATCGCCAAACAGATCGTCTTGGCCAACGTGCGCGCCACCCTGCGGCTACGTCGGGCCGACCTGACCGCCGAGCTGCGCCGCCTCGGCAACGTCGCGTTGGCCGAGTTTCTCGCCGAGACCGGCATCGAACTGGAAGATCTCTACCGACGCAAGGCCATGGGCGGATGGACCGGACTGCGCCGGCTGGCCGGCCTCGACACCCCGCCAGCCGGTCGACACGACGCAGCCCTCGCGGCCGCGATCGGCCGGATGCTGCACATCGACGACGCCGAGCGACTCGACCACCTGCAACGCCTCACCCACGGCACCCAGCCACCGGGTCGCCTCGGCCTGATGCTGCACACCGCATTGTGGGGCAACACCGTCCCGATCGAGAACGGGCCCCGCGAGTTGCAGCAGCATCCCCAACGCTGCGAAGAACTCCGCCAACTCGTCGACGTGCTGCGCAGCCGGGTCCGCCGCGTGACCCAGCCCGTCGAACTCGGCGCTGGCCGAATCCCGCTGCGGATCCACGCCCGCTACAGCCGCAACGAAGCCTGCAACGCCTTCGGGATCACCGACCCGTCCACCGTCCGCGAAGGCGTCAAATGGGTCCCCGACGAACAAGCCGACCTGTTCTTCGTCACCCTCACCAAGACCGAACGGCACTACTCCCCCACCACCATGTACCAGGACCGAGCCATCACCCCCGAACTGTTCCAATGGGAGTCACAGAGCACCACCACAACCGTCTCCCCAACCGGGCAACGCTACATCCGCCACCGGCAACGCGGCTCCACCGTGCATTTGTTCGTTCGCGAATCCAAGGAACCCGACGGCGACCTCGGCGCACCCCCATACCTCTACGCCGGCCCCATGACTTACGTCCAGCACAGCGGCGACCGGCCCATGCGCATCCTCTGGCACCTGGCCCACCCACTGCCGGCCGACCTCTTCCACGCCGCCCGTGTGGCGGCAGGATAGGCAAGGTCGCCGGCCGCCGAGGTTCCCGGCTGCTGCTACAACGATCGGCACCACCGCCCGGCTCGGGTCGTTTCGACGAACTCGCTGATCAACATCAGCGTTTGACGATGCGCCGGGGGCCGACCGGCCGCCTCCGCCGGGCGAACTGGCCGCAGCGGTCAGTCCCGTCGGGTGAAATCAAGCCGCGAGCCGGTCCCTGTCCGTCGTGGCTCGTATCGCCAGCGCCGTGTAGCGCGGTGACTCCTTCGGCAGCGAAGGGAGACGGGCATGCAGTCGTCGATCGGTCATGATGACCTGTTGGACGCGTGGATGGCGACCGGTCGCCCCGGCCGCTCCGCGCGGTCCGGCCGAACCACACCGAGCACGAGGGACGGTGGCCTGAGGTTTGCGTTCTACGGACGCATGTCCACCGACGACTTCCAGGATGTGGCTTCGTCCCGCCAGTGGCAGCGCACAGCCGCCGAAGACCTCATCGCTGGACATGGCAAGGTCGTGGCCGATTACTTCGACGTCGGCTGCTCGCGGCGCCGGCCGTGGCGGGACCGTCCGCAGGCGGCGGCGCTACTGTCCGCAGCGACCGACGGGCGTCGGCCGTTCGTCGCAATCGTGGCAGGCGAGTACGAGCGAGCCTTCCACGGCGACCAGCTGGCCAACCTAGCGCCTGTGTTGGCCGGCCACGGCGTACAGATATGGCTGCCTGAGACCGGTGGCCCGTTCGACCACCGCCATCCCGCGCACCAGGCGTTGACGATGCTGCTGGGAGCTCAGGCCCGGCGGGAGGTGCTGCGGGCACGGTTCGAACCACCGCGGCGATGCTGGCCCAAGCCCGCGAGCAGGGTCGCTACCTGGGCGGGCGACCCCCGTACGGATACCAACTCGTTGACGCTGGGCCGCATCCCAACGCGGTCCACGCCGAGTGGGGACGGCGGCTGCAGCGGCTGGATCCCGATCCCGCCACAGCCCCGATCGTACGGTGGATCTTCGACCAGCGACTGGCCAGCCATGGTGTCGCGTTCATCGCCCGCATGTTGAACAAGGCACAGGTGCCGTGCCCCTCCGCGGCGGACCCGGATCGCAACCGTCACCGGCAGGACTCATGCACGCTGGAGACCAACACCGAGATCACCCAGCTGGTGCTGATCGACGCCTGAGCGACAGGCGCGGCGTGATCGATGTGGGGGTTAACGTGTCGGAGAGCGGACCGGCACGTACATGATCGGGCTCCGGGCCGAGCTGCATCTGGATTGAGCCGCCTGGCGCCCGACTCCAGCGCGGCTCGACTGGACCACGTCGCTCGGCATTGGAACAGAGTCCGTTCTGGCTCGGGTCCGTGTACTTCTGCTTATGAGCGAGCACCGCGATCTTGATGCGCGGCACTCTCCCGGAGCAACAACGGTCATGGCCACGACGATTGGCGTCAATAGGAATAGGATGAGGTTACGATGCAGCCCTATCCTGCTCACTAGATCGCGTCCGGCCGGGATCCGATTCCCAGACTCGCGCGCCGCGACGTCGACAGCTGCTGGAACTCTGCTGCCTCGTTGAACTCGCCCAGCGCGAATAGTGTGCCCGCCATATTCTCAAGCGTCCGTAACTCCCAGAAGCCCTGCTCGAAGTTGCGGAAGATCTTCAAGGCTACGCGGAAATGGCGCGCGGCTGCAGCATGGCGTTGGCGCGACCCGTCCAACACGCCGTACCTAAAGCAGACATAGCCCTTGTTGCGCTCGTCCAGAAGCTCGTCGCAGATGGCGAGACTTTCTGATAGTCTCCGCTCGGCCGCCCTATAGCGCCGCCTCATTGTCTGGGCCGCGCCAGTCATACGCAGTGCATCCGCCTCACCTCGCCGGTCTCCAATGAGTGCAAGCAATCTCCGGCTTCGCATGAGGAGACTTAACGCTTCGTTCAGCTTGCCCTCATCCATCGCACAAACACCGAGATACAGATCCGCATAGGCCAACCAGCGCCGCTCGCCCAGAGCCTCATAAATCGTGATCGCTTCTCCAAGATCTTCTCTTGCGCCGGTTGCGTCACCCAGGTCGCGCCTGGCAACAGCGCGATTGCGCAGCGCGTGGGCCGCACCACGCAGGTGGCCAACGCGCCGGTATGCCTCAAGGGCCTTCCCGTGAGCGTCGATGGAGGCTGAAAGGCGACCGAGGCTCCACAGGGTTAGGCCGTTCAGGCGCGTTGCGTGCGCTTCGCCCACTCGGTCACCAGCGTCAGCAAATCCGCGGTACGCCAACGTACAGTGCTCGGCCGCTAGACCGAGCCGACCACGCCCCCGATACACCGCGGCAAGCCTCAGGTTAGTTTGGGCGTCAAGGATGGGATCGCCGATCTCTTCGGCGGCTGACCTAGCCAGGCCTAGCAGTTCCTCCCAGCTCGACCAGTATGGCCGAATCTCTAGATAGGCCGCCAGGGCATCGGCAAGATGCCAGGCGTGCCGCCAATGCCGCTCGCGGTATGCCAACTCCACCAAGGACACCAGGTTTTCATGCTCCTCACTGAACCAACGCGCCGCGTCGCTAGTAACGTGCTCTCGGATGCGCTCCAAGGATGCCGACAACCGAGACGCAACAGCCGAACGAATGCTTTCGGAGCCGCCAGCAGCGAGTCGCTCCTCAGCGACAGTTGCCAGAGTCACGTAGGCGTCAAGGCACCGCATGATCGCTGCCGTTCGTTGCGGAGCCTCGACCTCGGAGCTTAGTCGCTCTTGCGCAAACAGTCTGACGAGGTCATGGAATCGGTAGTGGACCGCCGTGCCGTTTGTGTCGGCGGCTTCGTCGAGAAGATGCGTTGCGGTGAGGCGCTCTACTACCGCCTCGCCGTCGCTATCATCCAGAACCACACTCGCAACCCACGCCTTGAATGCTGAGCCGGGAAAAGCACTGAGGAGGCAGAGCCCAAGCCTTTCTCGTGCCCCGAGCTCCTTGTAGCCGATGACGAAAGCCGACCGTACGCCTCGGTCGGCAATCCCGAGCTCGTCGAGTCGCGACGACTCTTGCGCCAGTCTCTCCTTCACTACATTGATGGTCGCTATCGGACGTCCCGCCATCCGGGCACCCACGAGACGTAGGGCAAGTGGCAAATAGCCGCAGTATCGAGCGATGTCCTCCAACGGCGCCTGCGCGATGGGCGCCCCGATCCGCAACACTCTACGGAGCAGGTGCAGCGAATCTTCCGCGGAAAGCTCCGGTAGGACCGTCGTGTCAGCCGACTCGAGACCCGATAGTCGCCGCCGGCTTGTGACGATTAGGACGCTGTGGCCTGTGGGGATGAAGGGCCTTGCATGATGTTCATCGTTCGCATCCTCAAGTATGATCAGTACGCGCTTGCCAGCTAGTGCCGTTCGATATAGCGAAGAGGCATCGGTCAAGTTTTCGGGTAAATCCCGTGCAGGAATCCCAAGGGAGCGGAGGAAATGATTCATCGCTCGAAGAAGCCGACCTTGCTCCCGGCTGTCTAGTTGTGCATACAGCTGGCCGTCTGGAAACGCTCGCTCGACCTCGTGCGCGACATGATGGGCTAATGCCGATTTCCCCACGCCCGGCTTTCCCACCAAGAGAAACACGCGTCTCACGTTAGCTGATTGCGACGCGCGAAGGATTTCTCGCCGCAGATACAGCCGCTCAGCGCGCCGGCCCGTAAAGTCCGCTATGTCCGGCGGCAACTGGGCGGGCGCTTGGTTCCGGCCCGAGTAACGGCTGGCGTGTCGACCTCGCCGTTCGTGCAAAACGCCGACCGCAATGGCGACGATGGCCGATACGACGAGAGCAAGCCACGCGAATCTCCCGTATTTCGCGACACTAGGCGGCAGCTGTCCGCCAGTGGCTATGTTGGCTAGGAGGCCAAGAAGTATCGATATCAGTACCGTTGATGCGACCGACATCACGTTGGAAATCCGGCGTGCCACACTCTCGCCTTCCTTCTTGAGGAAGATGCGTAGATTGTAGCCTGCTTGACGGCCGAGGTGCTCCATAGGTGGTACGTGCCTCGCCGCCTATCAGGGCGCAAATGGCTTACGGATGCCTACCCGACGCCGGGTTTGCTCGTCACGTCCCCGTCAAAACGGCCGGGTACGTCGGCCCGTAACCGAGCCACTAACGCGTCGGCGTCATGATCAGGCATGTCATGGATTGCGAACTGCACACCGCTCAGCAGTTCGTCGAGCGTGATCGTTCTGTCGGCACCGCGCGCGTGGTACCGGATCTCTGCCAGGACGTCGGCCATGACAGCGACTGCGTCGTCCGGCTGCGTAGCCCAGAGCCAGGCCAGCACATGGCCGAACGGATCCCCAGGATGAAGGACCCGGCCCTCGGCGTGCTGATCGAGCAGGTCGCGCGCAGTATCCCGAACGAAACCGCCGATCAGCTTCTCGTAAACCGTCTGGGGTACCTCTCGAGTCCACATGGTCAACTCCTTGCTTGGTGGGCAGGGACAACGGTAGCTACTTGGTTTGACAGTCTGCTGCTCGGTAAGCGACAAGATCAGCCAACGGAATCATCCGTCACGATGACGGGCGAGGCGGCCTCACGCCTGGGCGCTCGGTCTCCATGATCGGGCAGACAGAGAAGGCGTGAACCGCAAACTGGGCTGATGGCTGGGCGTGCCGGTTCGGTGATGGCTCAACCGACCGAACCGACGCCCGCCCTTGCGCCTCAGTTTGTGGGCCGCGCGAGGCCGCTGGGCGGTCGTCGGCGCCTCCCCGCTGATGCGGACTCCGGCGGCATCGCCACTTGGGCCATGCGGGCGGGCCGATCACCGCCAGCAGATTGGCCGCAACGGTGATGCCCGCGGGTTGCCCGGCAAGTAACGTCTGGCGATGTCGACATGGTGATCACGGAGGGATCGGCCGACGTGATGGATCGCATTGACGGGCAGCCGTGGACCATACGTGCGCTCTTCAGTCGACGTTATCGCCTCGACCACTACCAGCGTGAATATGCTTGGGAGAAGATCCATCTCCAGGATCTCATCAACGACCTGACGGGTCGGTACTTGAAGGAACGCCGTCCGGAGCACGAGCTGCGCGACGTCGCCACGTTCGAGCCGTACTTCCTCGGCCCCATCGTGACCCACCGTGGACCGAACGAGACGTTCATCGTTGATGGCCAGCAGCGTATGACCACGCTCATGCTGCTGTTGATCTGGCTGCACCGGCTGCAGAGCGACCGCGACGACGCCGTGCCGGGGCTTGAGGCTCTAGTGGTTTCCGACCATTTCGGGCAAGCCGAGTTCGCGGTGGAGGACCCGGTCGTCCCGCGTAAGTCGGTGTTGACGGCCTTGCTGCACGGTCAGGAGGTGATGGTCGACCGCTTGGTGTCAACGTCGCAGAGGAACATGGTTCAACGTTTCGCGGATATCGACGAACTCTTCCCAGCCGAGGTACAGGACGACGACCTGCCGTTCTTCATCTACTGGCTGCTCGACCGGGTCATCATCGTAGAGATCTCCACGCAGGATGCACGACTCGCGCTTGAGACGTTCGAGACCATGAACGATCGGGGACTGCGACTCAACGCTGCTGACCTGCTCAAGAGCTTTCTGCTCAGCAGCGCGCATCCTTCCGATAAGGCCAAGATCAGCCACGTGTGGCGGGCCCGGGTCACCGAACTGACAGAGGCCGATAGTAACGGGCACACCACGTTTATCAAGGGCTGGCTACGGGCGAAGTACTCGCGCAGCGCAGCTGACGATGAGGCGATCGGCAGTGGCTTCGACCGGTGGTTTCGCGCAAACCACAGAGACATTGGACTGCATTACCCGGGCGACTTTAGCAGCCTCGCGCTGTTCCAGATGGAGCGTATCGCCGGGAGGTATCTGACGCTGCTGGCCGCCGCCAAACGCCCTCAGTCTGGACTCGACCCGGTGTACTTCAACGGGTTGAACTCAGTCACATTGCAACATCCGTTGATACTTGCCTCGGTAACGGCTGAGGACGATGACGCCACGTTTGTGACTAAGGCGCGCATGGTGGCCGGCTACTTGGACATCGTCGTGGCCCGGCGGATCGTGGACGGGCAAGACTTCCGATACGACGCGCTGTCTCACAGTGTTCTGAGCCTCGCTCGGGAGATACGCGACCTCGACCAGGTGCGGCTGGCGGAGCGACTCGGCCATGAACTCGCGACACAGCCGGCGGGCTTCGGTGGTCTGGCAGGCTACGGACTGCGACATGGGAACCGGGCCAAAACCAAGTATCTACTTTCCCGTATGACTGCCTGGTTGCAGGTGATGGTCGATCCAAACCCCAAGGGGCCGAGCCAAGCGGAGGCTCTCAGGCAGCTGTGGGCACATGAGATCGAGCATGTATGGGCGAACCGGGCGGATTACCAGCCGCAGGTGGCTGCTCGGCGCTTCCAGGCCGTGCGCAATCGGTTCGGCGGGCTGGTGCTGCTGCCCCGGGACTTGAACGGCTCGCTCGGCGATGCCCCGTATGCGGACAAGGCGAAGCACTACCTTCCCCAGAACCTTCTTGCGAGGTCGTTACATCATCAGTGCTATGAGGCGAATCCGAGGTTTCTCGCCCTGATCGAGAAACACACGTTGCCGTTCCGGCCGTACGACGTGTTCGACGAGGCGGCTATCGACCAGCGGCAGAAGTTGTATCGGCGGCTTTGCGAGCTGGTCTGGGATCCGTCCCAGTACGGACTCGTACTGCCACAGCGAGCTCCCGCACCAAAGGCAGCCGAGAAGGGCCGGTTCACGGTCGGCCGACTTCTCGATATGGGCCTGGTACCGCCGACCGCACGCCTGATCGCAACCCATCGGGGCAACCAGTACACCGCCCACCTCACACCCGAAGGTCACATCGTAGTGGAGTCAGGCGAGACCTTTACCTCGCCATCGAGGGCCGCGGCGGTCGTGCTTGAACGTCCGTCATGGCCGGGTTGGACGTTCTGGCGTGTCGAGATGCCCGATGGGACAACAGCCACGCTCGACGCCATCCGCAAGATGGCGTCTTAGCACAGATCGAGACGCGCTTACGGCTCGCGCATGGCCGCGTAGCTTAGCCTTCCGCCAATAGTCAGCCCAACCAACTGCTCAACAAGCTCCTCCTTCGGAGTCTTCGACACGCCAGTCAAGCCTGCGATCTTCGCGATCGCGCGCAACGCGGTTACACCAATTGGATTGAGCAGCTGCCGGCCCTCGTCGCGGCTGTTTGCACCGTTCAACTCAGCCACGATCGTCTTGGGATCAACCTTGGGAGTCGCCGGCGTGCGGCTCGGCGTCTGTCGAGCGGCCTTCGGCGGCACAGGTTCGGTCGCGCCCCAGGGAACGTAGGTCAACCGAGCCCGGCCCTCGGCAAGGTCGGTGATGTGCTCCTCCGGGAGTCCGTCCAGGAACTCGGCCACTCGGCGCAGTAGCGCCAACGAGAGCGCGGAGACGTCACTCATGCCACTGCCCTTCTCTTGGCCTTGCGGGGTGTGTCGACACGATTGAGGAACTCGGTAGCCAACGCCATCAATTCGACGTACACCTTGTCGGTCGCCTTGAGCCGGAGGATCACCGGCACCCCGTGTGGGTTCTCTTTGCCGAAAGCCGCGTTGTGCTGGAGTACGGCCCCGAAGACCGGGACATCGCCGACGCTCTTGCGCACCTGCTCCATGTAGTACTGGTGCGGCGTGATCGGGCGCCCGAGCCGGTACTCGACCTTCGTAAAGACCACACCGAGCACGGCCGGCGCAACCAGGTCGCGCGAACCGTGGTCCGAAGCTTGCTGGTTGAACTCGGACGCAAACCGCCCGATGCTGGCAAGCAGCGTGCCGGTGCCAAGCGTCGAAAGGTAGTCCGGGCTCGCCGGAACGAGCAGGTGATCGCTTGCTACGATTCCGCCCTGCGTAACGATGTTGAAGTTCGGTGGACAGTCGATGAGTACGAAGTCGTAGGAGCCAAACGCCGGATCTGCCAACGCGTGCGACAACGCCCGACGCACTCGAAAGATGTACGCATCGGCGCGTGCGCCCTGCATGCCGGCGTTGACCAACATTGTGCGATCGACGTCGATCAGCTGAAGGTGGGAAGCGATCAGGCCAATGAAGCCGCCCCTGTTGGCTACAGCGTCGTTGACCTCAGTGGGCACGGCGACGAACTCGCTCAACCGCCGCTGTGGAACGCCGTCGACGAAGCCATCGAACCAGTCCTTCAGGGTGCCACGCGGCCGATGTACCGCGTCAGGCGTAAAGAACGAGTAGGTTAAGCTGCTCTGTGGATCAAGATCTACCAGGAGAATCCGCTTGCCTCGCTGTGCGAGGTAGGCGCCGAGATTGGCGGTAAGGGTGGTCTTTCCGACACCGCCTTTGTAGTTGATGATGGAAATGACTCGCACGGCCTCCCCTCCCGTCAGTCACGGTGCGATCACTACCGCGACCGTAGGACCGGTTGCTCATGACCACACTCGCCGTAACGGTCAGGGTTCCTCAACTCTCGGCGTGTCGGCTTGACGCCGAAGGCGAATAGCGACTTGGGCTGTTCTCATCCGGGGGTGTCGCTGGACGCTGCGCCCTCGTGCGTGGGACGAAGTACGGCCAGGAATCGTGACCGTACCTCGGGGGGCGCCAGCTTGAGCATCGTGTCGAGCAGCCCTTGGCTCCCTGTTGATGGCCGCAGATTGTGGGCGCCAGCCTCCCATTTGGCCACGGTGCGCCTGGAGACGCCGAGCTTGGCGGCGAACTCGCTCAGGCTGTGTCGGTATGCCTCGCGCAGCGCTCTGGCGGCGGCGCCGCTCCATACGCTGAGTGTGTCGATGCTGAACCAGTGAGCCGATGCGGCGGACCGGAGGCCGAGGCTGAGGATCTTGCGGAGGAGTTCCATCTCGGCGTGGGAGATCACCAAGCGGCCCTCGGCTGCGGGCTGAGCAGCGCATCGCGGGCACCGCTTTCGCTCCGGCAGCGAGATTGTCGAGGCGATGCTGGGGTCGCTTGCCACTCCCAATTGGGCTCGCGGGATCCCAAGTCCATCGCATATTCGGGCTAGCACCGCGGCCGACTGGACCTGACGGCCAGCGATGATCTCCGAGATCTCACTCTGCGACTGTTCGGTGAGCGCGGCGATGCGCCGCTGCGAGACGCCGTGGCGCTGCAGGACCCGGTATACGGCGCCGACGTCGCGGGCGGCAAGGGCCGCCTTCATGGCGGGGGTCTGCCACACCTGAGGCGAGATGCCGCGGTCGCTCATAGAGCCGATCCTTTGCGCCGCCGTGCACCGACCCGCTGAGCCTCGGAAGCGTTGAGGCCGCGGTCGTCGGCGGAGGCCGGCCAGTGGCGATCGGCGCCGCGAGCGCAACGCCGTCTCCACCTCCAGGCCCACCTCGTCCGACGTTGTGGCTGGCAGTTGGCGACGTCGGCCAGCTCGTGAGCGCCAATGCCGATGAAGTATGTGTTGAGGGACCCTATGGTCCGCGCTCTCGACGACACGATGCACCTCCGATGTCGCATGTCGCTCGGCAAGACGGCCGATGCCGCGATGTGCGCGAACCGCCGGCCGCATTGCCACGCCGCACCTGAGCGGCCGTTCTGGCGTATAGGCGACCGGTCGGCTAGGCCCGGAGCGGCACGACGGGCCGGGCCTTCAGGGCGGCCGACCCGCCGCGCCATGGTCCAGCTTCGCGCTGGCCCCGGGGGCCGCGACAGCGTCGATGTGTCCTTAGGCGTCCGCTGCGTGCGTCGATAGCGGACAGCGGCGGATAGGTAGCGTCTAGACGCTAGGGCGGCTGGGCTGGTAGGCGAGGTACACCTCGCGCAGCTCCGTCGCCTCCGGCACGCCGGTTTGCTCGACCCCGGCTACGACCTCGGAGACGCGCCACCAGTTCGACGGCACTATGCGCCCGCTCGTGATGGCGGACAGCGCCGCCGCTCCAGCTTCGTCGGGCTTGCCGGCGGCCAGCAGCGCCAGGCCGAGGTCGACGCGGGCCGACGCCACACGCCGGGGGCGGGCCACGCCGTCGACGGCCGATTCGAGTTCCGCGACGACTTCGCGGGCGTATGCCTCAGCCGCCGGGTCGCCCACCCACGCCAGCGTGGTCGCGGTGTACGCATTGGCCTTGCTCGGGTCGTACCGGTAGTGGTGCTCAGGCCGGTCGGGCACAGGTAGCGGCGCCACGAGCCGCGCCATTCGGTCCAGCGCTGCTCGGGTCTCCCTGGGCCGTCCCAGCCGCGCCCACGCCCGGCCTTCCTGCGCCGTCGCCTGGACGTGCGCCGAGCTGCCGCGCGGCGCAACCGCCTGCGCCTGCCGGGAAAGATCCAGGGCCGAGCGGTAGTCACCGTCGGTCAGCACGTCCCAGGCCCGCGTCTCCAAGCACCATGCCCCGATCTCGGTGTGGCCGGCGTGGTCCGCCATCTCGCGCGCCGTGTCCAGATTGAGGTCTGCGGCGCGAGCCTGTTGAAGGTCGATGTGGACTGTAGCGGCCAGCAGCGCGAGCCATCCGCCGGCGACCAAGAGCTGGCGATGCTGGACAAGGGTCTTGCGACCATCAAGCATCCGCGCCACATAGGCCAGGTGTCGACGCACTCGGGGCAGAAGCTGCTCCGGCGGCGTGGTCGCGTAGGCCACGGCGAGGTCGTCGATTGCGAGCATCAGCCGGTCGAGCGTCTCCGGTCCGAGGTCAGTCGCGGCGACCCGGCGGGCCAGCTCGGCGGCGTTCATCTCGCTGTCACCGTTGTCGACCAGAGCGCCGCCGACGAGCTCAAGCAGCTCGCCGCCTGCGTGCAGGGCGTCGTCGATACGACGGGCCGCTTCTGGCGTCGGGGTCTTCCGGCCGGTGGCTAGATCGTGCAGGTAGGACTTGGCGTAGAACGTGCGCCCCGCCAACGCGCGGAACGAGGTGCCGCGCCGTTCCATGAGGCCGCGCATCCGTTGGGCGAACCGTGGATCCACCTCGCGGGCCATGGCCAGCCTCTCCCTGCGTGGGTCGGGGTACTGCGCGCCCGGTCGCTCCGACCGGCGCCATCACATCGACCGTACGCCGAGGCGCTGTCCGGGCGGAACCGGACACCCGGCAGCGATGGCAACGGGTCCGCGCGTCGGCGCGGGAGGCACCGAGATCGTCTTGACCGCGCCCGGTCGAGACGATCTTGGTGCCACTACTCCATCTTGCTGTAGGCGTGTGCTGTCCGATTGGATGCGATTCGGACCACGGACCAACACGCCCCTGCGAACGCCTGGACTACGGAAGCCCATCCTGTTGAGTGGGAGTCGGCCGATCAACGATGACGGAGATGTCGACCGGCCGGATCAAACCAAGGCGGGTCGCACCGGACGGACACCTCGCCGGGAACCAGGTGTGTGGCTGGCCAGGTTCGGGATCTTTGGAACGGTTCCCCAGTCGGCTGCGCCCTGGAACTGTCGTTCCCGTGGAAGCGCTGGAACGGTGGTTCCCGCGCGTATCGGAGATCCGTGCCCCGTTGTGATGGAACCGTTCCTGCCGGAACGGTCCGCGATCGGTCCTCGTTGGACTAAGCGCTGGGCGTGTCCTTGCCAGCGGTGTTCATCGATACGTGGGTAACACCTCGTCGGGCTCACTGGGCAACAGTTGGGCAACGACCTGGGTAACACCGCGCCGGTCGACTTGGCGCATGGAAGACCACGGCACCGAGCCGGGCCCATATGCGCCGGCGCATCACCGCGTCGACACGCCGGCCGCTACCACCGAAGAGGATCAATGTCCTGACTACCGTGGGAGTCGGAGGCATTCGCCCGACGTGATCACCCCAAGCGAGGCGCCCATGTTGACCATCGCAGCTGCTCGGGTCCTGCTGCGCATACTGATCCGCGCTGCCCGTGAGGCCAGGCGATGAGCAGGCCATTCGCGTTCCTCGGCCGCGTCTCAACTGAGGACCAGCAGGACCCGGAGTCCTCGCGGGCCTGGCAGATCGGTCGAGCGCGTGCGCTGATCGAGCCGCACGGCGGGACGATCGTGGCGGAGTACTTCGACGTCGGACAGAGCCGGTCCATCCCTTGGCAGCGTCGACCGCGCGCCTCCGCGCTACTGGCCGCGTTGCGCGACCCAGAACGCGGCTTCGACGCGGTCGTGATCGGTGAGCCGCAGCGGGCCTTCTACGGCAACCAGTTCGGGCTGACCTTCCCCCTGTTGGTGCACTACGGCGTGCAGCTGTGGGTCCCAGAGGTCGGCGGGCCGCTCGACCCAGACAACGAGGCTCACGACCTGGTCATGAGCGTCTTCGGCGGGATGAGCAAGGGCGAACGCAACCGGATCAAGATTCGAGTCCGCACGGCGATGGCCGCCCAGACCGCAGTGGACGGTCGGTTCCTTGGCGGACGGCCACCGTACGGGTACGCACTCGATGATGCCGGCCCGCACCCCAACCCGGCGAAAGCTGCCGATGGCAAGCGGCTGCACGTCCTCGTACCCGATCCGAACACAGCCCCGATCGTCAGAAGGATCTTCGCCGAGTACGCCGCCGGCAACGGCCTGCTGGCCATCGCCGAGGGACTGACACGCGATGGCATCCTGTCGCCGTCGGCCTACGATCCGGGCCGCAATCCGCATCGGCACACGACCGCGTGGGGCAAGACGGCGATCAGGGCCATACTGATCAACCCGCGGTACACCGGCTACCAGGTGTGGAACAAACAGCGCAAGGTCGAATCCCTGGTGGACGTCGACGACGTCGCGCTGGGCCACACGACGCGCCAGACCTGGAACCAGACCGACGCGTGGATCTACTCCGCCGACCCGGCGCACGAGGCCCTGGTCGACCAGGTCACGTTCGACGCCGTGCAGACCCGACTGCGCACAGCCGGCCACCGCAGCGGCGGCCGGACCAAGCCACGGGCGAGCAAGCGCTGCTACGTCCTGTCCGGGCTGCTGTTCTGCGGCATCTGTCAGCGACGCATGGTCGGCAGCTTCAACAACGGCCGCAACAACTACCGCTGCGTCTACGCCGCCCAGTACGCCGGGGCCAACGCCATCGGTCATCCGCGCAGCCTGTACGTGCGCGAAGACCACATTCTCGACCGACTGGACCCGTGGATCGCCACCGCCTTCGATCCGCCGAACCTGACCACGACGATCGAGGCGATGGCCAAGGCACAGCACACCACCACAGACGCCAACGCGCTGGCCGTTGCTAAGAGCACGCTCGACTCGTGCCGGCAGCGGCTCGACCGCTACCGCGCCGCCCTAGAGGCCGGCACCGACCCCCAACTCATCAAGACCTGGATCGAGGCCGTCCAGGCCGAGCGGGCCGCCGCCGAGGCAAGGATCCAGGCGTTCACCAGCCGCCGCCCGCTGACCGAAGCGGAGATCACCGATCTCGTCGCCTCACTGGACGACATCACCGAGATGATCAAGGCGGCCGAGCCCATAGACAAGGCGGCCCTCTACGGCGATCTTGGAATGAAACTAACCTACGCGCCGGCCGAGCGGCTGATCAGGGCAGAGGTCGACCTCAGCGGATCATGTATTAGTGCGTGTCGGAGGGGGGACTTGAACCCCCACGCCCGCTAAGGGCACTAGCACCTCAAGCTAGCGCGTCTGCCATTCCGCCACTCCGACGTGACGCTCCATGGTACCGAGTCACCGGCAGTGGGCCGGGACAGGGCCCGCCTGACCACGGGTCGCGTCGCGGCCAGCTGAGGACACGACAGGTAGGCGGCGCGCCGGACGGTTCCGGCCTCCGCAAAATAGTATATACCTCCCTATAAGCCCTATTGCCCGGCCCCGGCCAGCGTGCGCCAGCCGCGGCCGGGGTACCCCGCCGCAGGCTCGACTCCGCCTACTGGCTGGCCGCCAACTCGCGCATGCGGACGGCCAGGATCTCGTAGTAGTTGGGCGCCGTGGCGTAGCCGGCGTCGGCGACGGCCCGGGCGAACGCGTACGGGTCGTCGAGGTGCTCGAACGCGGCGGCGTACCGGTGGTTGTCCCGCAGGAATCGCCCGTGAGCCTCGAACGCCTCGGCCGGAGACGGGTACGCGCGGAACCAGGCGCGGACCACGTAGTCGTGGCGGCCGTCGGGGCGCGGGGTCACTGAGATGACCTCGGGGAACTGTACGTCGGGCCGGCTGAGGACCTCGCGCGTGCGCAGGAGCTGACGTGTCTCCGGCGGATCGGACTCCCTGGCCCTGATGCCGAAGAAGTTGTTGCCCGGAGCCGACCGGCCCCAGTTGGACTCGAGCGCGGCTTGGCCCAGTGTCACCAGTACCGGCACGCCGGTGCTGGCCTGGCTGTTCTCGGCGAACGCGTGGTACCGGGCGTAGAAAGTCCGCGGCCACGCCGCTCGGAGGCGGACCGGCCGCGTTCGTCCAGGCGGCGTCGAACGGACCGGTCAGGCCCGGCCACGCGTCCTGGATCGCCAGTGGGTACCCCGGCAGCTGTGCCTTGGTGTGCCAGTCGATGGCGATGTACTCGCCGCCTCGGAAGAAAGTACGCCCGGCCGTTGCCCGGGTTGATGGCGGCGTCGATGCCATCGCCCACCCATGCGGCCGCCACGGCGGTCCAGTTGCCGGCGATCGGCAGCGGATACCCGTCGTCCACCGACTGGGTCGCGAACGGGATACAGCACGTACCCGGACCCGCTGAACACATACGGGTACCCGGAGCCGAGGTCGACGGCCGCGTCGATGCCGGCGGCGAACTGGGATGGCAGTCCACCCCAGGCGTCGGCGAGCAGCCACTGCTCGCCCGTCGCCTCGTCCGCGTCCATGCCGTACGGGTAGATCCTGTCGCCGACGGCGAAGTAGGCGGTGTCCACTCCCATGGGATGCTCCTCAGAATGCTGGTGGCCGTCCGGTCGGAGCGGCCATGTCTCCCGACGGAGCGCCGGCCGACGCGCTTGATACGCCCGGTCGCCGCCGTATCAGGCCTCGGCGCCCGGTCTCCGTCGTGTGTCGGCCGCAACCCCGCGGCCCGTTCGAGGAGGCTTCGACATGACCGACCGGTCTTCCTACGCGATCGTGGCGCGCTACGAGGTGACGGGGGACGAGGCTCTGCAGTACCACAGCATCGGGGTGGCCTGCGTCATGGGCGAGATGCTGGCCCGAGGCCCCGAGGCCCCGAGGCCCCGAGGCCCCGAGGCCCCGAGGCCCCGAGGCCAACGCCAACATGTTCGGGTCGCTGCTCGACTTCGTGCGCGGCTCGGAGTCGCTCGACGGCCTCGAGGGGGTCTTCCTCTCAGCCGGCCTGACCGCGCTGCGGGTCGGGGGCGGGTCGGGGGCGGGTCGGGGGTGGGTCGGAGCCGCTGGAACAGGCGGAGCGGGTGTGGGACGCCGTCGGTGGACTGCCCGCCGTCCTCAGTGGAGGCGGGAGCGTCGTGCCGTTGCTGGACGGTGCCGCTCCGGCAGATGCGGGCCGACCTGGTCACCTTCGCGTGTGCCGGGAGACACCAATGGGGACACTGGTCCTGTCCGTGTGGTGCGGTGTTCAAGGGACAGGCGTTGTGGGGCACGCCCGCGCCAGCGTTAGTGATCACGGCCTGATCATGTCTGGTTTGCGAGTATCGTGGCCCCCAGTGGCGATGTAAGGGGACGTGAGCCGTACCAACTCGAGCGACTTTGTTCATATGGGGCCCACCTACCACCGGTCGTAACGTCGCCCGGCGAACATGCCCCGAGACGGACCGGAACCCCTCACGATCGAACTGAGCGGCTCCACACTGCGCCGGCGTCGGCCGATGTCGAGTGAGCCCGTGCAGCTGGAGGAACGTCGATGGACAGGACCGACACCCGCGACGCCCGTGGCGGTGCGCGCGGCGACCGGTGGCTGTGGCCCGTCGGGGTTGTCTGGGCGATCACCGCGATCGTGGCCCTGATGGAGCTGTTCCGTCGGCCGTCCGTGTTGCCGGCACTGTGTCTCGCCGCCGTCGTTGGCATGGTCGTCACGTTCCGGTCGCGTCGGACCGGGCCGGTCGCGAGACTGGCGCACACGCTGCGGGCCGCCGCCGGCGGCCGCTGGGTACCGGTCGACCCGGCGGTCGCCGTCGCCGACCCGGAATTGGCGGCGAGTGCGTCCCTGCTCATCGACCGCTACCGGCGCATCGCTCTGGTGCTCGCCCGCAGTGGGCAGGCGCTGTCGACCGGAGGCGAGGGCGTCGAAGGCGTCAGCGAGGAGATGTCGAGCACGGCGGAGAGCACCGCCGCGCGAGCCGCGTCGGCCGCGTCGACCGCGAAGCTCGTCGAGGACTGCGTCCAGGTGGTGGCGGCCAGCTCGGCGGAGTTGGCAACCACGATCGGCAACGTCGCGACGCACGCGGTCGAGGTCGCCACGGTGACCGATACCGCCACGCGGCACGCGGCCCGGACGTCGGCCACCATGGTGGCGCTCGGCGAGGCCTCCCGCCGGATCGAGGACGTGGTCGCGGTCATCAACACGATCGCCGGGCAGACCCGGATGCTCGCGCTGAACGCCACCATCGAGGCGGCCCGGGCCGGCAGCGCGGGAAGGGGCTTCGCGGTCGTCGCCGACGAGGTGCGCAGCCTCGCCCAGGGTACGGCCGACGCGACGGACAAGGTCACCAAGTCGGTACGGGACATCCAGGCCGGCACCGCCAACGCGGAGGCCGACATCCAGGCGATGGTCCGCATGATCGAAGGCATCAGGGACAACCAGAGCGCGATCGCGGCGGCCGTCGAGCAGCAGACGAGCGCGACGGGCGAGATCGGGCGAAGCGTCTCCGAGGTCGTCAAGGGCTCGAGCGTGATCGTCGACGATATCCGCGTGATGGCCAAGGACGCGAGGACCACCGCCTACGGCGGCGCCCACATCAGGACGACCTCCGGAGAACTGGCGGCCGTCCGTCAGGAGATCGCCGCGGCGCTGGCCGACCTGGACGTCGCGGCGCTGATGGCCGAACTGGCCGAGATGGAGCCGGAGGTGGTGCGCCCGACCGCGGTCACCCGTGGCGGCGTCACGTACGTGCAGAACAACGTGATGGGTACCGGTCAGGCCGAATTCGAGTACGTGGGCGAATGGCGGCACTCGGCGGCGAACGTCGAGACCGCCGGGACCAACTCCTACTCAAGCCAGCCGGACGACATCGCCCGCGTCCGGTTCACCGGCACCCGCGTCCGCTTCTACTCGGTCACCGGCCCCGGTCACGGTATCGGGGCCGTGTCGGTCGACGGTGGCCCGGAGACCCCCTTCGACACCTACAGCCCGAAGCGCGTGACCGGGGTCCTGATGTACGAGAGCCCCACCCTGCCGCACGGCCCGCACACCATCACCATCCGCGTGGCGGACGCCAAGCACCCCGACGCACGCTACACGTGGGTCAATGTGGACCGCGTCGAGTTCGAGTAGCGCGCGGCCTTCTCGGCCGTCATGCCCGACTCGACCATCACCTTGAGCGCACCGGCGTCCGGGTCGGTCAGGGCGGCGAACGCCTCGGCCACCTGATCCAGCCCGAACCGGTGCGTGATGACGACCTCCGGGGCGAACAGGCCGGCGCCGTAGAGCTCCAGCACCCAACGCCAGGCGGCCCGGGACGCCCCGAACACGCCCTGGATCCGCAGGTTGCCGAGGCTGATCGTGTCCGGGTCGATGCTGAGGTCGTACGCGCCGGAGATGCCGGCCAGCACCACCGAACCGGCCCGCCGGGCCAGTTCAAGGGCGAACGCGGCGCCGGCTGGCGAGTCGGTGCATTCGACGACCAGGTCGAACCCGCCGCGTAGGGCCACCCGCTCCGGGTGGTCGGCCGGTGGCGTCGGCAGGGCGGCGGTGGCGCCCATCCGCTCGCCGAAGGCCAGCCGGGCCGGACGGGCACCGAAGAGCACCAGCTCGCGCGGCGACGTCAGGCGCAGCAGCGCGCAGGCGAGCAGGCCCAGCGGCCCGTCCCCCACCACGGCGAGCCGGGAGCCCGCCCGCGGGACGCCGACGTCGAGCAGGCCGGTGGCCACACAGGCCGCCGGTTCGATGAGCCCGGCGACAGCGATCGGCCCGTCCGCGGGCAACGGATGGACCAGGTGTGCCGGTACCACGAGGCGCTCCGCGAGCGCACCCGGATGGGTGAAGCCGGTCTCGGCGTAGGGCCCGGCGCACAGGTTGTTGCGACCCTCGGCGCACCGGGCGCAGCGCCCGCAGGACCGGATGCCTTCGGCGACGACCGCGGTTCCCGGTGGCAACCCGGACACGTCCCGCCCGCTGTCCACGACATAGCCGGCCCACTCGTGGCCGGGGATGGCGGGATATCGCACGTACTGGAGAGGCCGGCGCCCGGCAAGCAGTTCCACATCGGAACCGCACAGTCCGACCACCGCCGGCGCGATCAGCACCTCACCGTGATCCGGCTTCGGTTCTTCCAGCTCCACCGGCCCGAACTGTCCCGGACCCTGAACTTGAAATGCGCGCAAGGTGGCTCCTCTCGCGGTGATCGAGACGTCGGCATAGAAGATTCACGCTCGCGTGGGCTTCAGACTAACTCCACGGCATGACCCGACCAGCCAAAACGCCGGTACGGGTGGCCAATCCCCCGGATGCGGAGGCAATCGACCACTTTGGACACGCTAGTCACAGCAACCTCATCAATCACGTCAGTTCCACCACGTTCGATCAAAATGATGAATCGGCCACAATTCTCGGGCATCGCGGGTTGACCCGTTTTGGCAACCGAGACCGAAATGCACGCCACTCGGGTAATTTCTTGGACGGCACACCCCAACCAACCGTTTCCTCTCCACGGTGCAGCGGCTGGGGAGTTATCAACCACAACCGTGTACTGGTTCAGCACGAGCACTGAACCACCTGAGGAGCACCAATGCGACGTAAGCTTCATCCCAAGGTTGAGGAAGCCGTCGAGAGCCTCGACCTCAATCCGGTCACGCGTCGCCGGCTGCTGGCCGGCACCGGCTTGGCCAGTGCGTCCCTCGCCGCTTCGGCATTGCTGGCGGCCTGCGGCAAGGACAACGGGCCGGCGGCGGGTGCGGTGGGTAACTTCCCGCAGACTCCGGCGTGGAAGTTCAACTTCGTCTGCCACGTGACCACCAACCCGTTCTTCGTGCCGACCCAGTACGGGGCCGAGGACGCCAGCAAGCTGCTGGGCACCACGTACCAGTGGACCGGTTCGGTGAACTCCGTGGTCGCCGAGATGGTCGATGCCTGCAACACCGCCATCACCAGCAAGGCCGACGGCCTGGCCCTGGCCGTGGTGGACAAGGATGCGTTCCGGGCCCCGGTGGACCGGGCGCTGGACGCCGGCATGCCGGTGGTGTCCTACAACGCCGACGGCGCGCGGGAAGACGTGGGTACCAACCGGCTGGCCTACATCGGACAGGGCCTCTACGAGTCCGGGTACGCGCTGGGCCAGCGGGCCCTGGCCCAGATCTCCTCCGGTGACGTGGCCGCGTTCATCGCCACCCCCGGCCAGCTCAACATCCAGCCCCGCATCGACGGCGCGCAGCAGGCGTTCAAGGACTCCGGCAAGCCGATCAACTTCACCTCGGTGGCCACCAACGCCGACGTCACGCAGGGACTGTCCATTATCGACGCCTACGTCCAGGGCCACCAGAACGTGGCCGGCCTACTGGCCGTGGACGCCGGTTCCACCCAGAGTGTCGGCCAGACGGTCGGCAAGTACAAGCTGCGCGACAAGGGTCTGAAGGTGGCCGGCGGGTTCGACCTCGTGCCGGAGACGCTGGCCTCCATCAAGGCCGGCGACCTGGACTACACCATCGACCAGCAGCCCTACCTGCAGGGCTTCCTGCCCGTCCTCGCCCTCTACCTGTACAAGGTCTCGGGTGGTTTGATGTTCCCGTCGCAGACCAACACCGGTCTGCTGTTCGTGACCAAGGACAACGTGGACCCGTACCAGACCACCAAGTCGCGGTACGAGGGTTCGGACACCGCACCCAAGAAGCTCGACCGTTCTGGCCCGATCGCCCACGCCTGACCTC
>Ga0307415_100000139_pt1 | contig 31946 bp, 23 predicted proteins | sample DK1Cmetagenome_FD_204524 | JGI IMG/M metagenome (GOLD analysis project Ga0307415, IMG submission 204524) | Maize rhizosphere microbial communities from greenhouse at UC Davis, California, United States - DK15-C-2 | ecosystem: Host-associated > Plants > Roots > Rhizosphere > Soil | place: USA... | reverse complement strand
TGTGGCCCGGCAACGTGGCCGTGATGGTCCACGACGTCCACGGGTCGCCGGTGTTCGTTACGATCAGTTGGCCCTGCATGCCGCCGCTGGTCGCGGGCGGGCCGGGCCACGAGTTCATCACGTCGTAGCGGACGTTACAGGACACCGCGGCGAAGGCCGGCAGCGTCGATACCGCCACAGCTCCCGTCGCGGCGACCGCTGCGACCGCCACCATGGCGATCTTTCGCCTCGAGAAGCGACTCAAACCGAGTCTCATGCTGTTCTCCTTGTGTGCCAGTCACCAAAAGGTGATTCATGGTTTGGCGTCGCTGGCGGCCAGCCGGGGCCAAGACGCGGCAGTGGTTGTTGTGCTGGCCGGGGTGCGCGTGCCTTCAGCGCGCACCCCGGCCTCCAGCCGTTCGGGTGCGCACCCCACCAAGGTGCGCACCCGCCTCGCTCACGAACCCACGCAGGAAAAGTTCGTTGGCGTAGCGGTGTTCCCGCCCGGCCGGCTGGCTTGGAATCCGAACTCGACCCGCTGGCCGGGCCCGACCGTGCCGTTGTAGCTGAGGTTCCGTGCGGTGACCGTCTGGCCGTTGGTGGTCAGGGCGGCGTTCCAGGAGCCGACGATCGAATGTCCGGCCGGCAGCGTGAACGCCACCGCCCACCCGTTGAGCTGGGTGCCGCCGGTGTTGGTCACGTTGACCGGTTGTGCCACATACCCGCCGTCCCACTGGCTCTGGACCGCCATCGCGGCCGAGCAGCCGCCACCGCCGGTGCCCGCGGCCGTGGTGACGGACACGGTGTTGGAGACCCCGGAGACGTTGCCCGCGGCGTCGCGGGCCCGGACCTGGTAGCGGTATGTCGTCGATGGCGACAGGCCGCTGTTGGCGAAGCTGGTCCCGCTACTGGTGCCGACCTGGCTGAACGTGCCGCCGCTGGCGCCGGGAGCGCGGAGTATGTCGTAGCCGGCGATCCCGACGTTGTCGGTTGACGGACTCCAGGCCAGGTTCGTGCCGCTCGACGTCGTACCCGAGGCCGAGAGATTCGTCGGCGCGGTCGGCGGCTGGGTGTCGCCTCCGGTGTTCGTGCTCACGGCGAACGAGTTCACCGCCAGCCCGGTTCCGCCGACCCACGGCTCGAACCCCGCCTGGATGCTCGTGAGGTACCACGAACGCTGGGCGTACCCGCGGTTGACGGCGTCGTTGAAGAAGGTGCTGACATTGAAGTTGAGCGAGTTGGTGGGCGACGTCCGGCGGTACGAGACGACGTTCCAACCGATGTTGCCGAACCACACCTCCCAACTGGCGCCGAGGAGGTCGACGGTGGCGACCAGGGAACCGACGGGGAAGATGCCCGACGTCCAGTTGAGCCACACCATGATCTCGGCACCGGTCACCTGACCGTCGATGCGGGCCGTGGGGTCGAACCAGATGTCGTACGACGCGTTCCACCGGTAGCTGCTGTTGCTGGGATACGTCACCGAGACACTCGTGCTGACGCCGTTGAACGCGGGGTTGGTCGCCTGCATCGGAAGGCCGCTGCCCGCGCTGCACGCCGCCGGCGTGGGGGCCCAGTGGCAACCGAAGATCATCGAGGGATAGGCGGCGGGCGTGCCCCCGGTGTTGTTGTGCTGCGACTCGATGATCGTGAAGCCGGGTCCGGACTGGTTGACGTCGATGCATTGACGGGTGGTGGCCCCCCACACGTTGTTCTGCACGATGTAGCGCCCGTTCGAGACGGACGATCGCAGGAACGGTTCGGGGTCGTTGCACAGTACGGGTGCCGCGAGCGCGGGCGACGCGGTGACGAGCCCGACGGCGGCGACGGCCACCGCGACGACGCCCACCACGGCGACGGTGATGGCTCTCTTCTTCATGGGGCTCCTCGGTCGGCACGACGGTCGTCGATGCCGTCATCTTCAGACCCGCGCCGTGAATAGCCCAGGGGCCGCGCACGTGCCAATGTATTTCCCCTGCTCAGGGCGTTATGTTCAGCGAAAGATTCTGAAACTTTCACGAAACGTTCGGCCCCTACGGGTCGCGACGGGCGGACCGGTGCGGCGGGTCGCTTACTCTGCCCCCATGACGACTGGCACCGCAGGATCGGAGGCGCGCGGCAGCCGGCGGCGAGGCGATACGACCGTGGCCCGTATCGCCCGCATGGCCGGAGTGTCGGCGCCGACGGTGTCCAAGGTGCTCAACGGTCGGCCCGGCGTCTCGGCCAGCACACGCTCGCGGATCGAGGAGCTGATTCGTGAGCATGGCTACCGGCGCGGGGCCAAGGTGGAAAGCGCTCCCCTGGTCGAGCTCGTGTTTCCGGTGTTGAGCACGCCGTGGGCGCTTGAGATCATCCAGGGCGTCGAGCGGGTACTCCAACCGCACGGCCTCGCCGCCATCGTCACGGAAATGCATGGGCGGCATACCCCGGTCAAGGGATGGGTCGACGACGTGCTGGCCCGCCGGCCGGTCGCCGTGGTGGGCGTATCGGTCCAGCTCAACGGCCACCAGCACGCCCAACTGCGCAGCCGGGGCATTCCCGTGGTCAACCTCGATCCGACCGGGGAACCGAGCCACCCCACTCCGTCGGTCGGAGCGACGAACTGGAACGGCGGGCTCGCCGCCGCCCGGCACCTGCTCGAGCTCGGCCACCGCCGCATCGCGATGATCAACGGATCTCCGAGCGAATTCGTCTGCTGCCGGGCGCGCGAGGACGGATACCGGGCGGCCCTCGAGGCCGCCGGCATTCGCCCGGACCTCGTCCGCGTGGCGCCGCTGTACATGACCGGCGGCCTCGCCCAGGCGGCCGAGCTGCTGCGGCTGGCGAAACCGCCGACGGCCATCTTCGCCGGTAACGATCTGCAGGCCCTCGGGGTGTACGAGGCGGCGCGACGGGCGGGCGTGCGGATTCCCGAGGAGCTGAGCGTCGTGGGCTTCGACGATCTACCGTTCGTCCAGTGGCTCGGGCCGCCGCTCACGACCGTGCGCCAGCCGCTCATGCAGATGGGCGCCACGGCGGTGGAGATGGCGTTGACCTTGGCGAACGGCCGCAGCCCCGACTACGAGCGGATCGAGCTGCCCACCACGCTGGTGGTGCGGCAGAGCACGGGAGCGCCGACCCGCTAGCAGCGAATGTTTCTGTTTCACGAACGACCGTTCTGGGCGGGCCGCAAGTGCCCGCCCAGAACGGCGTCGGCTAGAACGGCGCGAAGAAACCGCCAGACCTCACTCCTACTGGAACGAGGCGTCGTCGATGAGCAGACCGTCGGTGCCGGCCGCCGTCTCGACGTAGAGAACGGCGTTGGACAACGTGCCGCTCCACGACACGGTTGCCGTGCCGGACAACAGCGTCCAGCCACCCGAGTTCACCGCCACCGCCGGGGTCAACCCGACGTAACTGGTTGACCCGTTGGCCGTCACGGCCAGGGTCACCTTCGCGCTGGGTGTCCCGCTCTGCGTACGCACCCACACGCTGGTCGCGTAGCTCTTGCCGTTGGTCAACGTCGAGGTCACGTTCTGACTGATCCCGTTCCACGACGCCGTGCGACCCGTGAGCGACAGCGACCGCGTGCCGCCGTGCGCGACGCTGGTGTTGGACGACAGCGTTCCGGAGCCGAACACTCCCCACCCGGTCGTGCCGCTCTCCATGTCGGCGTTGGCCAGCAGGTTGCCCCCACCACCACCGCCGTTGAACTGCCACCAGTTCACGTTGAACAGGGAGCCACTACCGCCGGCGAAGCGGAGGAAGAGGTCATGCGTGCCCGTCGCGCCGTTGACGGCACAGGTGACCGTGGTCCACGTCTGCCATCCGCCGGTGCCGGGGACGTTGCACGTGCCCACCAGCGTCCCGGTAGCATTGTCGAGCCGGACCTCGATCCGGCCGCCGCTCGTGGCCGAGGCGACCCGCGCGTTGAACGACGTCGCCCCGGCGCCGAAGGCGACGCCCTTCACCTTGATCCAGTCCCCGTTCTCGATCCACCCCACGTTCCGGCCGCCCTCGCTGGACGCCTCGGTCTCGACGCCGGTCGCCCAGGCGATCGTCTCGGCCTCCTGGCGGACGTACGGGTTCAGGGTGCCGACCTGGGGCGCCCCCGTCGTCGTCATGTTGATCGTCGGGAACGTGCCGTTGGCGTTGTAGGTGAACCTCTCCACGGCCACCGAACGGGTATAGCCGCCGCCGCCCGGAAGCGCGCCGTTGTGATAGAAGAAGTACGAGCCGCCGTTGAAGTCGATGACGCCGGGGTGATTGGTGAAGCTGCCGCCCTGCGTGGGCATGATCGTGCCCCTGAACGTCCACGGCCCGGTGGGACCGGGTGCCGTCGAGTAGGCGATGTGCTCGGGGCAGCAGTTCGCCGGGTACACGAGGTAGTACATGCCGCTACGCTTGAAGACCCACGGGCCCTCCTCGTACAGGGTCGGACGGCTCGCGTTGCCGGTCCGCGTGCCGAAGCCCGCCGTCGTCAGAGGTATCTGGTTGACGCCACCGGAAAACGAGATCATGTCCGCGTTGAGCCGCACGTACCAGAGGTTCGGGTTGCCCCAGTACAGATAAGCCTGCCCGTCGTCGTCGATGAAGACGGCCGGATCGAACTCGCCGTTCTCCACCAGCGGACGTCCGAGGGCGTCGGTGAACGGTCCGGTCGGGCTGTTGGAGACTCCCACACCGATCGCGAACCGTCCGGTCGACCGGTTGATGACGGGAACGTACCAGTAGAACCGTCCGTTCCTGAAGACCGCATGGCCGGCCCACGCGTTCGCGCTGGCCCAGCTAAAGGTGGCCAGGCTCATCGGCGATCCGTGATCGGTCCAGTTGACCATGTCGGCGGACGACCACACCCGCCAATCGCGCATGGTGAAGTTCGTCGAGCCGTCCTCGTCGTGTCCAGTGTAGAGGTACACCCGGCCGTTGTAGACCAGCGGCGCCGGGTCGGCGGTGTACACGGTCTGGACGATCGGGTTGTCGGCCCGGGCCACGGCCGGCAGCAGTGCCGCACCGAGAGCCAGGACGATGATCCAGGCGATGCGCCGCCGGGGCTTTGCGTGGGTCACGAATGGCAGTCTCACGATGGCCTCTACAGTGGTGAGTCAGATGGCGGTGATGGTCCATTGGAGGTTGGTGCTGGAGTCCGGCGCCCACAGCTTCACCCGCGAGCCGACCGTCGAGTCGCCCCCGCTGTCCAGGCCGGTGCCGGTACCCCGGTTGATGATCTGATAGCGGCCGCTGCCGACGTCGTTGAGGCGCCATTGCTGGTTGTTGCCGCCGTTCCACGGCGCCTGCAGGGCGGTCGCGCCGTTGGCGGTGTTGCCCCAGCTGTCGGCGACCATGCCGTTGGTGCGGTTGACGATGCGGTAGAACCCGGTGCCGAGGTTCACCAGCTGCCATTGCAGGTTGGTGCTGCCGTCGTAGGCCCATTGCTTGAGCATCGAGCCCGAGGCGACGTTGCCGCCGCTGTCGAGGACGAGCCCGGTGGTGACGTTGGTGAGCCGGACCCATCCGGTGGGGATGGGAGCCGTACCGGGGTTGGGGATGGGTCCGGAGAAGGTCAGCTTGACCACGTAGGCCGGCGCGCTGAACGGCGGGGTCGACGAGGGCATCGTGATGTGCAGGCCGGCACCGTCCTGCGAGCGGTTGGGCAGGTTGACGTACGAGCCGGCCGTGGAGCCCAGCAGCTGCGCCGAGGTCAGGGTGCCCAGGTTGATCCGGTTCGAACCCAGCGTCGTGATGTGCAGCGTGCCGCCGGGCCACCCCAGCACGGTGGCGTACAGGACGCGGTTGTCCTTGCTGCGGGTGAACCGGATGTCCTGGTTGGTTCCGGGCCGCGGCTGGACAAAGGAGCCGCCACCCATCTGGGTCGGTCCCTCACCGTAGACCGCCCACGCTCGGGTCGCGTAAATCGACTCGCCGAACCGCCGGAGGTAGTCCCCGATGCCGAGCAGGATCGTCCGCTGCCCGGAGGGGATGGTGCCGTCGGCCATCGGGGCGATGTTCAGCAGCATGTTGCCGTTCTTGCTGACCCGGTCGATCAGCGAATGCAGCATGGCGCCCAGTGAGTAGTAGCCGATGCCGACGGTGTAGCACCAGCTGGAGCTGGAGATGCTGTCGTCGGTCAGCCAATAGGGGTTCTGTATGCCGGCCGGCCCGCCGCGTTCGAAGTCGAACACCTCCCCCCGGGTGTTGAACCCGTCCTTGTAGGTGGCGACCACGTCCTTGTTCCAGGCGACGGCCCGGTTGTAGTAGTACGCGAGGAACTCCAGCCGCCGCGACTCGAGAACCTGACTCAGGTTGAAGTCCTGCCACACGATGTCGGGCTGGTAGCCGTCGATCACCTCTCGGAGCTTGTCGTACCACAGCTGGTTCTGCGCGGTGGCGCCGAGCTGACCGTAGAGCTTGCGCAGGCTGGTGGTCGGCTGCGAGGGCACCCGGTCGTAGTAGCCGGTGAAGTTGTACGCGTGGTGTAGCGCCACCAGCAGCCGCAGACCCTTGGCCCGGATGGCGTCGGCGTGCAGCCGCAACAGATCGAGCCGAGGTCCCGTGGCCACCGAGTTCCATTCGTTCGCGGCGCTGTTCCACATCGAGTAGCCGTCGTGGTGTTCGGCCACCGGCCCGGCGAACCGGGCGCCGGCGTCGGCGAACAACTGGGCCCACTCGCCGGGGTCGAAGTTGCCCCCGGCCGACCGCAGCCGGGGCGCGAACTGCACCCAGTTCCCGGCCCGGTCCCGGGCCCCGTTGATGAAGTTGTGGTACGGCCAGGCCGACGGCTCACCGAACACGCTCCGGTGATGGTTGTTCTCGTTCGAGCCGCTGATGTACATGTTGCGCGGATACCACTCGTTGGCGAACGCCGGGACGCTGAACACTCCCCAGTGGAAGTAGATCCCGAACTTGGCGTCGGCGAACCACTCGGCGGCCGGCGGATGCTGGTCGACCGACGCCCAGGTCGGTGTGTAGCTCTGTGGACCGGCCGTCGCCCAGACGGTGCCGATCCTGAACAGGCCGGCGGCCGCGGCACCTCCGGTGATCCCGGCGGCGAGCAGGCGACGCCGGGTGAGCCTGGGCGGGGGCGGGGACATGGCGGGAACCTCCCGGGACGTGAAGGGCGGTTGACGTGGCTGGAAGAGGGCCGGCTCAGGTACGCATGCTCCATTGCTGGTTGGCGCCGCCGTGACAGGCCCAGAGATGGAGCAGTGTTCCGTTGGCGGTGCCCGACCCGCTCGCGTCCAGGCAGAGCCCGGACTGCGCCCCGGTGATCGTGCCGTTGGCGTTGACGTTCCACTGTTGGTTGGCCTGCCCGTTGCAGTCCCAGATGATGGCCGCGGTGCCGTTGGTCGTGCCCTGCCCGTTGGCGTCGAGGCACTTGGTGCCGAAGACGGTCAACTGCCGGCTCGCCGTGTACGTCCAGCGCTGGTTGGTGCCGCCGTGGCAGTCCCACAGTTGCACCCGGGTGCCGTTGGTGGTGCTGGAATTGGGCACGTCGACACACCGACCCGACTGTCCACCGACGATCTGGACGTTCTGCTGGGAGGAGCCGGACTGGATCCCGGCCGACGCCATGACCGACCGGGCGCCGCTCGGCCAGTTCCCGCCGCTGACCACGACCGTGCCGGTGTTGGTGTTTCCCCGCGAGCCGCTCGTGATGTTGGTGTTCGTGCTGGTGGTCCAGTTGTTGGTCAGGGTGAGGTTGCCGGTGTTGTTGTTCGGCCACAGCTGTCCGTAGGCCCACTGGCCGATGTTCTCGAAGACATTGTTCGCGGCCGACAGGTACCGCGATCCTTCGTCGAAGTACAGGCCGAGCCAGCCGTTGGTGTTACGGAAGTAGTTCTGGTTCACCGTCGTGCCGGGCAACGCGGAGAGGCTGTAGAACGCCGCGCCGTCGGTCATCTGCCTCATCACGTCGTGGACGTAGTTGGCCGCGACGGTGTAGTTTCTCGCGACGGTCGCCGTGGTGTATCGCGGTTGGTAGTTGTAGAGTCCACGGTCGATGTAGTCCTGGCTCCCGCCCGCGTCGTTGGCGCCCCACCCGTACCCGATGGAGATGCCCGTGTAGGGCATGTTGTAGACCTCGTTGTGGGACATCGTGGAATCGGCCGTGTAGGTCATGAGAAGCCCGACGTGGCTGCGGTAGTCGATGGCCACGTCATGGACGAGGTTGTTGCTGAAGGTGATGTCCCGGTTGAGCATCCGGCCGTCGCCGGGGTGGTGGGCGTCGGCCTGCACCCCGCCGGCGATGACGGCCCCGGCCGAGATCTGCTCGAACACGTTGCGCACCACATCGACATCGCTGGCCCCGAGCCCGACCCCGGTCGCGTGCGCGTTGGCGTCATTGCCGATACCGAGGCCGACCTGGCCGAGGTTGGTGAACCGGTTGTCGGCGAACGTGATGGCGTTGGCCGCCGACACCTGTACCGCGGCCGGCATCTGGCGCCAGAACGGCCGGGCCGCCTCGAAGGCCGCGCAGCCCTGCTGGCACGACGTGAGCCAGTCGGCCGGCCGGGCCCAGGTCCCGAAGATGTACGCTCCGGTCTGCTGGTCGGCGTAGCCCTGATTGCTGTTCGGCAACAGCCAGCTCGTGTGCGAGAACTGCAGCCCGACAAAGGCCAGATGGTGGGCCGGCGTCGCATAGCTGCCACCGACCCGGACCAGCGACTCCAGGCGCGGCAGCTGCACGTCGGCCGTCGCCATGTTCTCCCCGCTCAGCGGCTTGTAGTACAACACGCCCGCCGCGGTGTCGAGGTACCACTCGCCGGCGGCGTCGAGGAACTCACGGGCGTTGACGAGATAGATCGGCCCGGCCCGGAACGGCCGGGACAGGGTGTCGTAGCCGAAGGTGTTGTTGTTCCACGCCGGCTGGTCCATTGTGATCCGGTTGCTGCTGATCGACTGCACGGGCACGTACCGGTCGGTGAACGAGTTGACCGATTCCAGCTCGATCCGGTCCTGGTTCCGCAGGTTGTTCAGATAGGACAGTGCCCCGTTGGTGAAGCTGAGGCCGGTGGTCGTGAACGTGAAATCGGCCCGGTTGACCTGCGTGCGCGCCCGCGTGGCGATCCGGCCGTTCACGTACAACTGTCGCGGATCGACCCCGCCGCCGACGGTGGCCCGCCAGATGTTCTGGGCCGAATCCGCCACGGTCCAGCCGGTTATCCGTTGCCCTCCGGAGATGATCGGCCGCGAGCCGGGCGCCGCCTGCCAGTAGACCGTGAAACCATTGGTGCCCGAATCGGCCGACGTGAACGTCAGCGGCGCGCTCAGGGCGTAGGACCCACCCGCTATCTGCACGACGATGTCACCCGACATCGCCACGTTCATCGAGCGCACCGCGGCCTGGGCGGCCGGCAGGGAACACGGCTGGGCGACCGAACAGGTGGTGCCCGAACCCGACGCCGAGACGTACAGGGTGGTGGTCGCCGCCGCCGCGGGCAGGGCCGAGGCCACCAACGCACCCGCCGCCGCCAACCCGAGGGCGATCCCGGCCGCGGCCAGCCGGCGCCGGTGAGATGGCGAAGGTTTCGACATCGAAGCTCCTTTGGGCAGCGACGGGGGGCGCTGGTCAGGGGGTGCGCAGCCGCCATTGCTGGTTGCTCTGTCCGTTGCAGGTCCACAGGACGATCCGGGTACCGTTCGCGGTGCCCTGCCCGGTCGCGTCCAGGCAGAGTCCGGACTGGACGCCGGTGACGGTGCCGTTGGTGTTGACGTTCCACTGTTGGTTGGTTCCACCGTGGCAGTCCCAGATGATGACCGCCGTGCCCGGGCTGGTGCCCTGACCGGACGCGTCGAGGCACTTGGTCCCGAACACCGTGAGCTGACGGCCGGCGGTGTGGGTCCAGGACTGGTTTACCTGGGTGTGGCAGTCCCACAGCTGAACCTGGGTACCGTTGGTGGTCGAGGCGTTCGGGACATCGACGCACCGTCCGGACTGGACACCGAGGATCTGTTGGCCCGAGCCGCCGCCCGCCGCGGCGTAGCCGGCGGAATTGACGTTGGCCTGTACCGCGTTCTCGGTCGCGTCCGACGGATACCCGGAGACCATGGCGCCCTCGTAGAAGGTGCCCGCGCTGAGGTTGGCACCCCCGTTGGGCTTGCAGCAGTCTCCGCCGCTTCCCAGCACGATGGCACCTTGCTTCCGCATCGGGCTGTATCCGTTGGGCAGCGCGCCGTCCCACAACGTGGTCAGGCCACCGGACTGCGCGTTGCCACCCTTGATGGCGAATCGCGACGTTCCGTTGTTCTTGAGCGTCGCCGTCACGTACCGGCTGGTGAAGGCTCTCTGGTTGGGATTCCAGGCCGTGCTCCCGCCGGGAAAGAGCCCGAACTCGAGATCGGCCTGGACCCACGGGCCGGTTCCGGAGCACCCGCCGAACCAGCACTGCGTGCTGAAGTTGATCGCGTCCATGGCGCCCGGGCCGTCGGCCGTTCTCGTGGTCTCGCTGTTGCCGTAGTCGAAGCAGCAGCCGCCGTTGACGTGCGTGCCGCTCGTCACCATGTACATCCCCTCGGGCGCGCTGCCGGTGGGAACGCCGGTGAGGTGACCATCCCGCCAGTAGCTGTTGCCGGGATTGATGAAGAGCGAGTACACCTTGGTGGCCCCGACCATCAGCGACTCGGTGGTGGCGATCGCCGGGCTGCTCTGGGGCGACCCGGGCACCACGCTCGATCCTTGGTACCAGAGGTCGTTGCCCCGCCCGGACTGGTCGTAGACAACCGTGACGACGCACGTGGTGCCGGCGCAGAACGAGTCCTGGGCCGCCGCGTTCGCCGAACCGCCCGCGATCAGCGGGCCGATGTTCCTGGTCGTGCCGTCCGACGACCGCCGCACCTGGTACAGCGAGCCGTTGTAGGCCCCGAACAGGGCGCGCGTCGTACTGTGGGCGGCCACGCACGGCGTACCGCCGGCAGCATAGATGTCGCACGGCCCGGTGGTCGCGGCCTGAGCGGGAAGGGCTTGAACCAAGCCACCGGCGGTCAGCGTCACCGCCAACGCCGCCGCGAGCAGCGTCCTTCGTGGTTGCTCGGAGAGCATGTCGTGACCCCCAAGGGATGGACGGGGAGGGCTACGAATAGCTCATCATATGTATGACGTTGTATCAAGAGGCTGATGGATGCCTCGATGTAATCCGCGGTGGACCGGGCGAATCGTTTCACCTCGCGGCGGCGAGCCCGCGGCCGTCAGGCCAGCGACCGCCGCAAACGTGTCGCGATGGGCCGGCCCGACCGGGTCGTCGCGGTTGGCCGGCTCAGGGTGGATTCTCGCCGAAGACACGGCGCTGGATCTCACGACGGTAGTCCTTGAGCGTGTTGTCCAGATGCACCACGGTGGCATCGGCCGCCGCGTCCGGCTGGCCCTCGCGGATCGCGCGGTAGATCGAGTCGTGCTCCTCGACGGCCTCAGCCGCATGCCCGCCCACCCCACGGATGCCGATCACACTCGCCTGGCGCTGCAGCCGGCGGGCCTCGCGCACGGCGGCGACGAGGAAGACGTTGTGGGAGGCGGCGGCGACCCCGAGATGGAAGGCGTCATCGCCAGCCTCGAACTGCGCCCCATCGCCGGTCTCGTGCCCGCGCCGGCAGGTCTGGACGGCGGCCTCGATCACGCGCAGTTCGGCCGGGCTGGCCTGGGTGGCGGCCAGCCGGCTGGCCGCGATCTCCTGAATCCGGCGGAACTCGAACAGCATGAAGATGTGGTCCAGGTTGGTCGGCATGAAGAACGCGCCGAATCCCGCGCCGCCCAGCACACCCTCACCGTCGGCCACGTACAGGCCGCGCCCCTTCTGGGCGCTGACCCGGCCCATGGCCGAGAGAATCTTGACCGCCTCGCGCACCACCGTGCGGCTCGTGCCGAGCCGGGTCGCCAGCTCCTTCTCGGTGGGCATCCGGTCGCCGGGCGACATCTCGAGTTCGGCGATGAACTGCAGGATCTGCTCCGCCACGACCTCGTACCCGGGTCGGTACTCACCCGGCTCCGCTCGCCGGGCGTCGCCGTTCGACGCCGCGCCGACGGGAGCCGGCGAGCGGCGCCACTGGGCAGTTCCGGGGGCCGGCTCGACGTCCATCGCCATGCTCCCTCCTCGTGGGTCATCTTTGGCCATCAGCGATCGCCACGTCCAGCGCGCCCGCCCCCGCGCGGTACACCCGATCCGGTCAGCCTCCCCGAGAACGCCACTGTGATCAACTCTTCACCGCCCCGGCGACCAGCCCCCGCACCAGCGCGCGCTGCGACAGCAGGAACACGATCGCGACGGGAATGACGGCGAGCAGCGTGGCGAGGGCCAGCTCCGGCCGGAAGATGCCCACCTGCTGGCCGCCGCCACCCGACGCCGGGTTGAACGAGGGCGTCGACGAAAGCAGTGTCGACAGACCCACCTGGATCGGGTACTGCGACGAATCCGCGAGGACGGCGTAGGGCAGGAAGAAGTTGTTCCAGTCCGAGACGAAGCTGAAGAAGAACACGAGCGCGACGACGGGCTTGGCCAGGGGCAGCGCGACGCGCCAGAACGTGGACCACTCGCCGCAGCCGTCGATGCGCGCGGCGTCGAGCAGGTCGGCCGGTATCGCGGTCGAATAGTAGATGTAGGCGAGGTAGACGCCGAACGGGAAGAACGCGAACGGCAGGATGACCGACAGCGGGCTCCCGATCAGCCGCAGCGCTTCCAGTTCCAGGAAGATGGGCAGCACCAGCGCGGCGGCCGGCATGATCATCACTACCAGCGTGAGCGTGAGCAACAGCTTCCGGCCCGGGAAGCGTGACAGCGCCAGGCCGTAGCCCGCCGGTATCGCGGTGACCAGCACGATCGCGGTCGCGCCCAGCGCGTACACCAGTGAGTTCCCGATCCACGCGCGGTAGATCTGGCCACTGAACGCGTCCAGGTGTTGCCAGGCCTCCGCGACCTGGCCGAGGCCGCCGAAGCCGAAGGGGCCGACCGTCACGAGGGTCTCGTCGGATTTCGTCGGGGCGAGAACCAGCCAGACGATGGGCACGGCGAAGAAGAGGCCGAAGACCGCGAGGATGGCGAACCGAAGGGCACGGGCAGCGAACCGCATCAATCCTCCGTCCGGAACAGGCCGGTGCGACGGATGATGATCGTGGCGGCGACCAGGCCAATGAGGATCAGGTCGAGCGAGATGGCCGCGGCCCCGTTGAAGTCCCCGTACCGGAAGGCCAACTGGTAGGCCAGCTGGTTGGACGACCAGGTGTCCGGGACCATGCCGAGGCTCGCCTGGTTCACCAGTTGCGGCTCGACGAACAGCTGCGTTCCGGTCGCGAAGGCGAGGATCGCCATGTACGCGATCCATTTGCGGATGAGCGGCAGCTTCACGCGGAGCGCGATCGTCAACGGGCCCGCCCCGTCGATGCGCGCCGCCTCCTCCAGGTCGTGGGGGATCGTGTTCAGCGCGCCGTACATGACGACGATCCAGCCACCGGCCCCGGTCCAGAAGGCGATCACCGCGAAGACGTACGGGAGTTTCCCGGGAGCGATCGACTCGACGAAGAGGTCCGACCCGAGCAGGTGGCGTAGGAAGAACGAACCGGGGCTGACGGCCGGGTCGAGCATGAACAGCCAGACGAGCACCGACGCCGCGCCGGCCAGCGCGCCCGGAAGGTAGAACAGAAAGCGGAAGGTCGACGAAACCCGGTTCGCGCGGCCATGGAGCAGTAGTGCCAGCGCCACGACGAGCACGATGAGGGAGACGAGCCAGACACTCGTGTAGAGCAGGACGTTCTTCAACGCGGGCAGGAACCGGAAGTCGCGCACCGTCCTGGTGAAGTTGTCGAAGCCGACCCAGCCGCCGATGTCGTTCGTCACGGCCAGGTAGAGCGCATAGATCATCGGCAGCAGGCCGAACACGATGAGGAACGGCAGGTACGGCACGACGAAGAGGAAGCCGCGCGCGGCGCGCTGGAGGCGGATGCTCTCACCGCGTCACTGCCGGACGACCTCGTATCCGGCCGCCTGGGCCTCCCGAGCGAGCGCGTCGCCCAGAGGTTGCAGCAGCGAACTCAACGACTTGCCGGCGACCATCTGGGTGACCACGGTGTTGGACCAGACCGGCTGATCCGGGTACGTGACCAGGTGCCAGCCCGACCAGACCTGGCTGGCGGCCGCCTTGAGCGCCGGCGTCGGGTCGGCCGCGAAGTACGGGTTCTTGGCCTGCGCCGCCAGCCATTTGTCGGCCAGGGGCGCGTACGCCGGGTAGCCGGGCCTCGTGTCCTTGCCCTCCGGGTTGAAGACCGTGGTGGCCCAGACGACGAAGTCCGCCGCGCCCTTGAGGTTCTTGGAGTGCCGCGAAATGATCCACGGCCCGCCGCCGACCTGGCCGGTCGTTATCGGCGTTTCCGACTCCCACTGCAGCGCGTTCGCGGCCGTCATCTCGCCGGCCGGGATGTGCAGCGTCTCGTCGAACACGGCCTGGGCGTACCAGGCCGGCCCCGGCATCATGAGGACCTTGCCCTTCGCGCCGCCGTACTTGCGGGCGAAGTCCGGCGTGAACACACTCAACGGCGGAAGCGACCCGTTCTTGATGAGCGGATCGACCAGGGTGGCTACCCGGGTGCAGTGGGAGTCCGTCGAGTTGATCAGGAGCTGGCTTCCCCGGTGTTGCTCGAGCGGGCACTGGTTGCCCCACAGGTAGATCCAGTGACCGTACGAGTCCCCGATGTTCCCGACGATGTAGCCGGGATGCTCGGTGGCGGCCTTCTGCCCGAGGGCGGCCCATTCCTGCCACGTTTTCGGAACCGTGTAGCCGAACTGGTCCATCAGCTTCTTGTTGACCCAGAGCACCACCTGCGCCAGGTTGTCCTGGACGCAGTACTGCTCACCGTCGATGGTGCACTGGGCGGTCGACGGCGCCGGCCATTGGCTCAGCACGTCGTCCGGAATGAGGCCCTTCAGCTTGGCGGCGAACTCGAAGGGCTTCTGCGCCATCCAGACCGGGTCGTTGACCTGTTGGCTGAAGACGACGTCGGGCCACCCGTTGCCGGTACGGTTCCACAGCTGGATCTTCGTCTGCAGTCCGGTGGCGCCGTTGCCGTTGCCGTCGTAGGTGACGACGTTCACCTTGAGGTTCGGATGCGCCTTGACGTAGGCCTCGGCGACCGGCAGGCGGACCGCGTCGACCCATACGGTGATCGGGGAGTTCGGGTCCTGGCTGGAGTTGGCACTTGGTTGGCCGCTACTGCATGCGGCGGCCACGACCATCCCGGTCACGGTCAGAGATGTGAGCACGGACCGCCGGAGCACACGCAACCAGGACCGCGGCGGGGCGGATCCCCAGAACAGCCTCATACTTCTCCTCTCGCGCCACAAGATCGCGGCAGTGTGGGGCGGCGTCGACGACCAGCAGGCGCATGGCTCTCGGACCCCCGCTCGACCCCCTCCAACAACCAAGAACGCCAGCCGGTGCGATGGACCCATTAGTCGCCAGTGACGAGCGGCGGTCAAGGCCTTGAGCTGATCTATTTACCATCTCGTTACTTAAATAAGTATGATACATTTGGCCGGTGCTGGCCCCGTGATCGCCGATGAGCGTATCCCCCAGCGAGGAGTCGTGCCGGTTACATGCCGGTATGTTGGTCTTACCGTCCTTGTTGGTGTGGGTGTTCTGGGCGCTGGCGGTCCCCAAGGGTGTCCGAGACTGAGAGTGGCTCCTACACTGTCTCGACACATAGATCAGAACTCGGGAGCCAAGATGGATATGATTCATTGTGCCCGGCTGCGATGGGTTCCCGGCACGGCGGCACGGGCACGCGCGGCAGGCCGATACGCCCCGGAGGCCAACGAGGCCGTCACGGGCGGGGCCGGTGAAGGCTGACATGCGCATCACCGGACTTCGCCTGCTGACGACGGTTCAGGACTGGGGACGGCCGGTCGGCGACGCCAACGGCGTCTTCGCCGGGGGAATCACACCCGTGCCGATCGTCCTGGTTGACACCGATGAGGGGATCACCGGGGTCGGCATGGGGTCGCACCTGGAGGTCGAGACCCTCTTCGCCGCGATCGAGGGCGAGGATCCCCGCGCCGTCACGGCGCTCTACGACCGGATGCTGCGGCACACCTTCAAGGCCGGGCACGCCGGAGCGCTGTTCGGCACCATCGGCGCGCTCGACACGGCGCTCTGGGACATCAAGGCCACCCTGGCCGGTGAGCCATTGTGGAGGCTGCTCGGAGGCCGGGAGCGGACCGTCCCCGCGTACGCGTCCGGGCTCGACATCCACCTCGAGGACGAGCATCTGGCCGACCTCTACCAGCAGTACGCCGACCGGGGGCTGCGGGCGGCCAAGCTCAAGGGCGGTCTCGATGTCGAGCGTGACCGGCGCCGGCTCATGCTGGTGCACGAGATACTCGCGGACGCGGGCGGCGGGCTCCGTCCGGGCCTGATGCTGGACGCCAACGAGTCCTGGACCCGCAAGCAGGCGGTCCGTCACATCGCCGAGTTGGAGCGGACCATCGACCTGACCTGGGTCGAGGAGCCGGTCCGTCGGTGGGACGCCGAGGGCTTGGCCGCGGTGGGCCGAGGCATACGGGCATCGGTCGCGACCGGCGAGAACCTGACCGGGCTGGAGCAGTACCGCCCGCTGCTGGCGGCGGGTGCGGTGGACATCGTGCAGACAGCCTCCGTCTGGGGCGTGACCCACTTCCTGCGGGTGGCCGCGCTCGCGCACGCGCACGACCTCCCGGTGAGTCCGATCGGCACGACCCCGATCGGGCTCGTGCACGCCGCCACATCGGTGCCCAACCACATCGTCGCCGAGCTGCAGAATCTGACGCCGCCCGTCGGACTGGCCCTGGACCAGCGAATCGAGGACGGTTGTTACGTCCTCGGCGACTCTCCCGGGCTGGGCGTGCGGCTGGACGAGGCGGCGATCGCCGCGATCGGCGCGCGGGCGTCGCTGGCCGAGACCGATGCTTCCCAGGGACCGCACGTGCGGCCCGAGCATGCCGGACGGCGGCTGAATCTGATCCCCTAGGCCGGAAACGCGGGCAAAGATGGGTCGTATTTTGTGTTATGTTCAAATGCGCGGACCCTATACTGAGCCGGATTGGCCGCCAGTCACGCGGAGCCGACGGAGGACTGATGACGGCTGTCGGGCCATCGAGAGCGGTGGTGTCCGCGCCCCCAGCCTGGGTGATGCGTCCGGCCAACCTCGCCAGCGCGGTGGCGGCGGAGATGGTTGACCGCATCGTCCGCGGAGACCACGCGCCGGGCACGCCGTTGCCGCCCGAGCCGGCCCTGTGCGAGACCTTCTCCGTCAGCCGGACGGTCGTGCGTGAAGCGGTGAAGATGCTGCAGGAGAAGGGACTGGTCCACGTCCGCCAGGGATCCGGGACGACGGTAACCCCGCCGATGATGTGGAACATGCTCGACGAGCTCGTGCTCAAGGCCGCGATCGCGAAGGACGAGAACCTCGACATACTCGACGACGTCGTGGTCACCCGTCGGCTCCTCGAATCGGACATGGCCCACGTCGCCGCCCGGGTCGCCAGCCAGGACATCCTTGACCAGCTGGGCGGGTTCGTCGACAGGATGGACAAGCTCGTCGGCGACCACGCCGCGTACGCCGACCACGACCGCGCCTTTCATGACGTGATCATGCAGACCTCCGGCAACCGGATCGCGCGAGGCGTCGTGCGGGCCCTGGAGGGCCAGGTCTTCGACACCGCCCGGTACATGGGCAGACCCGCGCGGGCCCTACGCATAGCGTCCAACCGCGGCCATCGCCGGATCTACGAGGGCATCGCGGCTCACGATCCGGACGGCGCGGCCGAGGCCATGTTCACGCACATCACCGAGGCGTGGCTGGTGCGACGCAACGGTTCGGACGATCCGGTCCGACTGCGCCGCTGACCGCGCCGGCGCTCATCTGGTCGCCTCCGCCTCGCTCGTTCACCGTCCGAGCCAGCCCCCGTCCACGGGAAGAATGGTTCCGTGAACGTAGTCGGAGGCCGCCGACGCGAGGAACACGACCGCGCCGGCGATGTCGTCGGGGCGGCCCCAACGGCCGGCGGGGATGCGGGCGAGGATGCCGGCATTGCGGTCCGGATCGTCGCGCAACGCCCGGGTGTTGTCCGTGACGATGTAGCCCGGGGCGATGGCGTTGACGTTGACCCCCCGGCTGGCCCATTCGTTGGCCAGTGCCTTGGTGACGCCGGCGAGGCCGGACTTGGCCGCGGTGTACGCCGGGATGTTGATGCCACCCTGGAAGCTGAGCATCGAGGCCGTGAATATGATCTTGCCGCGTCCCCGGGCGAGCATGCCCCGGCCGATGTCGCGGGCCAGGAGGAACTGGGCCGTCAGGTTGACCTCGAGGACGTGGTCCCAGTCCGTGTCGGTATACGTGGCCGCCGGGGCGCGGCGGATGGTGCCGGCATTGTTGACCAGGATGTCGACGGCGCCGACGTCCGATTCGAGCCGGCCGGCCAGGGCCCGCACATCGGCCCGATCGGCCAGATCGACCCGATAGCCACGGAAGGTGCGGCCGCACTCCTCGACCAGGCGCGCCACCTCGCTGCCCGAGTCCTCGAGCGTCGCGCTGACGCCGACGATGTCGGCGCCGGCGCAGGCGAGGGCCCGGGCCATCGCCAGGCCGATGCCGCGCCGGCACCCGGTGACCACGGCCACCCGGCCGGTCAGGTCGAACAGGTCGCGCCCGGCCTCAGCCATCGCCGACGCTCTGGCAGTCCACCAGCACCTTCACCTCGCCGCCCTGTTCCAGCGCGTCGAGCGCCTCGTTGACCCGGCCGATGGGCACGACCCGGGTGATGAGGAGGTCGGCCGGTACGACGTCCCGGGCGACCAGGCTGATGGCGCGTTCGACGTCCTCGCGTTCGTAGACGCGCGCCCCGATGATGGACAGCTCGCGCCAGAACACACGGAACAGGTCGACCTCGCGGGGCACGGAGTGGATCGCGACCATCACCAGGCGACCCCGGGTGGCGAGCACATCGGTCGCCATACCGACGCCGGCGGCCGATCCCGACACCTCGAAGGCGACGGCGGCACCCGCCCCGGACGTCCACTCGGCCACCACGGAGCTGGCGTCCTCAACGGACGGATCCACCACCGACAAGCCGAGCCGCTGGGCCACGGCCCGGCGCCGGGCGTCCAGTTCGAAGACGAGGACGTCGGCGCCGTCGGTCGCCGCGACGCGCGCCACGAGCAGTCCGATCGGCCCGCCCCCCACCACCACCACCGTCTCCCCCGCCACGATGCCGGCCCGGCGTACGTCGTGCACGGCCACCGCCGTCGGCTCGACGAGAGCGGCCCGCTGTAACGGCAGCCCCGGAGGAAGTCGGGCCAGCAGCCGCGCGGGCACGGTCCAGGAACTCTGCAGCGAGCCGGGAGAGTCGATGCCCACGAAGTTGAGGTTGTGGCAGATGTGGTTGTGGCCGGCGCGGCAGGCCGGGCAGTGACCGCACCACTCCAACGGTACGACCGTCACCGGGTCACCGACGGACCAACCCGACACCCCCTGTCCGACGTCGGCGATGCGCCCGGCCATCTCGTGCCCGATGACCGCCGGCATCCTCACCCGTTGGTCCATCGCGCCGTGGCGGATGTGCAGGTCGGTGCCGCAGATGCCGGTGTAGGCGACGTCGATGCGCACCTCCCCCGGCCCGGGCGGTCGCGCCTCGCCGTCCACGACCGCGAACGTCGGGCCACCGGTGTACAGAGCACTACGCATCTATTCGTAACCTATTCGCTGTCATCGATGGCCGTCGCCCGCGCCATGGCCCGGACGGCGTCCTCCACGCCGAGAATATGCGCGGCGGCCCGCAGCCGGGCGCGTTCGCCGTCTCCCTCGACGATCGCCTGATAGATCATCCGGTGCTCGGCCACCGTCCGCTTGTCCGCGCTCGGATCCACCCGACCGCGCCAGAGCCGCGCCCGCACGGTGTGCCCGGACGCGTTCTCCACCAGAGCGGCCAGCACCGGGTTCCCGCAGCGCGAGGTGATGAGCGTGTGGAACGTGCGGTCGTTGACCATCAGCCCCTCGTGGTCGAAGGACCTGGCCCGCACGATCGCGTCCGCCTCGGCCAGCAGTTCCGCCAGAGCAGCGACGTCGGCATCGCTCAGCCGGCCCACGGCCAAGGCCGTGGCCTCTGGTTCGAGCAACCGGCGCACGTGCAGGAAGTGCAGCTCGCCGTCCTGACGGTGCAGGTCGGCCACGAACCCCATTCCGTCCAGCAGCAACGCCGGCTGCAGGCTCGTGACGTACGTGCCGTCGCCCTGCCGGGTCTGCAGAACCTTCAGGGAGGTCAGCGCCCGGACCGCCTCGCGCAACGTGTTCCGGGAAACGCCGAGGCTGGCGGCGAGGTCCTTCTCGACCGGCAGCTTGTCGCCGGGACGCAACTCCCCGTCCACCAGCATCCGCTTGATCTTGTCGATCGTCGTCTCTATGGCACCCACGGCTGCGCCCTACCGCTGGGCCCGCACGGCGCGCCAGTACTCGCCATCGGGATAGCGGTACGTCGCGATCGACTCCGGATGCATGCGGGCACTGTAGCCGGAATCCACCGGCAACCGGTACCGTGCCCGATCCACGACCACCGGACTGGAGAAATGCTCGTGCAGGTGGTCGACATACTCCAGCAGCCGGCCGTCCAGGCGGCCGCTCACGCACACATAATCCACGATGGACATATGCTGGACCAGCTCGCACAGGCCCACGCCACCGGCATGGGGGCAGACCGGCACGCCGAACTTGGCCGCCATCAGCAGCACCGGAATGATTTCGTTCACGCTGGCCAACCGGCAGGAATCGACCTGGCAGTAGTCCATCGCCCCCGCGCTCAACATCTGCTTGAACATCACCCGGTTGTGGGCGTGCTCGCCGGTGGCCACGCCGACGGGCGCCACGGCGGCCCGGATCGCGGCGTGGCCGAGGATATCGTCCGGACTCGTCGGTTCCTCGATCCACAGTGGAGAGAACTGGGCCAGCTCGTTGACCCAGGCGATCGCCTCCGGCACCTCCCACACCTGGTTGGCGTCGATGAGCAGCGTGCCGTCCGGGCCCAGTTCCTCCCGGGCGATGGCCAGCCGCCGCTTGTCGTCGCCGATGTTCCCGCCGACCTTGAGCTTGATGGCGCTCCAACCGGCCGCCACCGCCTCCTGGCACAGCCGCCGTAGCTTGTCGTCGGAGTACCCCAGCCAACCCGGACCGGTGGTGTAGGCCGGATAACCCACCTCGGCCAGGTGCTCCACGCGCTCGGTGCGGCTCGGTGCGAGCCGCTCCAGCATCTGGCGAGCCTCCTGAGCGGTGAGCACATCGGACAGGTACCGGAAGTCACACGCCGCCACCAGATCGGCCGGCTCCATCTCGGCCACCAGACGCCACAACGGCTTGCCGGCCCGCCGAGCGACCAGGTCCCAGACCGCGTTCAGCACCGCGGCCGCCGCCAGGTGGACCGCGCCCTTCTCCGGACCCAACCACCGCAACTGGCTGTCCCCCACCAGCGTCCGGTAGGTCGGACCCAGCGCGGCGGCCAGCTCATCGACCTCCCGGCCGACGAGCGGACCGGCGATGTGCCGGGCGGCCAGCACACACAGGTCGGTGCCCCGCCCGATGGTGAACGTGAGGCCGTAGCCGGACAGCTCGGTGTCGGTCCGCAGCACCACATACGCCGCCGAGTAGTCGCCGTCGGGATGCATCGCGTCGGAGCCGGCGAGGGTGGCGGAGGTGGGGAAGCGGACGTCGATCACGTCGACCGCGCTGATCCTCGGCATGGCTACGCTCCGGTCCGCCAATTGATCCCATGAATTGCCTGCACCGTATGAGCAGGGAGGCGCTCCAGTCAAGGGCCTTCAGGGGCCCACGAAGCGCTTGCTGCTGGACTATCCCCGGTCCGGTGACGTTACGGAGGTGTTATCCGGACGCCTCGTCGCGACCCTAGACATGGGATGAATCTGGGGATAGATTCCGTCCACCCAGCACGGCTCCATCAGCCTCGTCCAGCGAGGGCGGAGGTATACCCATGGCATCTGACGCGGGCGGGACACCGCCGGCCGCCGCGTCTGACGTCGCCCGTCGAAGCCGCACGGACCTACCGAGCCTCGGGCTGGCGGCGATGCGGGTCGGGCCGGCCCTGATGCTGCTGATCGTGGTGATAGCCGCCGCCACGCTGTCTCCGGTGTTCTTCACGACCCGCAACGTCGGCAACGTGCTCAGCCAGACCGCGGTCATCGCCATCCTCGCGCTGGCCCAACTGCTCGTGATCGTGACCAGGGGAATCGACCTGTCGGTCGGATCCAACCTCGCCCTGTCGGCGGTTGTGGGCGCCCTCGTCTTCGGCACGGTCGACTCGGGACCCTTGGTCATCGCGGCGATGCTCGCCACCGGCATGGCCGTGGGGCTGGTGAACGGAGCCGTTCTCGTGTGGGGCCGCCTACCCCATCCGTTCATCATGACTCTGGCCATGCTCAGCATCGCCCGCGGTCTGGCCCTGTGGCTCTCCGGTGGCCAGCCGATCAGCGGGATGCCGGAGTCGGTCCAGAGGATCGGCGGGGAGGCGATCGGTTGGCTGCCGTACTCGGCCTTCCTGGTCGCCGGCCTCGCGCTGCTGACGCTGCTCCTCACGAAGGCCGTGGTGTGGGGCCGTTGGATCTTCGCGGTGGGTGGCAACCCGGACGCCGCCCGGCGCGCCGCCGTACCGGTCAACAGCGTCGTGGTCTCGGTCTACGTCCTCAGTGGACTGGCGGCCGGCATCGGCGCGGTCATCAACGCGGGCCGGCTCAACGGTGGGTCGCCCACCTTCGGAGAACTGGCCGAGCTGGACGCGATCGCCGCGGTGGTCATCGGCGGAGCCAGCTTCCACGGCGGCCGCGGTCACGTCGGCAACGCGCTCGTCGGAGCGCTCATGATCGGCGTGATCCGCAACGCCATGAACCTGCTCAACGTGAACGCGTTCCTGCAACCCATCGTCATCGGGGTCGTCATCGTGCTCGCGGTCGAACTCGACGTGCTGCGGGAACGGTTGGAGGAGAGGTTGCGAATCATTCAGGCGGCCCACTCATGACCGCGTCAGGCCCGCCCGCCCTGGGAGTACGGGGCGCCACCAAGCGCTTCGGCGCGGTCGTGGCGCTGGACGATGTGGACATCGACGCGCGTCGGGGCGAGGTGCTGGCCCTCCTGGGCGACAACGGCGCCGGCAAGTCGACCCTCATCAAGTGCATCAGCGGGGTCCACCGGCTCGACGCCGGAACGGTCGAGATGGATGGCGTTGCGGTCGATCCGGGTTCGCCGGCCGCCGCGCGGAGCCTCGGTATCGAGACGGTGTACCAGGACCTGGCCCTGTTCGACAATCTCGACCCGGCGGCCAACTTCTACGCCGGACGCGAAATGACGGCGCCGCGCTGGCTGCCCCGCGGCCTACGGTTGGTCCGCCGGCGCGCCATGGTCGAGGCCACCGCGGCCGTGCTGCGCCGGCTCGAGGTCGGAGTCGCCGACCTCGGCACCGCGGTCGGCCTCCTGTCGGGCGGGCAGCGCCAGGCCATCGCCGTCGCGCGGGCCGCCGCCTTCGCCACCAACATCGTGATCCTCGACGAGCCCACCGCCGCCCTCGGGGTGCGGGAATCCCGCCACGTCCTCGACCTCATCCTGCGCCTGCGGGACGAGGGGCTCGCCGTCATCGTCGTGTCCCATGCCATGGACCACGTGATGGAGATAGCGAATCGGGCCGTGGTGATGCGCCGCGGCCGTACGGTCGGAGAGCTCATCCCCCGGCCGGAGACCAGACAGCAGATCGTTTCGCTGATCGTGGGAGGTGACGGCTGACTTCCCCAGAAACCGCGACGAGGCCGCTTCGCTTCCACGAGGCGGACCCGTCTCGGACGACGTGCTCTTGAAATGGAGAAACCATGCGACGTAGAACGAGGTTGATCGCGATCCTCGCCGCCCTGCCGCTGGCCCTGGCCGCCTGCAACAGCAATTCCAACCAGGGCAACGGCGGCGGCACCCAGGTACTCAAGGTTGGTTTCATTACGAAGTTCCCAGTCGACTTCTACGACATCATGGTCGACGCCGTGAAGAAGTACGACACCGAGCACGCCGACGTCGAGGTCATCTTCGGTCAGGGCAAGAGCGGGACGGACGACGAAGGTGTCATCAACACGATCGAGAACATGATCGCCCAGAACGTCAAGGCCATCGCCGTCACGCCCACCAGCCCGGCGGTGCAGGGCGCCCTGGACAAGGCGGTCAAGGCCGGCATCAAGGTGGTCCTGGTCGACAACGACATCCCCGGCTGGTCGGGCAAGAGCTCCGTGGTGGCCACCGACAACCTGGCCGGCGGCAAGCTGGCCGGCACGTGGCTCGCGTCGCACCTGCCGTCCGGGGCGACCATCGGCATCCTGCAGGGCCGGGTCGGCAACCCCTCCCTCGACGATCGGGTCAAGGGTCTGAAGGAGACCCTCGGCGACAAGGCGAGGGTCGTCGGCGAGCCGGCCACCGACTGCGACCAGACCAAAGGCCTGAACGCGGCCCAGGACCTGCTCACCGCCAACCCGGGCCTGACCGCCATCTACGGCGCGTGTGGCCCGCCGATCATCGGCGCCCTGCAGGCCATCAAGAGTGCCGGCAAGAAGCCGGGCGACCTCATCGTCATCGGATTCGACGCCTCCCCCGACGAGCTGAACGCCATCAAGTCCGGCGAGCAGACCGGGTCGGTGGCCCAGTTCCCGGCCAAGATGGGCTCGCTGGGCATCGAGACGGCGGTGGCCGCCGCTCGCGGGCAGACGGTGCAGCCCAATGTGGACACCGGCACCGAGATGGTCACCAAGGACAACGTGGCCCAGTTCGGCTGACCCCTCTCACAGGCGGGTGCCCCCTGCTGGCGGGGGTAGGCACCCGGGCCCGGTGCCCGTCGAGCGTCCGACCATGCCTCGGTCGGCGACCTCGACGGGCACCGGTTCAGCCGGCCTGGGCGGCCGGGCCCCGGTCCGGCACGACCGTCACGGCCCGGATGACCTCGGTACAGGCGTCCCGCTCCAACGGGCGAAAGAGGTGATAGCCCTGGCCGAGATGACATCCCAACCGCCGTAGTGCGCGCATTTGGGCCTCGTTCTCGATGCCCTCGGCCACGACCTCCAGGTGCAGTGCCAGACCGAGCTGGATGATGGCCTTGACCACGGCCCTGTCCTCGGTGGACCGGCTGACCCCAGCGACGAAGCCGCGGTCGATCTTCACCTGGTCGACCGGGAACTGACGCAGGTACGACAGGGAGGAGTACCCGGTTCCGAAATCGTCGACGGCCACCCGCACGCCCACGTCCTTCAGCGATCGAAGGTTGCGCAGAGCCGCGGACGGGTCCGTCATCAACGCGGTCTCGGTGAGCTCGATCGTCAGGGCGTCGCCCGGCAGGGCGGCGGCGTCCAGTGCCGCGGTGACTCGCCGGACGTAGTGCTTGTCCACGATCTCGCAGGGTGAGGCGTTGATGCTCACGGTCAAGTCAGGGTTCGACCGGCGCCACTCGGCCAGCTGCCGTATGCCCTCGGTGAGCACCCAGCCCCCGATCTCGTTGATGAGACCGAGCTCCTCGGCGGCGGCCACGAGCACGTCCGGCGGCACCGACCCGCGGTCCGGGTGCTGCCACCGCAGCAGCGCCTCCACGCCGTGCAATTGGCCGGTACCCAGACTGACCAACGGTTGGTAGACGAGACGAAACTGCTCACCGGCCAACGCGTGCGTCAGGTCGACCTGGAACTCCAGCCGGGTCACGACCTCCGTATGCATGGACGGTTCGAACAGAACGACCTGCCCCGAGCGGGCCTTCTTCGCCCTGTACATCGCCACGTCGGCGTTGCCCAGGAGTTCCGCGGCGTCCTCCACCGACTGGTCACAAGCCGCGATGCCTATGCTCGAGCCGATGTAGACCGTGCGATCGGCGATCCGAAAGGGTTCCGCGACGGAAGCCGCGATACGCTCGGCCACCCCGCGGGCGTCCTCGACGGAGGCGTTCTCCAGCAGGACGGCGAACTCGTCACCACCAAGCCGGGCGGCGATATCGTTGCCGCGCAAACAGGCCCTGATCCGATCGCTGACCTGACCGAGCAGCTCATCACCGGCCCGGTGCCCAAGCGAGTCGTTCACCGACTTGAACCGGTCGAGGTCGATGAAGAGGACCACGAGCGAACCGCGGCCGGCCTGGCTGAGCGCCTGTTCGAGCCGGTCCAGGAAGAGCTTCCGGTTGGGCAGGCCGGTGAGCGAGTCCCGGTATGCCTCCCGGACCGCCTCGACCGTCCGGGCATCGGTGAGCGCGATGCTGATCTGCTGGGCGAAGGCCGAGAGAAGATCCGCCAGGTCCCCCTCGGACGTCGACACATCGGACAGCCCGGCCACGAGGCTGCCCGCGATCGCGCCGCTGACGTGCACCGGGGCCGCGCGCAACCGGCCGACGCCGTCATCCGGTACGGGATGCACGACGGTGCCGGAGGCCTCCATCGAGGCGGCCGCCGCGGCGAGCGCCGCACTGGTCATGGACCCCGGCGCCGACCAGCGTGACGTCGACGCGATGATCAGGCTGCTCGGTTCCGCCGGATCCGCCAGCACCAGGGCAATGGCGGCCGCCCCCAGCAACTCCGACGCGCCCGCCGTGATCGCGTCAAGGACCGACTGCAACGGCTCACGATGCGAGATGGCGCGCTGGATGGCGAGCAGTGTCTCCAGCAGCGCCTGGCGCGCGCGCACCACCTCCAGCAGCTCCAGCCGGCGGGCCGCCTCGCGCTCGCCCTCCTCGCGCAACGAGCGCTCGATGGCCAGCATGCGAAGGTTGCGCAGGGCCAGACCCAGTACCTGCGACATGCCGTGCAACATCTGCCGTTCCTCGGCGCCCAGACCCTCGTCGAGCCGAGCGACGATCAGACCCCCACCGATGGCACTGCCCAGCGCCGCGTGGGCGGCGTACGCTCCGCCGACGCCCGGCAGTGCGATGTGCGGCGACCCGTCCACCGCCGGCCGGAGCGCCGCCACGCCCAGGCCCGGCAGCCCGACCAGACCGCGCGGCACATCGTCGCCATCGAGCACCACGGCGCCGATCTCGGCGTCGAGGGCCTCCACGGCCCGCTCGACCGCGGTGCGAATGGTCGCCTCCTCGTCCGACGAGGCGCTGACGGCGGCGAAGTACTCGGTGAGCTGATGCGTCGACCAGTGAAAATCCATCACTGGCCTGCCGGTCAGGCCAGAGCCAGTGTCACGACGGTCAGATGGTGCATCCCACGCGATCCGTGGGTACGGGCGACCTCGCCGTAGGTGTAGAAGCCTCCGAACGGCGCGTCTCCCACGACCTCCGCCATCGCCGACACCTCGCGTTCGACACCGTCGCGTCCGAGCATGACCTTCCGCGCGCCACAGTCGAAGACGAGCATGCCGATGGGCGCGGCGCCACCGAGCTGTTCCACCGCCTGCGCGCACGAGGACGCACCCGCCGCGACCAACGCGTCGGCATCGGACTCCATCACCCAGGCCAGGGCGCCCCGGGGGACGTCGGCCAGGCACAGCAGGGAACCGTCGCCCGTGTCGGCGTCGTGCACCACCCGGATGTCCTCGCTGGCCCTTCGCGACATGCCCAGCGGGTTGCCGAACGCGGTCGCACGGAACGCCTTGGTGTCCTCGACCAGGGTGCGGTCGGCACCGATCCGGCCGAGATAGGTGTCCAGCGCGGGTGCGTCGTCGAGCCGGAAGAGACGTCCACCGCTGCTGCTCGTCACCACCATCGGCTCGCCGACCTTGCGCCATCCGTGGGCGATGCCCACGCCGAGCGGAGCGTCGGAGCCGAGCGCCACGCCGACCACGGCGTCGGTCAGGATCTCCACGCCGTCACGATCGCCAATGAATTGCAGGGTCCGGTTGTAGGCGAGGTCGTCGCCGGCGCAACCGCCCACGAGCGGAACGGTCACCCCGAGCACGGAGTAGGCACCCCGGACCACCTCGTGCTGCTCACCGACGAGTCCGTCGCACAGCATCAGGCAGAGGCGGTGCTCCTTCGTCAGGGAAGCCACGCTGGCGGCCGCCTCGGCCCCCGCCTCGCGCCGCTGGGTCGACACCTCGCGCCCCACCCGGGCCCGGACCTCGAGGCCGGGTCCGCCGAGGGCGGCGACGACGACGCCGTCGGCCATGGGGTCCGGGCGCCCCCGGGCGACCTGTCCGAGCGTCGTGCAGCCCACGATCACCGTGTCGACGCCGGCGTGTCCGCGCACGGCGTCCAGCATGCGGGGCAGGTCATAGCCGACCGAGGTGAACACGATCAGCAGGGCGGGGTCGCGGCCGGAGACCGCCTGGGCCGCGGCCCGGGAACCGGCCGTGGTCGCGTCGGCATCATCGCTGTATCCAACGCCCATCCAGCGGGCCGGTGTAGTCGTCTCGCTCATGCCCAGGCCTATCGGCACGGGCAGGCCCGAGTTGAGGCACCGGTTGACCCCGAGCGTTCACCCGACCCTGGTACTCACGGTGCCTCTGGTCACGGTGGTGCTGGGGCCCCGGCGGCGGTGCGCAGCCGTCAGGCGCGAGCCCAGCGTTGGTTGGCGGCACCGTGGCAGGTCCAGACGATGACGGCCGATCCGTTGGCGGTGGCGGCGCCGTTGACGTCCAGGCACAGCGTGGGGGATCGCACGCTGCTGATCGTCGCGTTGGCGTTGAACGTCCACTGCTGGTTGGTAGCGCCGCTGCAGTCCCAGATCTGCACCCGGGTGCCGGCCGTGGCCGTGGTCGGTATGTCCAGGCACTTGCCCAGGACCTGAAGCGCCTGCCCGCTCTGGGTGAACTGCTGGTTGGCCCCGCTGTGGCAGTCCCAGATCAGCATCTGGGTGCCGTTGGCCGAGGAGCCCTGGTTGACGTCCAGGCAGCGGCCCGACGCCTCGCCGCGCAGTCGGAACGTGGTCGGAGGTGTCGCGGTGCCGCCGCCACTGACCCGGTACACCACGGTGCCGTGTCCGGGCACCGACGCCGAGATCGCCCCCGTGGTGGTGGAGGTGGCGTTGGTCCAGGCCTCGCGGAGGGTGAACGAACTGCCGGCCTTCCCGATCGCCGCCGCCGTGGTGGCGACGGTGGTGGTCGACGAGCCCTGGTTGAACAGCGCGACGGCCACGTCCCCATTGGACAGCCGCTTGGCCAGCACCCGCCGGGTGCCGTCGTTGGACACCTGCACCGCCTGCAGGCCCAGGGAATCCTGGTTGATCGCGATCAGATTCTGGTTGCGCAGGATGGTCAGCGTCGCCGCCGAAGCGCTGCGCAGATCGTTACCGGCGATCAGCGGAGCCGCCATGATGGCCCACAGCGCGAAGTGGGAGCGCATCTCGGTGTCGGTCATCCCACCGCGGCCGACCTCCATCATGTCGGGGTCGTTGAACGCACCAGGCTGGGCGTACGACGCCAACGGCACGTTGACGTTGACGATGTTCTGGATCCCCATCGGGAAGCCGTTGGTCTGCCCCGTGTCCCAGGCGTTGGTGATGTCCTCCGTGGTGCGCCACATGTTGGCCACATCGCCCCAGTTGCGCAGCGGACCGGTCTTCTCGTGGATGCTGTTCGAGTTGATGCTGTAGACGATCGGCCGGCCGGTGGCCGCCAACGCGTCCCGCATCCGGGCGAACGACACCACCTGATCGTTGATGGTCCCGTTCGGCGAACACCAGTCGTACTTGAGGAAGTCCACCCCCCAGGCGGCGAACTGGCGGGCGTCGGCCGCCTCGTGGCCGAGACTGCCGGTGGCGCCCGGGTAGCTGTTGAAGAACTGCGCGCACGTCTCCGCGGCCGGCACCTGGTAGATGCCGAACAGCAGTCCCCGGGCGTGCAGGTAGTCACCCAGCGCCCGCATCCCGCTGGGGAACCGGGCCGGGTCGCCCTGCAGATTGCCCGCCGAGTCACGGTTCGGGTTGAACCAGCAGTCGTCCACCACGATGTACCGGTAACCCAGATCCCGCATACCGTTGGCCACGATCGCGTCGGCCATCTGCCGGATCAATGTCTCGTTGATGTTGCACCCGAACGTGTTCCAGGTGTTCCACCCCATCGGCGGCGTCCGCGCCACTCCGTTGTTCAACGCCTGCGCCGGCGCGGCCGCCCGCACCGCGGCCACCGCGCCCAGCCCGGCGACCAACGCCCCCAGGGCACAAAGGGCCATCCAGCGCCCGGTCCGGGCGGCCGGCTGAAACACGCGCCTCATTCGGTCCTCCTCATGGTGGTCGGGTGTGGTGGGGCCGTGGGTCATCAGACGCGAACGAGTTGCCACTGCTGGTTGGCCCCGCCCCAGTCGGCGAACTGGACCACGCGTCCTCCGTCGGCGGTGGACGCGTTCTGCACCTCGACCGCCTTGTTGCTGTGGCGACTGATCAGCCGGATGTAGCCGTCGGGCGAGCTGGCCGGCCGGAACTGCTGGTTGTTGCCGCCATGGTCGGTCCACTGGATGATCGCGGCGCCATCCGCGGTCGACCAGTTGGACACGTCGAGCACCTTGCCCGAGTGCCGGGCCCGCAGCCGGTAGTAACCACCACCGGAATCGACGAACTGCCACTGCTGGTTCTGCCCACCCGACCGGGCGTACTGCTGGATGCAGGCACCGTCCGCCGTGGACACCCCGCACACATCCAGCGCCTTGCCGCTGTTGCGGTTGACCAGGACGTACCAGGCGGTCGGGTCGATGCCCGTCGGCGGCTGCGAGGTCGTGGGTGACCGCGTGGCCGTGGTCGGTGGCCGCGTGGTGGTCGGCGGGTTGCTCGTACCGGGGCCGTTCAGTACGGACAACACCGCGTCGTAGGCGGGCTTCTTGTTGCCGTTGTTGTCGAACAGCAGCGGGTTGGCACCGGTGCGCCACGAGTCGCTGTCACGCACACCCCATACCGTGATGCCGTTGCAGCGGGGCACGTTCAGGCACGCCCTGACCGTGTTGGCGTAGGCGGTGCTCGGCGCGTTCTGGATGTCGAGCTCGGTGATCTGAACGTCCACGCCGAGGGCGGCGAAGCTCGACAGCGTGGTCTGGAAACTGCTGGGCGGACCGCCCGTGCCGAAATGGGCCTGCAACCCGACACAGTCGATCGGCACGCCACGGTTCCGGAAGTCCTGGACCATGCGGTACACGCCCTGCGTCTTGGCCGCGTTCCAGTCCTCGATGTTGTAGTCGTTGTAGCACAGCTTGGCCGTCCCGTCGGCGGTGCGGGCGGTGCGGAACGCGACCTCGATCCAGTCGTTGCCGGTCCGCTGCAGGTTGGAGTCGCGACGGCCACCGCCGCCTCCATCGGCGAACGCCTCGTTCACCACGTCCCAGGCATAGATCCGGCCCCGGTAGTGGGCCATCACGCCGTTGATGTGGTTGATCATCGCCTGCCGCAGATCGCTGCCGCTCAGGTTCTGCATCCAACCCGGCTGCTGCGAATGCCAGGCCAGCGTGTGCCCGCGCACCCGCTTGCCGTTCTGGACGGCCCAGTTGAAGATGCGGTCGGCGTTGGTGAAGCTGAACACGCCCCGGCTGGGCTCGGTGGCGTCCATCTTCATCTCGTTCTCGGCCGTCACCATGTTGAACTCGCGATTGGAGATGGTGGTGTAGGTCGAGTCACCCATCCGGCCCGCGGCCAGCGCGGTGCCGAAGTACCGGCCGGTCTGGGCCGCCGCCGCACCCAGGGTGGTCTCGGCGGCCTCGGCCAGGTTCGGCACCAGCGCCGCGGCGGTGGCCACGGCGACCGCCGCGGCGGCGGACGCCACGACGAGGCGGTACCGACGGTTGCGGGGACGGGTCGGGGACTTCATGAGTGCTCCTCGTGGGGGTGCGCCACGCCGGCCGGGCCCGGATCAGCCGGCCAGCGGGCCTCTGCGGGTCAGCCGGGGCCGGCCGCGGCGGCTCCGGCGATGTTAACGTTCACATCAAAATGTGTGGTCGGATTCTGTTTCGTTCAGTTGTGAGTAGCTGGCAAGTGCCCCGGCGGAGACCACACATCGGGATTGATTGAAATGATTGCCCGATCTGTTTCGGAACGTCAAGGGGCTAACCAGC
>Ga0307415_100000138_pt1 | contig 31958 bp, 26 predicted proteins | sample DK1Cmetagenome_FD_204524 | JGI IMG/M metagenome (GOLD analysis project Ga0307415, IMG submission 204524) | Maize rhizosphere microbial communities from greenhouse at UC Davis, California, United States - DK15-C-2 | ecosystem: Host-associated > Plants > Roots > Rhizosphere > Soil | place: USA... | reverse complement strand
CCGCCAGATCGCCGCGGAGCTCACCATCAGCGTCAAGACGGCGTCCGTCCACGTCTCGAACATCCTGCGCAAGCTCGGCATGTCCCGCCGGCTGGAGGCGGCCGCGATCGCCCAACGGCTCGCCTCACCGGGCCCGACCACTGACCTGCGGAAGTAGACCGAGCCGCAACCTTCCGGATGATAGGAACGCGGCCCAGCCGCTGGGGTCCGGACGTGTCCAGCCTTAGCCAAGGCCTGGTCGACTTCGACGGTGACGGCGCGGCGGCCGTTTACGTCGCCGAGCCCGGCATCCTGGCCAGGCCGTCGATCACACCAGCCTGGCCCGCGAGGAACAGGCTGGCCGCGCCGAACGCAGCCCGAGCACGGGGCGAGGAGCACGGCCACCGGGTCCCGGCGCGTGGTGGGCAAGGGCACCAAGGTCGTCCTCATCCCGCTGCCGCCCGCGGTCGGCCGGGCCATCGACCGCGCCGCCGGCGACCACACCGCAGGGCCGATCCTGCTCAACCGAGCCGGCACCCGCATGGACCGCAACGCCGCCACCCGACGCCTCAAGCATCTCGCCGCCGTGGCCGGGGTACGGATGCCCGAATGCACCCGCACATGTTGAGGCACACCTTCGTGACAACGATGCTGGACGCCGGCGTCAGCCTGCGCGACGTCCAGATCGCCGCCCGCCACGCCGACCCGAGAACCACCATGCGCTACGACCGAGCCCGCCGAAACCTCGACGGACACCCCAACTACATCCTCGCCGCCTTCATGGCCTCCGGAACCTGAACCGACGCTCGGAAGCGCGCGATCGTGCCGAAGACAGTGCATCTCATCTTGCGTTCGGAGGCCGGTCGGGTTGCAGATTGCTTGGTGCACCAGGTCGTCGCCGAACAGCCGGTCATCTGTTCGCCGCAGGTTGCCGGAGCGCCTCGGTAGGCATTGGATCAGTCGAGCGGGTCCCAGTGTCCGGCGTATCGCAGCAGTGAGCGCGCCAGGTCTGGATGTACGGCCGCCCAGGCGGTGTCGAACAGGAACCACTGCTGGTAGCCGAACGGCTCGTTGCAGTGCATTGCCAGCTGGGCGAGGTGCTCACTGACCTGGAGCAGGGACGCGTCTGGGTTCCGCCCGTCGGTGCATTCGCCGACCGCGATCAGGTCGACGGCCTCACGATGCACGGCGGCGTGCCCGTCCGGCATGCCCCGTGGCCACGGGGTGTCGTCGAGGTTGAAGCCCGGCCAGTGGTTGCACCGCCGCAGCGCCGGCTCGACGGTGGTGTCATGCGGCGCGACGAGCGCCCGCAGCACGAAAAGCTCGTCCGGCCAGTCTGCGCCGGGGCTGCTGACGCGCAGGTGACGGGCCAGGCCCGGCAGGTCGACGCCGGGGAACGCAAGCGGCGCCAGGCGGGCCAGGGTGGTGCCGTCGTAGTGGGTGAGGAACACCGCGTACGTCGTCGCGTCACCGGGACCGGCCGGTGTCGCGACCGTCACCGCGCAGCCCGGGTCGAACGCCACCGGCACGCCCGCGTCGCCCGGCAGCGGCCAGGACTGCAGCAGGAAGGCGAACTGGTCGCCGCGGGCCGCCACCACGTCGTCATCGACGAGGAAGTAGGCCAGTTCGACCTCATCGTCGTCGTCACGCACACGCAGACTGTGCTCATCGAGCCGGACGCCGTCGTCGCCGCCTTCGACGTGCCGGTCCGCGCGCAGCAGCGCGCCCAGCTCGCCGACCGTCTGCGGCGGCGGTTGCCCATTTGCGCGCACAGCCTCGAAGATCGAGCCGAAGCCATACACGCGGCCGCCGAGCTCCGCCTCGATCCAGTCCCACGCGTCGTCGCAGTCCCAGCCCCGCCGGAACCAGTCCAGCACGCTCGCGTCGGGAACCTGCTGGACCCGCAGGCCCAACGGACCCTCGTAATGCGTCCGATAGACGAAGAGCGCACCCGCGACAGTACGCCACGCCGCGATAGCAGACGTCGCACGTAAATCGCTGACCGAGGCGTGCAGGCATCTGGCTCATGGTGAACGTCGCGGCCGGCGGGCGGGCCACCTCCAAACAGCACCAGCGGGGGCCCGCCCGGAGGGGCGCAAACGATGCTGTTCTGCCGCGACGAGCTCGTGCCCGCGCCCGGCTCCGCCGGGCATTTCGTTCCTCGGATCTAATCCACATCGCCTCGGGTACCCCGTAGAGCACCCGAGCGTTGAGGGGGATCACACCCGCTCCCCATACGGCCGTGGCCGGGCCAGCGACAGCAGCGTCAGGCTCTCCGGGGCGGACCCGATTCGCCGACCGGATCAACTCCGCGAAGCACAGCCGCCGCCGATGCCGCACCACCGCGCACCAGCCCTGGGCCGAGCCGGTGTCGAACCGGGGCCACGGCTGCGCAGGCGCCCGGCAACACCTGCCGCCGTCGGCAGGGAGAGTGACCATCCCCACGGCCGAGGCAGGCAGCGCCGCACCGCCGACCAAATCGTTCCAGACGGTGCCGGGCGAAGGCCGGCCGCCTCGGATAGGCGGCCGGATCTCCATTCCGGGCTACGTCAGCCGGTACAGCGGCTCAGTGCCAGATGCGGAAGGTCACGCCAGTAATTTTGCCTGTGTCGGGGTCCATGTCTTTGATGTCGTAGACCACGTGATAGCGAACGTTATTGGGCACGTTGCGGGCCAACACCGTCCGATGCGAGCCACAAGCGATCACCTTATCGGTGTAGGTGGTAGGCCAATCAACGCCGGAATTCGGCCAGAACCCAATCCGGAAGTACGCGCAACTGTCCGGCGGACGGCTATCGGGATCCCGAACGTCGGAGACGCTAATCGTGGTGCAGCGCGAACGCGGCGTCGTCAGCTGCTCGGTGGCAATGACCCCGCCCTCGTAAAAGCCACCCTTCTCGGATCGGAACGGCACACATGGATTTTCGACGGTGGGCGGACTCGTCGCCGAATGCGTAGCTCGCCGAGTCGTGGTGGTTGGCGCGGCTGTGCTCGGCGCGGCTGTGCTCGGTACAGGCGCAGCCGGCGTTGCCGTGGTCTCCGGAACCGGCAGCGCCCGCGGCGATGCGGAGCTGCACGCCGCAACCGTGGCTAGGAAGGCCAAGGCCATTGTGGCAGTGATCAAGTGACGTAGTGGACTGTGACGCATGACGGATCTCCTTAGAGCGAACGGACCTTCACCCTGTTAGTTCGCCACGTGCCCGCAATTGTTCGGCCTATCTGTGTCGGATCTCGGCCACCTACAGCGGCGTCCACGGCACGAGCGCGGAGCAGGTGGTGGGTCTGATCGATGCGCTTGATCAAGACGATCTGGCTGACAACCTCGTGCGGCACCGTATGCAGCAACTAGAGGACGTGGCTGACGGCGTCGGTGATGCGGGCCGGGTGTTGTAGCCGCGCTCGCGGCGGCGGGGTACGTGCGTGACGCCGCGGCGGCGCGTCGGCTGAGCCTCGACGCCGCCGGACCACTGCCCGCGGCCAGCATGGCCAGCGCCAGCGTCACCGCGACAGCCGCAACAGTCGAGGTGATCAGTTGTAGAGGTTGCGGCTTGCGTCATAGATGGGACGGTTGGTGTGTTCCCGGCCCTGGGCCCTGGACGCATCCCTTCGTCGCGATCGGAGTTAACCACGGTCAAATACTCGACGACGCCGGACCGATTCGTTTTCGTCAGCGCGATCGCTGCGGCCTCTGTACAACTTCGACTACATAGTCAGTCGACTATTCAAGTCGTCGATACAGGGTTCGGCATTAGTTCAGAATCGGCCCGCGTCCCGCCAAACGCAGCGGGTGCGTTGACTCGGTGATCCTCGGCGACGCCCGCTACACCACGCCACCCTCGACGCTGCCGCCTCATCGAATGGACCGTCCGGAGTGGACCACGGTGCCCCACGACGACGGCCGGCACCTGGTGCCTGTGGGCAAGATCTTGTACGGTCTGGTGCCCGACAGAGTTGCAGCGACCGGTCCGGCATGGCCGTGCTCATCCGCCGCGGGTCCCTCGCGCCCGCCGGCCTTCGGCGGGCACTTCGTTCCTTGGGGCTTCGATCCTTCACTGAGGTGACGGGCGACGGCCTGGACCCGTGCGACTTTGCCGCCGTGCGCACGTCGAGGGCGGGCCTACAGACGTCACCAACGGGGGGCCCGCCCGGCAGGGCGGCGACCCGTGCTGTTCTGCCGCCATGCGCAGGTTGCCGGGACTCGTGGGCTGAGGAGCAGCGCGTTGTTGCTGAGCGGACCGAGTCCCGGCACCGGGTGGGTTACCACCGCCACCGGACGGGGCTTGGTCGCCTCGGTCTTGAACCCCTGGTTGCTGTCGTAGGTCACCTTCCACGACCCACCGGAGAACCAGTCCTTCTTCTCGCGTGCCGCCGTGCACCACGGCGAGATGCCGCCGTCCTGGCGTGTGGTTACGATGTAGCCCAGCCAGCCGATGACCATCGAGGAGTCGTGATGTCCGAGCCTGGTGGTCATTGGGGGCTGGGTACTCGATTTCGGGCAGCGATTCGCGGCGAGCAGAGCGCGCAGGCGCTGGAGACGATGCGGCGCGCCGGCGTCTCGATTTACGGCGAGTTCGCGGAGGCCGAAACGGCCCGAACGAATCTGGCCGCCGGAGCCGATGGTGGTGACGTCTGGACTGCGACGGCCGCCGTGGGGGGTCACCTGCTGGCCTCGTGGAACGCCTTCGTGCTGCAGGCGCTCGGCGAGGCGTTGCTCGACGCCGACTACGCCACGGATCCCGGCACGGCCGGCTACGTCCCGCCGGTGACGTTCGAGCAGGCGTGGAGCTGGCTGGCTACGGCCGCGGAGTGGCTCAGCATAGCTCGGCAGGCCCGGGCCAATCCCGGCTACGATCCCCGCGATCAGTTCCATCTGCCGGCGGATCCGCCTGCATTCGTGGACGTTAAGCCGTTACCGCGGGCGCACCTGGGCGCGATGCTCGCCGCGATCCCGCCCATACGTGAGTACGCCGAGCTGGCCATGTTCGACCTCGACAAGTGCAGCCGCAGCGATGACCGCCGGCAGGTGGTCGACCGGCTGCGGCAGATGGCCGCCGAGGCGGCGGCGGCCACCGAGTACGCAGCGGACCTGGGCGTCTCGGCGGCGGATCGGCGGCTGCACGAGTACATCGAGGCGCACCTGCGGCGCGCCCTGGTGTTGTGGTTTCACATCGGGCAGCTCGCCGCCATGCCATCGCTGATCGCCACCTACGAGCCGGGGCCACCGCCGGTAAGAGTCGATCCAGCCGCCCTACCGCGGGGACCGAGTTTCGACCCCTGGTGCCTGACCGATCCCGACTGCCGCGACCAGTTCCGGTCCGACCGGCGGGCCCGTCGGGGGATCGAGGCAATGTGGGCTACCGACCCGGATCCGATACGGACGCTGGCCATACAGGCGGAGATAGACCAGGCACTCGCCGCGAAGCAAATCGTCCGAGCCAGCAAACCGGGTGCGCCCGGCTACTACCACTGCTGCCCGTGGTCGTCGATCTATGTGGCCCGCCGGTCGGTACGCATCGGCGGGCGGCCACTGTCGGCCGCCCAGCAGTTCACGTTCGACGTGTCGGGCGAGATGGTGCCCGCGGGCGGTGCGTTTGTCCGCCAGATCCTGACCGGTCCCTTCCACGTCACCAACGACATCGAGTACTACGGCCACGGCAGCGACACCTAGTCGAGTTCTACGGTCGCCCTCTAATCCGAGCACCCTGAAAGGCGTGAACTCCAGGACCGCGTTCGGCACAGGCAGCAGAAGGTCCACGATCGCCGGAATGCGGGGGTAGCGGATCGATCCGACCATCGGTCCGGTGTATACCGCGTCGACACTGCCCACCGTGTGTTCCTCCGTGGCCGCACGGAGGAACACACGCGTCGGTTCCGGTCACCAGCGGTAAGCGACGCCGATGACGTCCACGAGGAATGTGTCGATTGCACCGTCAGAGCCATCGAAGGACCATTCCTGCTCAGCCCGGAACCCGCTGCATGAAGATGCGCCTAGCGCCTCGCGCGCGGGCCGCGCCCCGAGCTGGCGTAGGAAGCGGATCGCCCAGGTACGTGGGGCCTGGTCGTCACCGTTGAGCCCTCAGCGGGAGCTGGGAGGTGGCAGGCGACCACCACACCACGGGCAGAAGGTGATGACTACGAAAGATCTACCGCCGTCGTGAACGATCAGCCCGTACTCTTGTAGGTTCGCACTGAAACCAGACGAGCGCTTCGGGACAGTCCAACGGGTCCTCATGCTGGTCGCATCGCCAGTTCAGGTGTTCGAGCATGGCTTGGCAGCAGTGTTCGATCGTCGTCTTGGCCTCCCCGGGAAACCTGGCTAGGAAGCCGACGGTACATGGCCAGCCGCTCTCGACTCCGACCGGTCACTTGGTCGATCTTGAGGTTCAAACCGTCGTCATTTCCCTACAAGATCACAGTGCGCTCATATCGGCAGAAGTAAACGGACCCGAGCCAGAACGGATTCTATTCCGACGCCGAGCAACGGTGGTCCAGTCGAGCCACGCTGGAGTTGGGCGCCGGCGGCCCAATCCAGATGCAGCTCGGCCCGGAGCCCGATCATGTACGTGCCGGTCGGCTCCGGCCTCCGACACTGGTTCTGGGGTCCACCACCGGCGCGGCGTGGACCTGGGCCGGCCGATTGTGGGACCTGTGCGCGCACCGCGCAGCCCAACGTAGAGGTCGTGCGGCGGCCGACGCCGGTCGCCCTGGTTGTGTGCCGGCCAGCGACGATGGTCGTTGTTCGCCGATGCGACCGCCGCGGCACCCCCGGTGAGGAACGGCTGATCGGCGTACTCGTGCTGAGGCCGGTCCTTCGGCCGGCGCCGCCGCCGGCTGTCCTGCCGATTGCTGCCGGTTCGGCACCTGCCCGGTCGACTCGGACGGGGTGCCGGTGGACGTGGTGCGGCTGGACCGGTCGGGCATTACAGCTCGGCAAGTGTCCAGTTTACGGGAAATGTTCCGGCATTGCGTCGAGTATTGAGAGTGACTCGTCTGTAGCGACCCGGTTTTCAAGATCGTGGGGCCGGAGCGCGACCGCGATTCGGCCGAGGCACGAGACGGGGGCCATCTGGGCGCCCATAGGGCCGAGGAGAAGGGTTGCCATGTTCGACATCACCCACACGCCGGGGGCCGGGCTCGGTCGTAGGTCCGGCCTCGCGTCCCTCATGGCTCTCGCGGTCGCCGCGTTCGGTGTTAGCCACGCCCGTCCCGCTGCCGCGGCCTCCGCGACCGGACCGGCGCCCGTGGCTACGGCGGCGGCGGCCCGGACCGTCGTGGACTGCTCGGCCTGCCTGGTCGAGGTCGCGGACTCGTACCGGTCGGAGGCCCGCAGCTATTTGCACTTCACGATTCGGTCCAACATCAAGGTGCCGATGGACACGTGGGTCGGGTACAACACCGTCAACGCCACCGCGCTGGCCGGGTCGGACTACCGCCGCACCAGGGGGTGGGCGAAGATCGCCCGAGGTACGGCTCGGACGACGGTGCGGGTGCGCCTCATCAATGACAGACGCGGGGAATCCAAGGAGCACTTCTGGCTCTACCTGATCGGGACCACCCACGGAGCGTCCATAGACGATCCGTGGGGCCGGGGTCTGATTCTCGATGACGACCCGCCGAGGTTCATCGTGTTCGACGCGACGCCAGTGGTCGAAGGCGGCTCACTGGTGTTCGGGATCAAGCTGTCCCGCAAGCTGTCCCACCCGACCTGGGTCAGGTACGCCACCATCGACCGAGTGGCGAGGGCGGGTCAGGACTACGTCGGCAAGACCGGCTGGTTGAGGTTCCCGGCCGGCACCGTAAGCCGAGTCGTGACCATCAGGACCCTGACCGACGCCACAGTCGACGAGGGCTGGGAGGGGATGCGGTTGCACCTCACATCTTCGGTCGGCGCAGTGCTGGGGGATCGACTCGGGCGGGGCGACATCCTCGAGAAGGATGTCATCCGGTGACGCGTCGAGAACGCCTGCGGCCCACGGCACGCCATGACAAAGTGAGCGGTAGCGAGGAGTGTCGTGGTTTGTCGAGCCGCGGCGCCATTTCGGGCACCGAATGGCACGGATCAAGGATCCGCAACGCGGTGCAGTAAACCCCACCCGGATCGGCGGCCTCGATTCATTCGGCGACGGCATCACGACGATGGAGCCGGGTTTGGACGTCGAGCCCTTGACGGGACTCTTGCGACAAGACCCTGAAGCACCACAGCCCTTCCGAGGCGAGCGTGACCGGCGGCCCGCCCGTCCAACACCTATACGGTGTATCCGCCGCCGGTGAGCGGGACCAGGCGCCGACCGGGACGCTGAGCAATCCCGCACGGGTAGCGACCACGAGGCTTGAGCTGATCGGCGCGGTGAAGGCGCGCCGAGCGCGGCCTGGTCGGCGATGGCAACCACCACGTCGACGGTCGCCGGCGGTCCACTGCCGGGTCCGTCGGCGGGGCCGAGGCGACAGCGCCGACCGTGCTGAGCGTGTCGGCGACCCGCGTACCGTCCGGCAGCCTTACGGTGGCTGTGATTCCGGTCCGCGCCGGGTGCTACCGCCCGACGTCCAGCAGTTCGGCTTGATCCGTTGTTTGGGGCCGAGAGCCCACCAAATGACCATGTCTCCACCACCAATGAACACGCTCCGGGAGCGGGATGGCGGCCGGCACGCACAAAGGGAACCCGGGACGATGCTCGCAAGATCAGGTGAGCTCATTTAGCGGCGATGACGGAAACGCCTGGCGTAAGAGGTCGGCTCATCCCTCGAAGTGGTCGACGATCACATGGCCGATCTGGCCGATTCGATCCTCTTCCTCCTCGTAGTCGCCGCCGAGGTCGTTGGCGAATACCGCGACGACGATGGGTCCGGAGGACGAGTAGACGATGCCGACGTCGTTGGCGTCATGCGGTGGATAATCTCGGGTCTTGTGGGCGATCGGGTGCTCGATGATGCGGGGCAGGCGCCGGTGGCCGAGCTGCTGGTGTCGCGGCGCGATCTGCAGCTCCTTGCTGCTGGTGCGGGACACCGCGGTTGCCTGCTCGATCGACTCCAGCATGCGGCCTGCCTCTCTCGGGGTCAGCTGCCCGAAGGCGAGCGGTAGGCCGCGATCCAGCGCCCGCGCACGGACCTCTGCGACCGGTCCCGCCGCCACTGCGGCGACCTCGCGTATGCCATCGGGTGTTCGACGGCTCCGTGTGGTCCAACGACCGCCCACCTGGCGTGCAATGTCGCTTGAGATGGCTCGCCAGCCGCCACGTCGTCGGTCGCGGTCGAGCGTCCCGAACCAAATCAAACTTCCAGACGGTGGTGATGTTCTGAGAGATGCGGTGCAGGTGCGCTCGCTCGTTCGAGCCGACGTTGCCGCCGCGCGCGGCGCCTACGACGAACGCCACCCCGCGTCGGCCGCTCGCCGGGAGCGTGAGATGGGTCGGGAAGGCCTGCGAGTGCCGTCAAGCATGGTCGAGCTCCTTGGCATGCACGATGCCCAGTCCATGCTGGTAACGGCTTCGAGGACGGTATGGATCTCATCAGGTCGCCATCGCCCAAGGCGACGTTGTCCGTGTGTCCGTAGGAAGCGATCAGCGGAGCGTCGGTGCTTTGTTGCTCTTGGGGGGGTCGACCTTGACCGTGCTATGCCGCGGTCCGTCGGCGGCAGCCCTGGTAAGGACAGGCTTCGCGCTACCCGACCGCGCACGCCACCTCGACCGGTACCCCTTCGGCTCCTTCGGCCTGGCTCATCACCGCCCGCCGACAACCCAGTATTCCGGGACCGCCCGAATGGGGAGCAGCCACCGGAATGACCTCATGGTGGGAACGTGTTGAAGAACATCCCGGTCGCCGAAGAGACCCTGGTCCGGCCTGAGCAATTGCTACGCGCCTACGTTCGACCCGGTCCGGGGATGTCACCGTGGCCAGACCGTCGCCGCCGCTCATGGCCCGAACCCGACAGGGCAATGCGTCCTAAGGCCCAACTACTGGTGCGACGGGGGAGACCAACAAGTGAAAGGTTGATCCAACAAGGGAGATCTGTCATGCGTCATGGTTCACTACGTCACCTCATCGCGGCCACCGCGATAGCGTTAGCCTCGACGATCGCGGTTGCCGCGTGCAGTTCGGCATCTGGGAAGGCACTCCCACAACCGGAGAGCACCGTCGCGCCGAGTGCACCCACGCCGAGCACGCCCGCACCGAGCAGCGCCACGCCGAGCACCGCTGCGCCGACCACCTTGACGCCGGAAACCACACATTCGTCAACGAGCCCGCCCAAGTGCCTGGGCGCAGTGCTCTACACAATCGACACCTCGGATGAGCGACGCTGGCCGACGTTATGTATCACGATTGGCGGCCTACTGCTACTCGTCAGCACCGGACCCGGGAACCTAGGCTCCAGCCCGCCTGGCTCGGCTGACTGCAGATACGAGGGCGGCGCCCATAGCTGCCGCCTGATCGCGACGGGGACGGTGAAATTTGAGGTCGCAAAGCCGCATGGGGACCGCTCCCTCACGGTCGTGGTGGTCGGAGCGTCGTCCCCGCCAAAGCCGTCGCCGGCGTGCTTGGACGCCAGCACTGTGCACCGCATCGACAATTCCGGTTACCCGTACACTGCGGAATGCATGAAGGTCGGGGCCACGGTCCAGATCACGATGCTCGGACCTGATAACCAGGCCATATCGGTGAAACCGTCCGATGCGGTCGCCTGCGTCTACGAGGGCGGCAGTCACGAATGCCGCTTGCTGAAAGCAGGCACCGTAACGTTCACCCTGTTCGCCGATGGTCCATATAGCACCTTCACCGTCGTCGCCATCAACTAGGCCGACGATTTCGACGACCCGCAATGCCGGAAGTTGTGGCTTCGTCTCACGCGCCGCCTAGGATGGTGTCCGGGCGGCGCGTTTCGTTGGCGGCAGCGCCCTGACTTCGGGTGCCTACCGCGTCGTATTTGCTCGCGCGCTGGCTCGGCCGACCGGTGCGACCTGGGTGCGAGACCGCAACAGATCCACCCGACCGTCGCCGAAGGCGCCAGTCGGGCCGATGGCCGGGCGCCAGACCTTTGAGGTCCGACGCGCCGTGACCCTCGCTCAACGCGCAAACCTGTCGCAAGATCAAGTGTGCTCACGCGGCGCGATGATCTCCGACGCGAGTATCGCCGGCTGGAGCTGTGTGGATCTGACGTGATGCCAGCGTTTGAGCAGCGCGGCGGTCACGGCATGCCTGCGAAACTGACCATGACATCTGCGTCCGTTCAAGAATGAAGGCGGCGGCACGATCAGCCTCCGTCGTGCGTCCCGAAGAGATCGGAGGCTTCTGCGGGTATGGAGCGAACAGCCGTCTGCCATTTGCCGAGGGTGATGTCGAGGCCAGTCCGGCTTGGGCGGCACGCGACGATGTCCTGCCAGGCGATTTGCGTCGATGACTTGTATCCGCGGATGGCCAGACCAGCACCGTTGGCCACGACTCTCGGACGCAGTACGAACGCCCACTGCACCGCGGCGAGGGCGACGAATGCGAGCCCGACCACAACGCTCAACGCCCAACCCGCGTGGCTGAAACCGATCGCGAGGACGAGGCCGACCAGAGCGATAGGACGAGTTCGGACCAGACGATCAAACGCAGGACACGGTGAGCGCGCTACAGCCTAACGTGATCCGCCATGTCGGCCGCCTCCCATCAGGCACGATCATCCCAAGCCCATGCGAGTATGCCAGCGCACACTATCCGGGTAGATCAACACCGTCCACGGTGTAACGCTGGATCGATGCCAATCTGCCGCGATGACGAGCCCTTCGCCCCACGCCTGCGGCCAAGGTTCCGGTTCACGGTTGCGCCCCTCGGCCGCGCGCCTCGCGAGTGCCCGCCATCGAACACGACACACCCTTGAAACCCTTGAGTACTCCGGCATGGTGCTCGAAGGCGACCGGGCCGGTGAGATGGTCTTCACGGTCACGCTGGTGAGGTCGGCCGACGGGTCAATACTGGTGAGCTTGAACGAAGGGCTTCTTGCCCGTTCCTCCGCCGGTGCCGATGACCTTCTTCGAGCCGGGACAAGTAGCCGTGACCGCTCGGCCGCCCTAGTCGCCGAGAACGGCGAAGCCCTCCCGTGGCTGTGCCTCGGAGTTGTAGCAGCCGGATCGCGACCTCGGCGATGGCCGATGGTGATCAACTGATGGTGGACGCACCCCTTCACCTACGGTCAGCCCATTGCGTCGTCCAGGTCGGCGCGGAGGAGGTCGCGGATCTGGTTGCCTTCGGGCGTGCCGATGTCCGCGAATAGGGAGCGGGCCTGCCGTAGATGGGTCGCTGCGCGGTCGGTCCGGCCGGTGCGATGCAGGGCGTGGCTGAGGACCAGGAGGGCACGGGCAAGACCGAGTCGGTGGCCGGTCACGTTGTGCACGGCCGTCGCCTGCTGTGCCAGGTCGATCGCCCCGTCCACATTGTCTTGAGCAAGGTGGGTCGCGGCAAGCACTGTCAGGGCCTGGCCTTCCGGTACCCGGTATCCGTCCTTTCGGGCGGCAGCCAGGGCCTGGCGGCCGTAGCCGACCGTCTGCTCCAGGTGGCCCAACTGGTGGTGGGCCGCGGCCAGGCCGATGAGGGCTTCTGCCTGGGCGTAGCGGTTGTTGGTGTCGCGTGCCAGGTTCAGCGTCTGCTCGTACTCCTCAACGGCCTGTTGGTGGTGACCCAATTGGTTGTGGATGGCGGCGAGCGTGCCGCGGGTGTCGGTCTCGTGCCGGCGACTACCGGTGTCCCGGGCGAGCGTCAGGGCCGCGTGCGCGAGCTCGAGCGCCTGCGACAGGTTGCCGGCATCGCGGTGCACGGCGGCGAGGCACCGGAGGGCCTCGGGCTCGCTGCCCCGGTTCCCGATCTCCCGGTAGAGGTTTAGCGCCCGGGTGAGGCAATCGAGGGCCTGGTCGAGTCGCCCCTGCAGGTGGTATGTCTCGCCGAGGTTGTTGAGTGCGAGGGCCTCGCCGGTGCGCGATCCGACCTTGCGGTTGAGAGCGATCGCCTGGGTGTTGTGGTTTGCGGACTCGGTCAGTTCCCCCAGCTGCCAGTGCACGGTGGCGAGGTTGACCAGATTGGTTGCTTGGCCCTCCAGCCATCCGGCACGCCGGTTGAGCGCAAATGCCTCGCGGTAGTGCATGGCGGCCGTCGCCAGCCGCCCCAACTGCCAGTAGACGGTGCCCAGGTTGCCGAGGACGGCGGCCTGCCCCTCGATCCAGTCGGTCTCGCGGCTGGACGCCAGCGCTCGGACGTAGTGCTCGGTGGCCTGGCGGTGCAGGCTGTGTCGCCAATCCAGGTCGGCGAGGCTGATATGGGCTGCGGCCTGAGCCTGCAACTCGCCGTCGGTTCTAGCGGCCGAGAGTGCGGCGTGAGCGACAGCGAGCCAGTCCACTGTATACATGCGCAGGTAGAAGTAGCCGCGCAGGGCATCGGCGAGAAGCCACGCCATCGGGCGCGGTCCGTGTTCAGCGGCGTACTGGACGGCGGCGACCAAGTTTGGTCGTTCGGCGTCCAGCCAGTTGAGCGCCTCGGCGTGGTCGTCGAAACGGAGCTGCGGCTCCGGCTGGGTAGCCACCGTCGGCAGGGGCAGGCGAAGCTTCTCCGGGTACAGCGACCGAGCGGCCGCGTCGACCGTGTGCAGGTAGAAGTCGAACAGCCGCCTCAGTGCGCCCTGGCGCTCGGGCTCGGTCTCTGCCGCGAGACTCCGCTCCCAGCCATAGCCACGGAGCAGGTCATGACATGTGTACCGGCCGGGGATGTGCTCGGTGAACAGGTGCGCGGCGGCCAGCCGGTCTAAGGACCGCTGCGCTTCCGGTACGGAAATGTCGGCCAGTGCGGCGGCGGACTCGACGGTGAGATCGGTGCCGTGCGTCAGGCCGAGCCACCGGAACAGCCGTTGCGCCCGGGGCGGGAGCGTGCTGTACGACAGATCAAACGCCATACGTACGGCGCTCTGCTCGTCGGCGTCGGCGGCAAGCGCGGCCAGCCGGTTACCGGCACGCAGTTGCGCGGTGTAGCCGGCGACGGACTGGCCCGGATGGCCGGTGAGGTTGGCTGCGGCGATCCGCAGCGCCAACGGTAGGTGGGCGCACGCCTCGGCCAGCGCAGCGGTCGCGCCGGGGTCGGCGCCCATCCGCTCAGGGTCGATGAGGCGGACCAACAGGCTTTGCGCCTCGGCCGGCGTGAGTACGTCGAGGGTGAGCCGGCGTGCCCCGTCGCGTGCAACCAGCCCGGAGAGTCGGTCCCGGCTGGTCACCAGCACCAGGCAGCCCGGGCTGCCCGGTAGCAGCGGCCGCACCTGATCCGGATCGCGGGCATTGTCCAACACGACCAGCATCCGTTTATCGGCGAGTAGGGTCCGGTACAGGTCGGCGGCCTCGTCGACGTTTACCGGCACCTGCTCCGGCGGCACGCCCAACGCGCGCAGAAACCGCGACAACGCATCGACCGGCCGCATCGGTGGCGTCGCCGCGTGACCGTGCAGATTGACGTACAGCTGACCGTCACTGAACTGATGGCGCACTCGATGCGCCCAGTGCACCGCCAGAGCCGTCTTGCCCACCCCGGCCGTTCCCGCGATCGCCGACAAGACCACCGCCGTGGACCGGCCAGTGTCCTCCTCGTGGTGCAGCAGCGCATCCAGCTGTGCCAGCGGTCCGGCCCGGCCTGTGAACGCCGCGACATCGGCCGGCAGCTGCGCCGGCACCCGCACAGCGGTGCTGATGGCCGTACCCGCTGGGTCGTCGGCGATCGGCGGTCGGGTCGGCTGTCGCGACGGCGGATTGAGTGTTGGGTCGGCGCGCAGCACCGCATGGTGCAGCCGCTGCACCGCCTGGCCCGGTTCCACCCCCAGCTCCTCGGCCAGGACCGCCCGCATGCCTCGATAGACCTCCAGCGCCTCGGCCTGCCGACCTGACCGGTACAGCGCCAGCATCAATTGCCCGGACAGCCCCTCCCGCAGCGGATGCGCGGTCACCAGCGACCGCAGCTCACCGATCATGTCCGCGTGCCGTCCCAACAGCAGCTGCGCCTCGACCCACCCCTCTACCACCTGGAGGTAGAGCTCGCCGAGTCGAGGCCCTTCCAGGCGCCGTAACCCCACGGCCGCCACATCCACCAACGGCTGCCCCCGCCACAACCCGACCGCCTCGCCGAACGAGCCCGCCGCTGTCTGCGATTCGCCGGCCGCCAACGCTGCCCGCCCCCGCCGCAGCAGATCCTCGAACCGCATCACATCTACCCGCACCGGCTCGACCTGCAGCACGTAGCCCGGCGGCCGGGTCACCAGCACCCCGCCCGCGCCGGCCTCTGCCAACCTCCGCCGCAAACGCCACATCAACGTGTGTAGGGTCGCCCGCGCCCGCTCCGGCGGCGCGTCGCCCCAAACCAGCTCGATCAACCGATCCGCCGCCACCACCCGACCGGCCTGCAGCGACAGCACAGCCAGCACCGCACGCTCGCGCGGCGCCTCCACCGCGATCGGCACGCCCTCCCGGTAGACCTCGAACGGTCCCAGGACCCGTACTTCCAGGCCGCACATCCAGCACCCCGCCCGACGCTGTCGCGGCGAGGCCCCAGGGAAGGCGAGCCACGCCCGCAGCCGTCAGCCCCACTTGTCGGTACCCACCCTGCCATCCACTGCGCGGTTGACGCCAGCCACGGCAGATGGCGACCCCGTCTGCGCGATGGGCCGTACCGGGGTTGGGGTCAGATCAATCCCTGGCGGAGGGCGTACGCAACGGCGTGCGACCGATTACGGAGGTGAAGCCGGCTCGTGATGTCGTGCAGGACGTTCTTGACCGTGCGCTGGGAGTACGACAGCTTCGCCGCGATCTCGGCCGTGTCCAAGCCGTCGGCGACCAGCCGCAGTACCTCGATCTCCCGTTCGGCCAGCTCGGCGAAGGTCAAGCCGCGGGGCCACAGCACCTGCCGCTGCAGCCGGCCCACCTGAGCCAGCAGTCGGCCCAGCAGGTCCGGCGGTACCGCCCCCTCGCCAGCCGCGGCCGTACGGATGACGGCCAGGAGCCGCTCTGGGGTGGCCTCCTCCCGGCGTACCAGACCCGCAATCCCCGCTTCCACCGCCGTCACCAGACCCATGTCGTCGACCTCGGCCACCACAAGTACCAGTCGTGAGCCGGCCCGCTGCAGCGAACGCAGCAGCAGTACGGTGCGCTCCGAGACACGATCGCTCACCACGAGCGCCACCGTCGCCGTCTCGGCCTCGGCCGCGTCGAGCACCCGTATCTCCGGCCGCGGCCGCAACTGGCTGGCGACGCCGGCTTGGGAGATCGGGTCGTCGGCGTGGACATAGACTGCGATGCGCTCCATCTCAATCCCCCGGCAACGTGTCGACTGCGTTGAGTCACATCGCAGCCTGCCTGGTCGCCCTAACGGCCCGCTCAACAGACGCTCAACAGGACCACAGGCGTTGCCCGAAGGTGTCGGTGTCCGCGGTCGCCCGTGACGCACGTAAGCGCGAGCATGACCAGGCGAGGGCGTCGCGCCGTGGAAGCCTCGGGCGCGGTGGAGGATCAGGCGGCGAGGCGCTGGTCCGGCGGACGGGCAACGCCGAGATGATCGAGCACATCGCCGGGCACCCGCGAATCAGAGACCGGGCCGTCTTTCGTCGGCGGCCAATCTGGACGACAACGTGGACGACTGCGTCGGCCCTGCGCCGCCACTGATTCATGACTGAACGGGGGAGCATGACGACTTCGCGGGGGTACGTGACCGGCCTCGACCCGACCTCCGTGGCGGACGCGCAGCGTGGCGCGACGATCTTGGCACCGGCCCCGACGAGCGACTCCGCGTGGTGACGATCGGTGGCTCAGCAGCGGCCGGATCCGTCTAATCCGTCAGGTCGCGTACGGTGCGATCAGCGTCAGCCGCCAGCCCAGATCCCAGAGGACATCGTATCGGGCGCGCAGGTCCTCGTAGGTCCAGCCGTAGACTTGGATCTCTCCTTCGGTGCTGGGGCGCCACACTGCGGTGTATCGGACCTGGCCGTTGACCACGTACGGCGTGATGAGCTTCAACCGCCACCCTTGCGGCCAGAGCTCGTCGTACTTGGCCCGGTAGTCCTCGTAGGTCCAGCCGTAGACTTGGATCTCTCCTTCGGTGCTGGGCCGCCACACTGCGGTGTACCGCACCTGGCCGTTGACCACGTACTGCGTGATGAGCTTCAACCGCCACCCTTGCGGCCAGAGCTCGTCGTACTTGGCCCGGTAGTCCTCGTAGGTCCAGCCGTAGACTTGGATCTCTCCTTCGGTGCTGGGCCGCCACACTGCGGTGTACCGCACCGAGCTCGTCGGTGCGGCCCGGCGCACCCACTGACCGGCCTGGGGGATGCCGCGCAGGACTAGGTACCAGGTGCTGCCCTGGTCGTCGGAGGCCTCGTAGTTGCTGAACGGCGCCGGAATCGTGACGAACACGCCGGTGGTTCGGGATTCGCCGAGGTTGGTGGTTGCGAAGTGGAGATGGAATCCGCCAACGGACGCACCGGTGTCTCCCACGTCTGCCAGGTGCTGGCCGTCGTTCACTCTGTCGTTGGCCGAGACCACGGCGGAGTTTTGTACAAGATGAAGGTAGTCACCGAACTCGCCCGGCTCCTCCGCGACCGTGATGAAGTTCGTCGCCCCACCTGACGCCGCGTCCTCCTTGACGAAGGCGACGGTGCCTGGGGCGGCGGCTCGGAACGGCTTGTCCTTGGAGGCGGACTGCGGCAGGCCGGCGAGCATGAGGTCCCAGCAGAACGACGCATATCCTCGGTGCGAGCCGGACGGGTCCGCGTTGTCGACGCCCTGGATGACGTACCATGCCTGATCCGCCGGGATTGGCAGATGCTTATGACCGGTCAATGCGAGCGGGAGCTGAGCGGCATCTGTGGCGCTGTTGCGATCAGATGAAACGGGGCGCAGCATCGCCGCTGGGCTGCGAGTGACCGGACGTGACAGCCTCGCCGGCAGGCCGTCTGCGGGCGGCTCGTCGAACACGTAGCCGGCGAGCAGACCGGCTTCGGAACCGGACAGTTGATTAGCGGCCGCGAGCTGGGCGATGCGGGTCGCGGACAGCGCGGTGGTGAAGACCGCAACGTCGTCGAGCAGCCCGTAGAACTGGACTCCTCCGGCCGCCGTCGCGTTGTTGGTCTTGCCCAGCCGCAGCGTGCCCCGCGGCAGGCCGGTGCTGGGTATGCTGAGCGCGGTCCCGACCCGCGCTCCGTCGAGGTACAGCCTGATCGTGGTGCCCCTGCGGACCACGGCGATGTGGTGCCAGGTTGCCGCGGAGAGGTTCACCTGGTGCGTGATCGCCTGGCTGCCGATCTGCACGACCAGCTTCGTACCGGTCGGTGCAGCATGGACGTCGCCCTGACCAATAAGGTAGGTGCCGCTGCCGCGTACCGACAGCATGGGCCCGGTGTACGCGTTCGGGTACTGGAGCATGAACCGGGCGGCGACGGTGTGATCGCTTCCGAAGAACTCGGTGAAGTTGAGGTCCGTGTCAGCGTATCCGCCCCACGTGCAGGCCAACGCCGTGTGCTGCGCCGCGGCAGCACTGAGCGCGGGGAGGGCTCTGTTCCCATGGGCGACAACTGCCAACGCGGCACCGGAGACGACGAGGAAGCGTCGGCGACCGAGGTACATGTCCACTGGATCCCACCTACCCATCAAACGGCCAGTCAGGCCACCGCTCGTCCCTGCCGGACGGGGCCGGGCTCACCGACAGTTTTCGTCGCTTGGGAGCCGATCGGGAATGGCCCATGGGCCGTCCAATGGGTGAACTCGACTGCCCGATCGGGCAGGTCCGCACGTCCATGGCTGGCGCACCCGCACTACCGCCGCGGCGGGGCGCCGATCCCCCGCGGAGTGGGCGGGTGACTGCGATGGGTTCGCTCAGCGCGCGAGGCTACGGTGTACTGGGCACGTGACAATCGCGTATGGCTGCATCACCTGCGAGGGCAACGCCCAGATCGACAAGCTGCCGCCGTACGAACGGATCGCCTTCGACGACCATTGGCGCGTAGCACACGCGATGGGAAGCGCCCTGCCGGGTTGGCTGGTGCTCCTCCCACGTCGGCACGTATTGGCCATCGCCGAGCTCACCGATGCCGAAGCCGCCGGCCTAGGTAGCTGGCAGGTTGGGCTCTCGCGCGCGCTGCACGCAGTGACCCGCTGCGTAAAGACGTACATCGTCCAGTTCGCCGAGGCGGACCGGTTCCGCCACGTCCATTTCCATGTCATTCCGCGAATGGAGGAGCTGTCGGCGGACAGACGCGGACCAAGGGTCTTCGAGTTCCTGACGGAGCCGGCCGAGCATGCGGTGACCCGAGATCAAATGAGCGCCCTGGCGGCGGAGCTCGCCCTGCACTTGCGACGGCATGGCTGAAGGTAGGCATCGAGACGTCCAGCTGCCAGTGGTGGAAGGACCGCGCGTTTCTGCCGCTCGGCGTGCGGATAGGGTCCGAAGTACCCGCGTACGCGTTCCTGACCTTCCTGCGCAAGGCGGTCAAGCCGCACACCGGTAAGGAGATCCACGTAGTGCTGGACAGCCTGTCCACGCACGACACTCCCGAGGTGCGGGCCTGGCTGGCCCGCAACCCCGAACGTCACCTTCCACATCACCCCGGTCGGATCGAGCTGGCTCAACCGGATCGAAACCTGGTTCGGCATCGCCACCTAGCAGGCCATCTGCCGCGGCAGCTTCGCCTCCGTCACAGCCCTCATCGGCCACATCCGGGCCTACGTGGAGCACTGGAATGCCGACGCCGAACCGTTCGTCTGGACCGCCACCGCCGACGAGGTCCTCGCCAGGGTCCGCTGGGTCGAGACCAACGTCAAGAAACTCATCGCAAACAACACAAGTAACGGTTACGGAATCACGGAACACTAGACGTGGCGCCGGAGCCAGAAGAAGCCGAATCCGGCCAGCAGGAATGCGAGTGCCGTGTACATGGACAGCTCGATCCACTGGAACGTCCAATACCGGCGGCCCGGCTGGTGGTTGTACTCGAAGTGCAGGTTCTGCGCGGCCATGCAGGCATTGCTGGCCTCCGGGTCACCGGGGAGGAGGCACGGCCTGTTGTCCTCGCCGGTGTAGGGCGAGCCGTCTGCCCTGAACAGTGGGGACGAGAAGTCCAGCGACCAGTCGCCGCCGCCGGTGTACCCCTGGATGTCGAAGGTGCTGTTCTCATTGAGGTGGATACCGACGCCGCTGTTCAGGACAGAGGCGTCGACTGTGACGGTTTCGGTGACCGGTGGCATCAGGTTCTGCCGCACGGCCGTCGGAATCAGCAGCTGCAGAGTTCCGAAGAGGAAGAGGATGATCGCCATGGCCGGCAGGGTGCGCCGTACGATCATGCCGGAAACGGTGCCGAGAACGAAGGCGAACAGGCCGTACCCGATCGGAACGATGTTGCGCGAGTCGAAGCTCAGGGCCGCGAACCGCTCTCCGATCACCTGGTCGTACCGGCTCGTGCTCCACGTCAGGAGGAGGCTGAACACGCCGGTCGCCAGGGCGCTGAAGGAGCCGATGACGGTGAGCTTGACCGCCAGCCACCGGGTACGGGTGACGCTCTGGTTCCATACCAGGCGGTCGGTGCGCTGTTCCAGTTCCTGGGTCACCAGCGGTGCGCCCCAGAAGATTCCGATGAGGGCGGGTACGGCGATCAGCAACACCACCATGAGCGAGATCGCGTCATCGAAATCGGCCCGGAAATCCATTCGCGCCAGGTAGCACGCCTGGGCCTCACAGCTGGCGATCCTCGTGTCGTAGAAGGTCCGGATCTCACCGCCCAGGTAGATGAGGTAGACCGCGAGCAACGCCAGCGCACCCCCGGTCACCAGAGTCTGGGCACGGAACTGCCGCCATGTCAGCCAGGTCATCGGTTTGCCCCCGTCGTGAGTGCGGGCGAGTTGACCGAGTTCGCATTCGTGGCCCGGGTCAGGTAGGCGAGCGTCATGTCCTCCAGGTCGACGGCCTCGCCTCCGGGGACCGGCTCGGGCGAGCGGACGATCATGAATGTTTCGCCGCCCCGGGTCCGTTCGGCGTGGATCAGGTCGGTCCCGGCCGGTGGCCGGTGTTGCTCGGCCGGGCGGCCCGTGATCCGGTAGTGCACGGCGAGCAGGTCGGCGACGTCGCCGGAGATTTGTGCCCGGCCGTTGGCGAGCACGATCAGGTGGTCGCAGACCTGCTCCAGGTCGCCGAGCAGGTGCGAGGAGAGCACGACGCTGACCTGGAGCTCGTCGACGAAGTCGAGCAGGTCACGCATGAACCCGCGCCGGGCCAGTGGGTCCAGGGCGGCCACCGGCTCGTCGAGTACGAGCAGGTCACCCTGCTTGGCTGCGGCGACCGTCAGGGCGAGCTGGGCCCGCTGGCCGCCCGAGAGCGAGCCCGCCTTCTGATTGAAGTCCAGTCCATGCCGGCGGATCCTCCGCTCCGCGAGTTCCTTGTCCCACCTCGGGTTCAGCCGTGCGCCCAGTTTCAGGTGTTCGGCCACGGTCAGCCGGGGGTAGACCGGTGCGTCCTGGGCGACGAACCCCACCCGGGACAGCTGCTCGGCGCTGACCGCCGGCCGGCGACCGAGCACCGCGATACTCCCGCTCGTCGGCGCGAGCATGCCGCAGACCAGCCCGAGGAGCGTCGACTTACCGGCTCCGTTGGGACCGACCAGGCCGACGATCCGTCCGGCCGGGACCGTCAAGGTACAGTCATCCAGCGCGAGACGGCGCCGATAGCGCTTGCTCAGGGCTTCGGTGTGGATGACCAGGGTCATCACGTCCTCCTACCATCTTTCCTGGACACGTGTTGTCAGCGCCTCTTTGTAGGCGACGGACGGTCACAGCACGGTCCGCGCGGCTGTGACCGGACTGCGACGGGCCCGGCCCTAGCCTGAGTTCGGGACAGCCGCTCGTGCGGGAAGGTGTATGTGATGCGGGTACTCGTGGTCGAGGACCAACCGGACCTGGCCGACTCCGTGGCCCGGGTGCTGCGGCGAGAGGGCATGGCCGTCGACGTCGCCTACGACGGCGGGTCGGCGCTGGAGCGGGCGACCGTGGTCCCGTACGACGTCGTCGTCCTCGACCGGGACCTACCGGTGGTGCACGGTGACGACGTCTGTCGCAGCCTCGTCAACCGCGCAACGATGACCCGGGTGCTCATGCTGACCGCCTCGAGCACCGTCGCGGAACGGGTGGAGGGACTGGGTTTGGGCGCCGACGATTACCTGCCCAAACCGTTCGCATACGCCGAGTTGGTGGCCCGGATCCGGGCAGTGGCCCGGCGCTCGCGGTCGGCGGCGCCGCCCGTCCTGGTCCACGGCGACCTGCGCCTCGACCCGGCCCAGCGGACCGCCACCCGGGCTGGAGCTCGCCTGCCGTTGAGCCCCAAGGAGTTTGCCGTACTGGAGTACCTGATGAGCTGCGACAGCCGGGTGGTGTCGGCCGAGGAACTGCTCGACCGGGTCTGGGACGAAGCGGCCGATCCGTTCACCACCACGGTGAAGGCCACGGTGAACCGGTTGCGGGCCAAACTCGGCGACCCGCCGGTCATCGAGACGGTGCCCCGGGCCGGATACCGGATCTGACCCATGCGCATCGGACGACATCCCCTCCGGCTCCGGTTGACCGCGTTGTACTGCCTCGTCTCGGTGGTGTCGAGCGCGGTCCTGCTGGTCATCATGTGGGCCCTGGCCAGAAGCCTGAACCCGGACGCCGTGTTGCCGGGCTGGGACGCCACACCCCCGGTCGCGCCGTCGGCTCCGGCCCCGGTCCTGACCGGCGCCGACGCGCCGTCAGCTCCGGGCCCGCTCGTGACCGGCGGGTCGGGGGAGGCGCCGCCGCCCCTGATCGGGGACTTCTCCGCCGGCATGCTGGTGCAGCCTCTCATCGCGCTGGCCATCATGGCGGTGATCTCGCTGTTCCTCGGTTGGCTGATCGCCGGCCGCGTGCTGCGTCCGGTGCTGACGATGACCGAACGCCTGCACCAGATCTCCGAACGCAACGTGCACGAGCGACTGGCCCTGCCCGGCCCCGGCAACGAGCTGAAGGAGCTGGCCGACACCGTCGACGGGCTGCTCGGACGGCTCGAGACCGCGCTCGACGCGCACAAACGGTTCGTCGCCAACGCCGCCCACGAGATGCGCACGCCGCTGACCGTCGAGCGTGCGCTGCTCGAGGAACCGCTGATCGACCCGGCGGCCAGCCTGGAGTCGTTCCGGTCGAACTTCGAGCGGCTCCTGGTCATCAACGACCAGCGCGGGCAACTGCTGGAATCGCTGCTCACCCTGTCCAACACCGAGCACGGCCACAGTACGGACGAGCTGGTGGACCTCGCACAACTGGTCGAACTGACGCTGCGCGAGCGGACTCCCGAGGCCGAGCAGCGCGGGCTGAAGGTGGAGACCTCGCTGCAGCCGACACGGATACCGGGTGACCCGGTGCTGCTCGGCCGGCTGCTGGTCAACCTCTGCGACAACGCGATCCACCACAACATGCCCGGCGGCATCGTAGAGGTCAGCATCCGCCGCAAGATCGGCCGAGTGGTGCTCACCGTGGCCAACACCGGCGAGGTCATCCCGTCTGACCAGGTCGACCGGCTGTTCGAGCCGTTTCAGCGGCTGCACCGAACGGCCGACGGCAGGCACCACGGCCTCGGGCTGTCGATCGTGCGCGCGATCACACAGGCCCACGGCGCAACGCTCACCGCGCGCCCACGTCCCGAGGGCGGCCTCGTCGTCGAAGCGGCGTTCTCGGTGATCGCCGCGGATCCGACGAACGCTGCCGGGCCGGAGAGCACCGCCAACGCCGACAGTAAGCAGCTCCGGCTGGCTCCCGAAGTCGCGCAGGACACCTAGTGATCCCGACGAAGGCCGTCAGGATCGCAACCTTCGGTGCTGCGGCTCGGTTCGTCAACGGGTTGACGTAGACCGGGTTCGAGGGTGCCGGCGTTCGATCCGGGTGGGATTTCCGCGTACGAGTTCGTCGTGGACGTGCCAGCGGGCGGTGGTGACGGCGCTCCTCGCCGCGTCGTCGCTGTCCTCGATGCGCTGCCGGAGCAACCGCATCGCGAGGCGACGATTGAGGCTGAACTGGCGTTCGGTGTCGACCACGACGACGATGCCGGAGGGGCGGTGGGTTGCCCGGACGGCGGTGCTGGCCTTGTTCCGGTGTTGCCCGCCCGGACCGCCGGTGCGGCAGGCGACGATATCGACATCCGCCTCGGCGAATGTCGTGCGCGGGGTGTCGACTGTGCACCGTTGGGCGATCACGTACCAGTTCTTCCGGCCGTTGCGGGGCCGATAAGGGCTGGGGGCCTGCCAGCACAGCGTTCCCGTCCACGAGGCGGCGAACGCCTCGGCGTCCACTCCGTCGATCCGGATCGTGATCGATCGGTAGGTGGCGGGCCGTTCACCGGCAACGATGTGGACCCGGTGGGTCGTGACGTTGTGCCGAGTGGCCTCGGCTTCGAGGCGAGTCACCAGGTGAGCCAGCGCCCAGGTGCACTCCTGCGGGCCGCGGCCGGCCGACAGGAGCAGGTACACGCTCATGGCCGTCCGCGCTTGCGTCGGTAGTCCCGGCGCTCGCGTGTGGGCGCGAATCCCGGGTCGGGCGTCTTGTAGGTGACCAGCGGCACGGTCGTGATCACGGGTGTGGCCAGATCGTGGGTGACGAGGTCCGCGATCACCTGCTCGATGCGTTTGTACGCTGTGGGTGCCTCCTCGAAGAGGAGCTGGCGGTCACCGCAGACGACCACCGATCCGACCAGGGGGCGGCGCAGTTCGTCGACGGTGTGCTTGTCCCGGCCTCGGCGCAGCGCGTCCGCCCGCGACATCTTGCGGCCCGCGCCGTGGGCCACGGAATGGTTGGCCTCCGGGCCGGCGTGGGCGGCCACAAGGTAGGAATGGGTGCCTCGGGTACCGGCGATGAGCACGTCGCGACCGTCACCCGGTGCCGCTCCCTTGCGGTGCAGGTATACGCCTTCGCGGATCTCGACCAGATTGTGGCACTGGTCGATGATCGGTTCGGTGGGCTCGCCCCCCAGAGCATGGGCGGCGCGGGCAGCCAACAGCCGCCGGTTGAGTGAGCCCCAGCGTACGGCCTCGTCATGGTTGGCCATGTAGGCGGCGGGGTCAGGAGCTGCGGCCGCGCCGTGCGCCTGGGTGTGTGCCCGGAGTATCCGCTCGCCCAGCCCTCGGGAGCCACTGTGGACGATGAGAACCAGGTCGCCCTCGGCCAACCCGAGGCGGTTGGCGTGGTCGTCCTCGAGCACCTTATCGATCCGCGCGAGCTCGACGAAGTGGTTACCCCGACCGACCGTTGCCAGGCCCTCGATGTGACCCGCTGGAATTCGGCCTTCCACGACCGCCCACGCGGGATCGTCGCCGTCCCGCTCGGGGTCAAGTGCGCGGTCGAGGTTCGGGAACCTGGCCGCGAGCCTCTCCGGGACGGCGCGCTTGAGCCTGATGGGGAACACGGCGATGCCGCACCCGATGTCCGAGCCCACCAGGAACGGGTACAACACGGTCGACGCCATGGCGGCGCCGATCGGGGCGCCCTTGCCGGGGTGCAGGTCCGGCATGGCCGCGACGTGGATCATGCCGTCGAGGGCGGCCACCTGGTGGCACTGTCCGAGGGCATCGGACTCGATCCAGCTCGTGGGTGAGGAGAACACGGTAACGGTGGCCGAGCTTCGGGCCAGAGCCGACTGTGGCGGGGACTCTTGCCGGGAGGGTGAGTTGGACAACGACGCTCTCTTCGCTGAGAAGGGAATGGCGGACGGCATCGAGGCCCTGCGCCGGGCCGCGGTCTCGCGCCAAGGGCGGGTGCTATCCGTCAGAACGTCATGTACATCAGCCTCCGCCCGGCCATCGAAGGTGGCAAGCGAGTTTCACCACGCCGAGAAGCTCTGCGCGCTTGTGGCCGATCGTTTCGGCCCAGCGCTGCCGATGTCGTAGTGGCTTGGGTGGCGTCGCAGCGGATGCGCGGCGAGCACTAGGCAAGTCCGGTCAGGAACAGAAGTCCGGCCCCGATGAGCCCGGCCTCGACGAGGATGACAAACGCCCGGTCGCTGATCCTGGCGACGATCTTCTTGCCCGCCCAAGCTCCGGCTAGCGTCGCCGGGGTCATTGCGGCGCCGAGTAGCAGTACCTGGGTGGTGAGCAGGTTCGCCGAGCCGTAGGCGCCGATCTTCGCAGCGTGCATGAGCAGTGCGCAGGCGGCTTCGGTGCCGATGAACGCCGCGCGGGCGAGCCCTTTGGCCAGGAAGAACGGTGCGGTCAGCGGACCGACCGACCCTAGCAACGCCGACCCGAGACCGGAGGCGGCACCGACACCGATAAACGCGTTGTCCGACGGCGCTTTCGGATGCGGCCGCAGGTGCCGCCACACCACCACCGCGATCAGGAACACCCCGAGTAGCCGTTTGAGCGGCGCGAGGGGGGCGTGGGCCAGCAGCAGCCCACCGGCGATCGCCAACGGGACGGCGCCGAGGCTGAACCGGGCGATGATGCGCCACTGCAGATGCTGGCGGTTGAACCAGACCCGGCCGCCGTTGCTGGCGATCTGCGTCAGGGTGAGCACCGGAACCGCGACCCGCAGCCCGAACAAGCCGGTGAACACCGGCAGCAGCAACGCCCCGCCGCCGAACCCGGCCACCGCCGACAGCAACGCCAGCGCGAACGCGGCCACCGTCGAGACAGCCAGCCCCAGCAACAGGTTCGACATCAATTCTCGGACGGGCTGGCGGGGTCGGTGGGGCGGATACCGGTCAGGCGGCACAACGCCGCGAACCCGTCCTCGGTGCCGGGCCAGTGCCGGCGCACAGGGCCGACCCCTGCATGGCGGACCACCGAGCGCAGCACCGCGGCGACGATGATCGCATCGTCGGCATAGCCGAGTACGGGGATGAAGTCCGGGACCAGATCGAACGGCATCGCCAGGTAGGCCAGCAGCAGCCCCAGCCGCACCCGTACCCCTCGGGGAAGGCTGGCGTCACCGGCGAGACGCCGCAGCAGCCGCAGCAGATCCGGCAGGATACGCATCGCTTCTTTGAGCAGCTGTCCTTTGGGCCGCACGATCAGCAGACCGATCAACAGCGCCAGCCACGAGGCCACCAACGCGACCGCGATCCCGATCAGGATGTCTGTGAGCATCTACGCCGTCTCCTTGCTACAGCACGCGTCGACGTAGCCAGGCCGGCAACCACAGTCCGCCGTGTCGCCAGCAGCGGGCAGAGCGCAGTCGTCGCACTGCTCACCGCGCCACGCCTCGACGCCTTCCTTGACCGCCACCCCGGCAATGGCCAGCGCGGCGATCGGATCGGCCCATGACCAGCCCAGCCACCAGTTCAGCAGCAGCCCGGCCAACAACACCGCCGACAGATACGTGCACAGCAGGGTCTGCACACTGTCGGCCACGACGGTGGCCGAGCCAAGCTCACGGCCGGTGCGGCGTTTGGCCCACACCAGCAGCGGCATGACCACCACCGACACTGCGGCCAGCCCAATGCCGACCGGTGAGGGTTCGGCCGGCTCCGCGCCGAGCAAGTGCCGGATGGCGTCGAAGCCGATCCATGCGGCCAGCGCGAAGAACGACGCCGCGATGAGCTTGAGGGCCAGCCGCTCGCGGGTCTCAGGCAGGCGGTGGCGGAACTGCCAGATCACCACCAGAGCGGAGGACACCTCGATGAACGAGTCCAGGCCGAACCCGAGCAGCGCCGCCGAGGACGCCGCGGCGCCGGCCGCGACCGCGATGACGCCCTCTAGCAGGTTGTAGCCCGCAGTCGCGTACGCCAGCCGCACGCTGCGCCGGTTGAGCACCGCCCGGCGCTGCGGCGCGAGAACCGTCGTGGGGGTGGTCACCGGCGGGCTCCATCCGTAGCGCCGGTGCCATAGTTCGGGCACAACTCGACCGCCTCACCGGTTAGCGCGAGCAGCGTCTCGGCCGCCGACAGCAGGTCCAGCAGTTCGCCGTGGGCCAGCGAGTAGAACATCTGCCGGCCCTCCGCCCGCGCCACGACCAGGCCGCAGTCGCGCAGGCAGGCCAGATGCCCTGACACGGTGCCCTGCGCCAGGCCCAGCAACGCGACCAGGTCGGTCACCCGCTGCTCGCCGCCAGCCAGCGCACGCACGATCGCCAGCCGGGACTTGTCGGCCAGACCGTTGAACAACGCCGCACCGCGCACCACCGCTGGGTCAGCGGTGGCACCCTCGGCAATTATCATCGCCACAACCCGATACTAGCGGGCTATGCCGATGAATGGGAGGGGCCCGAGCAGCAACCGCCGGTGGCGGCGTCCGTTGGCGTCGGGCCCGAATCCGCGCGACAGCGGATCCCTCGTCGGAGGACCTTAAGCTCACCCTAAGGTCACCCGAATGTGTCTGCGCATCCTGATATGCACCGGCGAGTGGGCCGGCATTGCGGGAAGGGGAGGGCCGTGAACCCGTCGTTCCTGCGCCGCCTCGGCGCGGTGGTGCTGGGTACCGGACTTGTGATCTCGCTCGGCGCGCCAGCCGCGCAGGCCGGACCCGGGCCAGCGCCGAGGATCGTCGCCGGTGCACCGGCCGGCAGTGGTGAGTTCCCGTACGCGGTTTCGCTTCAGTCGGGCGTGCCGCTGCAGCACTTCTGCGGCGGCGCGCTCATCGACAAGGACTGGGTGCTGACCGCGGCGCATTGCGTCGCGTACTGGAAGCCCGAGATTCTCACCGTCGCCGCCATCGGCCGGAACGACCTCAACGTGGCCGATGGCGAGTTACGGCTCGTGACCGAGGTCAGCCTCCACCCGAGCTACACCACCGCCAGCATCCACTACGACGTGGCGCTGCTCAAACTGAGCTCGCCATCGGCCAGGACTCCGATCCGGCTCGCGTTCAGCTCCAACCGCGACCTCTGGGAGACCGGCGACAGCGTGCAGGTGATCGGTTGGGGTGCGACCTACTCCGGTGGCTCTTCGATCCCCAACCTGATGAAGGTGACGGTCCCGATCCTCAGCGATTCCTACATGACGCAGCTCAACAGCAACTTTGATCCCAAGTCGATGCTTGGCACCGGCCATGTGATCACCGGCGCGGGCGGCTGCCTGGCCGACTCCGGCGGTCCGGTGATCGCCTCGTCGGGTCACGGCCATCGGCTCGTCGGCACCTTCAGCGGGGAGATGGGAAGCTGTGGTCCGTTTCAGGTCGCGGCCAACGCGCGGGTCGGTGAGGGTGCCATCTCGCGCTGGATCATCAGCCAGATCCCGTCGCTGGCCAACGATGGTGCGATCAGCCACAGTGGAGACTTCAACAACGACGGTCGCGACGACGTCGTCACGTTCACCCGCGGCACGACCTGTGACGTCTACGTGGCCCGCGGCCAGCTGGGTACGTTCGGCCCTGGTACGAAGTGGCACGACTCGTTCGGCTGCGGCGAGGAGTTCCCACTGGTGGGCGACTTCAACGGCGACCGAAGGTCGGACATCGTGACGTTCACCCGCGGCTGGTCCTGCGCCGTCTACGTGGCCCTGAGCAATGGCACGAGCTTCGTCGGGACGGCGAGCAAATGGCGCGACATGTTCGCGTGCGGCCTCGCGGTGCCAGCGGTCGGTGACTTCAACGGCGACAACCGGGACGACATCGCCGCGTTCTACCGGGGTACGGACTGTGACGTGTACGTCTCACTGAGCACGGGCTCCGGCTTCGGACCGGCCACCAGATGGCACGACATGTTCGGCTGCGGGAACGAGATTCCCGCGGTCGGCGACTTCACCGGCGACGGCAAGGCGGACATCGTGACCTTTACCCGCGGCTTCACCGGCGACGTGTACGTGGCCACCAGCAACGGGACGAGCTTCGTCGGCACCGGCATCAAGTGGCACGAGGCGTTCGACTTCGTCAGCAACATCCCCGCCGTCGGCGACTTCAACGGCGACGGCCGCGACGACCTGGCGTCGTTCAGCCGAGGCGGCGACTGCAATGTCTATGTGGTCACGAGCCAAGGCTTCGGATTCGGTCCGAACACCACGTGGAATCAGGGTTTCGCCTGCAACAACGAGATCCCTGGCGTCGGCGACTTCAACGTCGATGGCCGCGACGATGTGGTCACGTTCACCCGTACCGCCGGCTGCAACGCCTACGTCGCCATCAGCGATGGCAGCGCGTTCGGCCTAGGAACGAAATGGAGCGATCTCTTCGCCTGCGACAGCGAGATCCCGGGCGGCTCCAGCACCTGGTGAACGGCCGGTGCCGGGCATCGGCTGTGAGTTGCTCACCCGCGGCCGCGTGCGTGCTCGTAGAATGCGGCCACGATGGTCCCGCGGCCCGTCCGCTAGTCCGTGGCAATTGCCTGCGGTGGACGGGTAGCCTGGAGCACTCATGATCGGGGAGCGTCGATGGGCCGGACGTACGTGTTGGAGCCGGATGAGCGTACGTTGCACGGCGATTTTTCGGTTGATCGTGGACCGGTGCTGACGATCGAGCCGGGCGACTCGGTCCGCGTGCGCACCTTGGAGTCCGGCTGGTCGACGCATCCGTTCACGGGTCCGGACGCCGACTACCGGCATCGCCCGCGGCATCCGGTGTATCAGGAGTCGTTCGGCCACGCGCTGGTGGGTCCGATCGCGATCCGTGGGGCGCGGCCCGGCATGACCCTGGCGGTCCGGATCACCGATGTCGTGCCTGGCGGATGGGGGCACTGCCTCGGCGGTGGACCGCCGACCGTGTTCAACCAGCGGTACGGCGTCGTTAGGGACGTCGTCGTGCACCGCTGGCGGCTGGACCCGGTTACGATGACCGGCCGCAACCAGCACGGCCACACGGTGGTGCTGCGTCCGTTCCTGGGGGTGCTGGGAATGCCGCCGGCCGAACCAGGTCGGCACTCGACGATCCCGCCGCGATGGCACGGCGGCAATCTCGACTGCAAGGAGCTCGTCGCGGGCAGCACGCTGTACCTGCCGGTGCCGGTGGACGGTGCATTGTTCTCCGTCGGCGACGGGCACGCCGCCCAGGGCGACGGAGAGGTCAGCGGTGTCGCCATCGAATGCCCGATGGAACGGGTGGACCTGACGTTCGACCTGCGTGACGACTTCAAGATCAACACGCCGATAGCCCAGACACCGGCCGGCTGGGTCGCCATGGGCCTCGGCGACACGCTCGATGACGCGGCGTATGCGGCGCTGGAGGCGATGTTCGGCCTGCTCGGCCGGCTACACGGGCTGTCCCCGCGAGACGCGATCGCGCTCGCCAGCGTGACCGTCGACCTGCGGGTGACCCAGATCGTGAACCAGGTCGTCGGCGTCCACGCCGTACTGCCACCCGGTGCGATCCGCTGGTAGGAGCCGATCTCAGCCCCATCAACCCAACCAGCCGTTGGTGGGCGACTCAACTGGCGAGTTGGGTGACCCGTCGCGCGTCACGCGGCGACGTGTCGCCGGTCGTCCGGCTCGGTGACCAGATGGAGGTTGCGCACGCCGTGCCCGCCGCCGCGGACGGCGTCCCGCCAGTGTCAGCCGCCGGGTGGAGACCGACCAGAACGCTCCGTCACGCGGTGAGCGGGCTACGGCACCTTCGCTTGGCCGTCGGGTCGGCGTGGTGCCACCACAGGGCGTCCGCGACCCTGCCGTTCGGCAGAGTGTGCTTGGTCGGGCCGTCGACGCGAACGAAGCCACATGACTCGAGCCAGCGACGGCTCACAACGTTGGTCGACTCGCAGCCCGCGCGGAGTGCGGCGATGCCGAAATGCTGGTGGGCGATGCGGGACACCGTGGCCAGCGCCTCGCGTCCGTATCCCTGCCCTCGAGCCGTTGGTTCCACTACTGCGCCGATGTCGTGCGTGTCGGCCGCGATTCGGTTCAAGGTGATCGAGGCGATGATGCGGTCCGTGTGAACGTCGAAGCCCACGAAAGACAAGCAGGACGAGCTGATCAACAGCGGATCGTGACCGAGCAACGCCAAGTCACGCCGGGCCTCGTCCGGCGTCCACCCAAGCCAGTGCTGCGCGGCCTCGTCCCGAGACAGTTGCAAGGAACTGAGGGCGTCA
>Ga0307415_100000137_pt1 | contig 32064 bp, 27 predicted proteins | sample DK1Cmetagenome_FD_204524 | JGI IMG/M metagenome (GOLD analysis project Ga0307415, IMG submission 204524) | Maize rhizosphere microbial communities from greenhouse at UC Davis, California, United States - DK15-C-2 | ecosystem: Host-associated > Plants > Roots > Rhizosphere > Soil | place: USA... | reverse complement strand
TGGGTAGGGCTTGCCGTATGTGGTCGGGGCGTAACCGCCGTACGCCCGTGGGCGTGGAGGCGGCGGCGGGAACAGCCCACGCCAGATGCGGTACAGCACCAGGCCGCCCAGGACGAGGAAGCCCAACCACACGCCGCGGGTCAGCACGCCCTCGATGACCGCCCGCGGCGAGCGCAGATCGTAGGCGAACGCGCCGAGGAAGGTGAGCACGCCGAAAAAGCCGCTCGCCGCGTACTGGGACAGCGCGGTCAGGAGCACCAGACGGGTCCGCTGCACCATCGGCTCGACGTGCGTGGCCAGCAGCACGGCCAGGATCGGCACGCCCAGCGCGAACGCGCCGACGAAGGTGGGGAATACCTCCGCGCACCGCTGCCCGAACCGGCTGGCCCACCCGTCGATGACGACGAACAGCCTGGCCCCCCCTATGAGGAGGAAGACGGCATTACCAGCGAGCAGGGCAAAGACGGACAACTCCCTCAGCGGCTCCGTGAACCGCCGGGCGTGCGGACTGTTGCCGCCGCTCGGCTCCGACACCTCGGAGTACGAACTGGGTGCGAACGTCACGTGGGCGAGCCTAGTGGCAACCCGATGCGGGCGTGGCCTGGAACGGCGGGAAGGATGGGCGTATGCGCATTGTCGTGCTGGCCGGCGGCATAGGCGGGGCACGTTTCCTCATCGGGGTACGGGCGTGGGCCCGGACCCACGACTCGTCGGTGACCGCGGTGGTGAACATCGGCGACGACGTGACCCTGCACGGGCTGCGCATCTGCCCCGACCTCGACAGCGTCATGTACACGCTCGGCGGCGGCTCGGACGAGCAACGCGGATGGGGCCGGGCCGGCGAGACCTGGGTCGTGCGCGACGAGCTCGCCGCGTACGGCGCCGAACCGACCTGGTTCGGTCTGGGTGACCGCGACGTGGCCACGCACCTGGTGCGTACCCGGATGCTCGACGCCGGGTACCCCCTCTCCGCGGTGACCGAGGCGCTCTGCGCGCGCTGGCAGCCCGGCCTGGATCTGCTGCCGGCCAGCGACGACCGGGTCGAGACCCACGTCGTGGTCCCGGGGCCGGCGTTGTCTGGACCGACGAGCGCGGAGCAAGCGCAAAGCGGCCCCATCCCGGGGGCGGCCATTCACTTCCAGGAGTGGTGGGTACGCCATCGCGGTGAGCTGCCGGCCAGCCGGTTCGTGTTCGTCGGGGCCGAGTCCGCGAAGCCGGCGCCCGGCGTGCTCGAGGCGATCGGCGCGGCCGACGTGGTTCTCATCGCGCCGAGCAACCCGGTCGTGAGCGTCGCTCCGATTCTCGCCGTGCCGGGCATCCGCGACGCCGTGGTCTCGGGCCCGGCGCCCGTGGTCGGCGTCTCCCCCATCATCGGCGGTGCCCCGGTGCGGGGGATGGCCGACCGCTGCCTGGCCGCGATCGACGTGGAATGCAGCGCCCGCGGGGTCGGCGGCCTCTACGGCCCGCGGGCGGACAAGGGTCTCCTCGACGGCTGGCTCGTCGACTCCTCGGACGCGGCGGTGGCCGTGCCGGGAGTACGGGTGCACGCGGTTCCACTGTGGATGACCGACGAGGCGGCCACGACCGCCATGGTCGACGCGGCCCTCGCCCTGGCCCTGGCCGACCCCGGGTTCGGCGATGGCTGACCGGCTCGAGGTGATGCCGGTGCGCGGCATCGGCGAGATCACCCCGGGGACGGACCTGGCCGAGGCCATCGCGGCGGCCGCCCCCTGGCTCCGCGACGGGGACATCCTCGTGGTCACCAGCAAGGTGGTGTCGAAGGCCGAGGGGCGGCTGGCCGACGTGCCGGCCGGCGGTCCCGAGCGGGAGGCCGCCCGGGAAGCGCTGCTCGCCACCGAGACGGCCCGCCCGGTGGCCCGCCGGGGCGCGACCCGGATCGTGCAGACCCATCACGGGTTCGTGCTGGCCGGGGCCGGCATCGATGCCTCCAATGTGGAGCCCAACCGGCTGGTCCTGCTGCCGAAGGACCCGGACGCGTCGGCCCGTGGCCTGCGTTCGGCGCTGCGGGACCGGTTCGGGCTCGACGTCGCCGTCATCGTGTCCGACACCATGGGCCGGCCGTGGCGCAACGGACTCACCGACGTGGCGCTGGGCGTGGCCGGCGTCGCGCCGATGCTCGACTACCGGGGGCAGACCGACCCGTACGGCAACGAACTGCACATCACGCAGATGGCCGTGGTGGACGAGCTGGCCGGCGCCGCCGAGCTGGTCAAGGGCAAGGCGGACCGGGTGCCGGTCGCCGTGGTCCGCGGCTTCCCGTATCTCTCCTCCGATTCCGATGGCCCGGGGGCGGGCGCGCTCGTCCGGGCGGCCGACGCCGACCTGTTCTCCTTGGGTACGGCGGAGGCGCACGCGGCCGGGCTGCGTGACGCGGCGGCGCTGCCGGACGCGACCCACTTCGGGGCGGACACGGTGGACGCCTCGGTGGTCACCCGCGCCCTCGCCTCGGTGCCGCCCGCACCCGGCGTCACGCTCGAGCCGGACGCCATCGACGCAGACGCGCTGCCACCGGGCACGACCCACGTCGTGCGGTGCCGCGTGGCCTCGGACGCCCACCTCGTCGCGGCGGGCGTCCAGATCCACCGCCTACGGTGCGCGCTGGCCGCCGAGGGCCTGACCACGGCCTGGATCGCCGCCACGGCGTCGACCGCCGCCACGTCGAGCGACTTGGCCGATCGCGTCGCTTCGACCGATCGCGTCGTGGGTGTGCTCGCGGTCGGACCCTCACCGATGCGTTGATCATGAGGTTGCCGGTGCTGCACGGCGTTGACCATGAACCGTAGTTCATGATCAACGCGAGGAGGGTGGGTGGTGTGGGGGTGGGCGTGGGGGTGGGCTTGCACGCGGACGCGGTACGGCTGGTCGAGGCGTGGATGCCGCCGACGGCGGACGGCGCGACGACGCGGCACCGATTCCTCGAGCTGCTGGCCGCGCAGCCGAAGGCGACCCGCGCCGACAATCCCGGCGCGCACATCACGGCCAGCGCGCTGGTGGTCAACGCGACGCTGGATCGCGTCCTGCTCTGCCTGCACGGTCGGGTGCGCCGGTGGCTGCAGCTGGGCGGCCACTGCGAGGACGGTGACGCCTCGGTGGCCGGCGCGGCACTGCGCGAGGCGGCCGAGGAGTCGGGCATCTCCGGTCTGCGGTTGCACCCGGAGCCGATCGACCTCGACGTGCATCCGGTCAACTGCCGCAACGGGGCGAGCCACCACTTCGACATCCGCTTCGCCGCCATCGCGCCACCGGGTGCGGTGGAGTCGATCAGCGCCGAGTCGCACGCGCTCGGCTGGTTCGCCCCCGACGACCTGCCCGAGCCGCTCGGTACGGCCACCGAGCGCCTGGTCGCACCGGCCCTGGCCACCGCCCGGCTGCTCACCCGCTAGCGCCGATCCGCTCGCTCGCGCTGATCCGCCCGCCCCGCCGCCCCGCCGCGCGTCCGGGGGACAAATCGGACGATCGGCCGTCAGAGGTAGCGGTCGTCGCCGCGGCGCTTGAGTTCGTCGACGATGGCCTTGACGTCCTGAGCCCGATCCCGCCCGCAGACGAGCAGCGCATCGGGAGTGTCCACAATGACCAGATCGCGCACGCCGAGGGCGACGACGAGCCGGCCCGACTGTCCGACCACGACACATCGTCGGCTCTCGCGCAGCAGGGCCGGCGCGTCCTTGGGCTCGAGCACCACCACGTTTCCGTTGGTGTCGGCGGTGTCCGAGGCGGCGAGCACCCGGCCGAGGGTGTCGAAGTCGCCCACGTCGGTCCACCCGAAGTCCCCCGGAACGGTGCCCACCAGGCCGACATCGGCGGCGCCCTCCATCACCGCGTGGTCGACGGAGATGCGCGCCAGCCGCGGCCACAGCTCACCGAGTACGGTGTCCTGCTCGTCGGTACCCCACGCGTCGGCTATGCGCGACAGGGCGGCGTGCATCGTGGGCTGCTGGCGCGACAGCTCGGCCAGGAAGGCGTCCACCCGCCAGACGAATATGCCCGCGTTCCACAGATACTCGCCCGAGGCCAGGTACTGCTTGGCCACCTTGGGCGAGGGCTTCTCCTTGAACCGGCTGACCTCACGCGCCTCGCCGGCGCCGATGGCCGGGCCGCACTGCAGGTAGCCGTATCCGGTCTCGGCGTGGGTCGGCCTGATCCCGACCGTCATCAGGCGACCGTCCCGGGCCGCGGTCACCGCCTCACCGATCACCGCGACGAACGCCTCCTCGTCGCGGATGAGATGGTCGGCCGCGAACGATCCCATCACCGCGTCCGGATCCCGGCGCGCGATCAGCGTGGCGGCCAGGCCGATCGCGGCGCACGAGTCGCGCGGGGACGGCTCCACCAGCACGTTGCCATCCGGCAGATCGGGCAGTTGCCTCGCGACGGCCGCGGCGTGGGCGGCCCCCGTGACCACGTACGTGCGGTCCAGCGGCGACAGCGGCCGCAGCCGCGCCACGGTCGCCTGGAGCATGGAGGCCGACGAGCCGGTCAGCGCGTGCAGCAGCTTCGGGGCCTCCGCGCGCGACAGCGGCCAGAGGCGGGTCCCGCTGCCACCCGCCGGGATCACGCTGTACAGGGCGCCGCCAGCCATCCCGCCATCATGCCCGAAGGCCGGCCGGGGCCATGACGCAGAGTCAGCTCGCGGCCGCCCGCACCCAGGCGCTCAGGTGCACCTCGGCGCTGGAGTCCCAGGTGAACTCCTTGGCCCGAGCGTGTCCGGCCCGGCTCAGCGTGACCCGCCGCGCCTCGTCGTCCAGCAGCGCGCCGAGGTTCTCGGCGATCTCGTCGGGGCCCGGGCCGGTGTACGCGACCGCGTCCCCACCCACCTCGGGCAACGACAGCCGCGGCGTGGTGAGCACGGGCGCCCCGCACGCCATCGCCTCCAGCACGGGCAGGCCGAAGCCCTCCCCGTACGACGGATAGGCCACCACCAGCGCCCCGCCCAGGTATCCGGGTAGGTCGGCGAACCGCAGGTACCCGGGCCGCAGCAGACGCAGGTGCGGCGGCAGGCTGGCCACCGCCTGGTCGATCTCGTCGTCGTGGCCCTGACCACCGGCGATCACCAGGGCCGGGGCCAACGGGCGGTCGCCGACGGCGGCGGCCCAGCCACGGATGAGGTTGGGCACGTTCTTGCGGGGCTCCTTGGCGCCCAGGAACGCCACGTACGTCGATTCGCCCAGGCCCAGTCGCGCCCGCACCCGCGCCTTCTCATCCGCCGTGGGCAGGTGGAAGGCGGCCGAGTCCACGCCGTGGTAGGCGACGTCGATCCGCGTGGGGTCGGCCTCGAGCAGCCGGATCAGCTCGTCGCGCGTCGCCTTGCTGGGCACGATGACGCGCTCGGCCCGGCGCAGCGATGTCTTGATCGCCGACCGGAAGAAGGTGCGCCGCGTCTTGTCGTAGTGCTCGGGCTCGGTGAAGAACGTGGCGTCGTGCACGGTGACCGTGATCCGACAACTCGCCCGGAGCGGACAGGTGTAGAACGGCGAATGCAGCACCTTCGCGCCCACCTGCTGCGCCAACATCGGCAGCCCGGTCTGCTCCCACGCCAGCCGGGCCGGGCGGTGGCTCACGGCGGCCGGCGCGCCCACGACGCGGGCCATCGGCAACTGTCGGGCGTACCGCTCGGTGTCGGAGCGCTGACAGACGACCGCGAGGTCCACGTCGTCGCGCCGTCCGAGCGCGCCCAACAGCCCGTCGAGGTAGCGGCCCACTCCACCGCGGTCAGCGGGAACGCTGGTTGCGTCTACCAGTACGCGGGGCGTACGACCGGCAGTCACAGCAGTCTCCTCAGGGAACACGGGGGTAACCAAGCCGAAAGCCTACGCCCGTGCGACGCCGTTTGGCGTGCAGTGACCGGCACCATCGCCTACTTCGACTCCGACTTCGCCGACAGCATCTATCGTAGTCGCGACATGCCAGGAAACCTCGCACAGACTGTCGTCGAAGCTTTTTGGTCGGCTGTCAAGGCCGATCCGACGACGCCGCTCGTAACTTTCTACGACGACGCCTCCGGCGAGCGGGTGGAACTGTCCGGCGCCACGCTCGCGAACTGGGTCGCCAAGACGGCCAACATGCTCGTCCACGGGCTTGGCCTTGGGCCGGGCGACATCGCGGCGGTCCGGCTGCCACCACACTGGCAGACCGCCGCGGTCCTGCTCGGGTGCTGGAACGCAGGTATCTGCGTCGATGTGACGGCGTCACATCGCGCCGCCGTCGCGTTCGTCGCCGAGGGTGCGACGGCCGACGCCGACGAGATCTACGCGCTCTCGCTGGCGCCGCTCGGCCTGCCGTTCCGCCCCGGACCGCCCGCCGGCACGGCGGATTTCGTCGTGGAGGTAAGGCCGCACGGCGACGCGTTCACCCACCGGGTACGCCCGGAGACGCCCGCGCTCGCCGATGGCACCACGCATGCCCGGCTCGTGGAGGCGGCGTCCGCCCTGGGCCCGCCCACCGGTCCGCGCGTGCTCGTGGACGGCGACCGCACGACCGACCCGCTGCACTGGCTGGTCGCGCCGCTCGTCGCCGGTGCGTCGGTTGTCCTCTGTCGACACACCGACGCGGCGCGACTACCCGCGCGTCTGGAGTCCGAACGCGCGACACCGTTTCCCTGACACAAAAGATCCCGTGGATCATGGAGTTGGCGTCAAAATACCGCGCCGATCATGACGTTAACTTCATGATCGGCGCGAACCGGGGGATGTCTATGATCGGCGGAGTTTGGCCAGCGCTTGGAACGGGATCAGGGCGTCCGGGTCGGCCAGGGCACCACGCGCGGCGGCGGACTCCACCGGCGTACCGGTGAGTATCCGTTTTACCGGCACCTCGAGCTTCTTACCCGACAGCGTCCGCGGCACCGCCCGTACCTGATGAATTCCGTCCGGAACGTGGCGGGGTGACAGGGCGGTGCGCAGCTCGCGCCCGATCCGGGCCCGCAGCGCGTCGTCCAGGTCGACGCCGTCGGCCAGCACGACGAACAGCAACAGCTCGCCCGGACCGCCCGCGTCGTCCTCGAGGTGCACGACGAGGGAGTCGACCACCTCGTCGAGTCCCTCCACGACCGAGTAGAACTCGCTCGTCCCCAACCGGACGCCGCCGCGGTTGAGGATGGCGTCGGACCGGCCGCTGATCACACACGTGCCGCGTTCGCTGATCATGATCCAGTCGCCGTGGCGCCAGACTCCGGGATAGGCGTCGAAGTAGGCCTCCCGGTAGCGCGACCCGTCCGGATCGTTCCAGAACCCGACCGGCATCGACGGCATCGGTTCGGTGATGACGAGCTCGCCGACCTCGCCCACGACCGGACGTCCCCCGGCGTCGAAGGCCTCGACCTTCGCCCCCAGGCACCGGCACGGGATCTCACCGGCGTGGACCGGCAGGAGCGGAGCCGCCCCGACGAACCCGGTGCACATGTCCGTCCCGCCGGAGATGGACTGGAGCTGGACCGTCGGGCTCACCGCCTCGTAGACCCATCGGAAGCCCTCGGCCGGCAGCGGCGCGCCGGTCGAGCCCACGCCGCGCAGCCGCGAAAGGTCGGCGATGTCCCGCGGCACCACGCCGGCCTTGCGACAGGCGAGCAGGTACGGCGCCGACGTGCCGAAGTACGTCATGCCGGTCTCGTCGGCCAATCGCCACAGCAGGCCCAGGTCCGGGTACGCGGGATTGCCGTCATACATCACGATGGCGCTGCCGACGGCCGGCGCGGACACCAGGAAGTTCCACATCATCCAACCGGTGGTGCTGAACCAGAAGAACCGGTCACCGGGGCCGAGGTCGGTGTGCAGCGCCAGCATCTTGAGGTGCTCGAGCAGGATGCCGCCGTGGCCGTGCACGATGGGCTTGGGCAGGCCCGTCGTGCCCGAGGAGTACAGCACGTAGAGCGGGTGGGCGAAGGGTACGGCGTCGAACTCCAGCGGCTCGTCGGTGTCCGCCGCCAGCTCGGACCAGCCGCCGTCGGCGCCAGTGTCCAGATAGGGCAGCCGGACGACGTGGGCCAGCGACGGCAGGGCGGCCCGGATCTCGGCCACCTCCGCCGTCCGGTCGAGCGCCTTGTCCCCGTACCGGTAGCCGTCCACCGTGAGGAGGAGCACCGGCTCGATCTGGCGCCAGCGGTCCACAACCGAACGGGTACCGAATTCGGGCGCGCAGCTGGAGAAGACCGCGCCGAGGCTCGCGGTCGCGAGCAGCGCCACGAACGTCTCGGGAATGTTCGGCGCGTAGGCGGCCACCCGATCGCCACGCCGCACCCCGAGCCTTCGCAGTCCGGCCCGCACGCGGCGCACCTGCTCACGCAGCTCGGCGGCGGTCAGGGTCACCGACGGTCGCGTCTGTGAGTGCGCCACCACGACCGGTTCGTGGTCGGCCACGCCCGGCATGCGCAGCACATGCTCGGCGTAGTTGAGCGTCGCACCGGGAAACCAACGCACGCCTGGCATCCCGTGTCCCTCGAGCACCACGGTGGCCTTGTCCCCCGCGCGCACGTCGAAGTATTCCCAGACCGCCGTCCAGAAGCCCGGCAGGTCAGCCACGGACCACCGCCAGAGGGCGTGGTAGTCGCCGCGCGGGACGCTCACGCCGCGCGTCCGTTCGACGAAGCGTATGAAGTCGCCGAGTCGGCAGCGGTCCACGATGTCCGCCGGCGGACTCCACAACGGCTGTCGCATCACCCCATCCTGCCGCCCGACCCGGCCTGGGCGCCGGGCACACTACGGTGCGATGGTCGTCCAGCCGACGAGGAGGGCGTTGAGATGATCGAGGGCCGGGAGCGTGGATGCGCCACCTCGTGAGCGCCGTCCTGGCGCTGGTCCTGACCCCACTGATCTACATTTCGGCCGGGTTCTCGGCGATCAAGTTCGGCGAGGCCAACGAGCTGGGTCGCATCGAGGCGACCGCGGCGGCGCTCGGACTGCTGGCCGCGCTGCTCGCCGGTGGCCTGTACGCGCTCCTGGTCATTGGTCGCCTGTCGCCGATTGGGCCGTTCCTGGGCGGGCTGCTCTACCTCGGCGTCACGCTCTGGCGGGTATTCGACTACGCCGGGTTCGCGCGCGACCTTCCGGACGACCTGCTCGGGGTGGAGAACCTGCTACAGGTGCCGGCCGGCTTCGGCACCGCGCTGCTCGCCGTTCCCCTGCTGTTCACCATCGCCAGCGGGAGCCGGTGGCGCGGCCTCGACGCGCCGCCCGCGACATCGTACGAGGCGGCGCCCACGCCCACCTCGACCAGCGGGTCACCGAGTGGGTGACGGTGCGCGAATGTGACACGGACCGCCCCCGCATTCAATCCCTGCGGCGGCGATGCTCCCCTTACGGTGGTGATGTGGCAGGGACTATCCTCGCCCGAGTCGGCACGCCCTCCCGTTTGGACTGTGGCGAGGCGCGCCAAGGGGTGCAGTTCCCCGATATCGGATATATGCCTTTACCCGGACGTACCCCACCGCCCGGAGCGGTGCCCAGCGAGCGGAGACACGCGTGAGCTTCCCCTACACCCCGACGCGGGCGTATCCGACCACCCCGACCCAGCAGCCGACTCCCGTCGCGATCCCCTCGGGTGCGCAGCGGCCACGGTTGACGTTCCTGGGCATGGGTTACCTCGGCGCCACGTACGCGATCTGCTTCGCCGAGTTGGGGTACGAGGTCGTCGGCGTCGATGTGGACGAGGCGAGGATCGCCAAGCTCACCGCCGGTGAGCTCCCGTTCCACGAGGCCGACCTGGACGAGCTGCTGCGGCGCAACCTGGCCGCCGGGCGGCTGCGCTTCTCCACCGACTACCGCGAGATCGCCGAGTTCGGCGACGTGCACTTCATCTGCGTGGGTACCCCGCAGCGCTACGACGGCATGGGCGCCGACCTGTCATACGTGGAGGCGGCCGTCAGCTCGCTGGTACCCAACCTGAGCCGCAAGGCCCTCATCGTCGGCAAGTCGACAGTTCCGGTCGGTACGGCCGAATGGGTCGAGCAGTTGGTGAGCAAGCACGCGCCGCCGGAGCTCGGCGTCGAGGTGGCCTGGAGCCCGGAGTTCCTGCAGGAGGGGCACGCGGTCGACGACGTGCTGCGCCCCAACCGGCTGGTCCTCGGCGTGAAGAGCGAATGGGCGCATTCCATGCTCTACGCCGCCCACAAGGGCGTGTTCGACCTCGCCGCCAACGAGGACCGAGAGGTGCCCGTGGTGGTGACCGACTTCGCCACCGCCGAACTCGTCAAGGCGGCCGCCAACGCGTACCTGGCCACGAAGATCTCGTTCATCAACGCGATGGCCGAGCTGTGCGAGGCAGCCGGCGCGGACGTGGTGCAACTCTCCCGGGGCATCGGCTACGACGACCGCATCGGCAAGAAGTTCCTCCAGGCCGGCATCGGCTTCGGCGGCGGCTGCCTGCCCAAGGACATCCGCGCGTTCCAGGCCCGCGCGCAGGAGCTCGGGGCCGGCGAGGCGCTGCGGTTCCTGCACGAGGTGGACCTGATCAACCAGCGCCGCCGGACCCGCGTCGTGCAGCTGGCCGCCGAGCTGCTGGACCGCCCGTTCGGGCCGGCCGGCCCGGACCTGAGCGGGCTGCGCATCGCCGTGCTCGGCGCGTCGTTCAAGCCGAACTCCGACGATGTGCGGGACTCGCCCGCGCTGGCCGTGGCCGGCAAGCTGTCCCGGGCCGGGGCCGAGGTCGTCGTCTACGACCCGGAGGGCATGGAGAACGCGCGCCGGGAGCACCCGGATCTGACCTACGCGCCGAGCCTCGTCGAGTCCGTCCGGTCGGCCGACCTGGTGTGCGTGCTCACGGCATGGGAGGAGTTCCGGTACGCGGATCCGATGGCGCTGGGCCAGATCGCCAAGGGTCGGCGGGTCATCGACGGGCGTAACTGCCTTGACCAGTCGCTCTGGCTGGCCGCCGGCTGGGAGTTCCGCGGCATCGGCCGCCCCACCCCCTAGTTCGCTCGGCTTCGTGTGTAAGCAGGGGCACCCTACTGTCACTTTCTGACTAGGAGGGTGCCCCTCCATTCACGCTGGTTGCTGGCGTTGACCGCGCGTGCGCGGCAGAGTGTCTGCCGTGGACACGTATCCATGTCCGGCCTGCGGCGGCGTCGCGTCCGACCCCGACGGTTGCCGGTCGTGCGGGCGTGCCCACGATCCCGACGCTCTTGAACTGCACCGCGTGCGTGAGGCCCTGGCCGATCTGTCGGGCCGGTCCCAGCAGCTCGCCGATGACCAGGCCGACCTGCACGCCCGCCGGGCCAACCTGGAGGCCGAGCGCCGGGCGTTGACCGATGCCGTCGGCCAGCGCATCACCGCCGAACGGACCGGCGAAATCCCGCGACGCCGGCGGTCTTCCAGCACAACCACGGTCCCGGGACCGGCGTCGCCTGGACTGAGGAGCGCAGGGAGCGAAGCGACTGGAGCGACGCGGGAAGGCGGCGCGGCAAGGGCCCCGGGGCCCGCGCGAGCGGAGCGAGCGCAAGCAGACACAGAGCCCGCAGGGGCGGAGACGTCGCCGCGCTCGGCCCAGAACGCGATGCTCACACTCGGCGGCGTCCTGTTGGCCATCGCCGCCGTTGTCTTCGCCGGGCTGTTCTACACCAGCACCCAGTCGGGCGGACGCGCCTTCATTCTTGCCGTCGCCACCACCCTCGCGCTCGGCCTGCCCGTGCTGCTGGCCCGGCGGTCGCTGCTCGCCACCGCCGAGACCATCGCCGGATTCGGGATGCTGATGGTCCTCCTCGACGGCTACGTGGCGTACAGCGCGAACCTGGCCGGCGTCGCCGCGGTCTCCCCCTACCTGTACGCCGCCATCCTGTTCGCGCTCGTGTTCTGCGTCGCCGTGGCGTACCGCCTGGCCACCCACCTGAGGGCGCCACAGTTCGCCGGCCTGCTCGCGCTGCAGCCGCTGCTGCCCCTGCTCGCGCAGCACCTCGGGTTCGGCCGGGACGGCTTCGCCGCCGTATTCGCGGTCGTGGCCGCGCAGAACCTGGGCGCGGTGGCCGTGTTCAGCCGCGACGCGATCACCCTGGCCGGCCGGACCTGGCGCCCGCCCCGCCGCGACACGCCAACGTCGAGTGCTTGGCCCACCATGCTGCGGGAGTTGACCTGGCTGCTGTTCGGTGTCTCCCTGGCCGGCTCCGTGGCGCTGGCCGTGAACGGGCTGGTGCGGGCCGACACCGTGGGCGCGGCGGTGCGCTCATCCCTGGCCCTGCTGCTGGCCGCCGCCGTGGGGGCCGTTGGCGGGCACATGTCGGGCCAGGCCGTGATGCGGACCATCGGCGCCGGCGGGGCGACCCTGGCGATCATCGGGTCGGCCGGCAAGGTCGAGGTGCTGGCGCTCCCCGAGTACACCCTCGTGCTCACCGCCGCCCTCGCCGCCGCTATCGCGGTGCTGGCCGGACTGCTGCCGGCCGGTACGCGACCCGGGGTCCAGATCGGAAGCCTGATCGGGGCGGCGTTCGCGGCGGCGGTCGTCGTCGTGGGTGCCGTGACCACGGCCCGCAACGCCATCCGGGCGGCGATCGAGCCGCAGCCGTGGGCGGCCGATCTCGCCGCGTACGCGGGCCGGGTCCACTCCACCTCATGGCAGGTACCCGCGGCCGCGCTGCTGCTGGCGATCCTGGCGATCGCCGCCGTGCCACCGCGTTTCCGGCTCGACGCCCTGGTCCTGGGCGGCTTCGTGGTCGTGCTCACCGCGCCCGGCGCCGGATGGGTCGACTGGTGGGAGCTGCCATCGCTGGCCGCGTTCGGAGCCGGGGCCGCCACGATGTCCGGGCTGTACGCCACGACGAGGCCCTCGGCGGCGATCCGGGCCGGCACGGCCGGGCTGCTGGGCGCGTACGCGGTCGCCACCAGCCTGGCCCGGCCGGAGTTGACGGCCGCGGTGTGCGCGCTGCTGGCCATCGTCGCCGCCACCGCCGAGGTGAGCGCGGCCGCCTGGCCCGACCGGTACGGCCCCTATGCCGACCGAGTCGGTGACGCCGCCGGCGGGGCGGCCGCCTTCACCCTCCCCATCGCGGTCGGCTCGTTCCTCTGGCTGCTCGGCGCACCACCCGACGTGCTGCTGCCCATCACGCTCACGGCGACCGCGGCCGGCGTACTGGTGGCGGCGCTGACGCAGGCCGCCTCGCCGACGCCCCGTCCGGGCAGCACCGGGGGCGCCCTGATCGCCGCCGGCGGTTTCCTCGTCCTGACCCTGCGCGTCGACGCCGGCGCCGTGCTCGACGTGGCACTGGCCGCCATCCTGCTCCTGGCCGCCGCGGCGACCGCGGCGTCGAGGGCCTTCGACGTGTCCTCGTCCGGCCTGGCCGAGGCGGCGACCGCGGCACCGCACGCCGTGGGCGCGCTGGTCGACGCGGTCGGCGGGGAGTCGGGACCCGAGAAGCGCCGCCGGCGCCGGCCCTGGCCGCGCCTGAACGGCGTGACCATCGGCGCGGCGCTGGCCATCGCCACGATGATCGCGGCGCTGGCCCGCCTGGCGGCGGCGGCCATCCCGGGCGTCGGACTGGTCACCACGACCCTGATGGTCCTGGTGGCCGCCGTCGGTGTCCGCGCCCTCCCCGAGGCCCGGCGCCGCGGCGCCCGCTACGGCGTCGCCGTGGTGGGCGGCGGCATCGGCCTCGTCACCGCGGCCATCGCGGTCACGGAGGCGGTCCGGACCGTGGCCGCGGCGATGCCGTGGTGGCACGCCGACCTCGTCGCCTGGCCCGAGAAGGTCACCGCCTGGGCGCCGTACGGGACGCAGGTGCCGCTGAGCCTCCTGCTGGCGGCCGGCGCGGCGTGGGCGCTGCTGCCCGCGCCGACCGGCGGCGACGTGGGGTTCGTGACGCTGTCGCTGGCCGGGCTGTCGGCACCGGCGGCGATGGGACTGCCCTGGTGGAGCCCGATGGCGATCGCCTTCTCGCTCGCCCTCCTGGCCGGGTTGGGCGCGGCGATGATCTCCCGAGGGCCGGACGAGCAGTTCGAGGTCGACGCGTCCGGTCCGGCGGCGGAGACCGTGGTGGCCCGGCGCCGGCTGGGGTTGGCGTTCGGGCTGGGCCTGTACGCCGTCGCGGCCGGGTCGATGACGCCCGGTACGACGGCGACGGTGCTCAGCGCGATCATCGGCGGCGGCGTGCTGGTGACCGCGGTGGCCCAGATGCGGGGCGACACACCGCTGATCGTGCCCGGCGTCGCCACCGCGTCGGCCCTCGTCGCGGCGCCCGGCGCGGCCGCCACGCTCGCCGCGGCCGGCGGCACGACGCGTACCGGGGTGCTCGGCTCCGCCATGGGGGTGGCCGCGTTCGGCGTCCTCGCGCTCGCCGCGCTGCGGGCCTCGCGGGTCCCGTGGCGGGCCTATCCGGCCCTGGGGGTCGGCGGGTCGGCCCTCATCGTCGGCCTGGCCGGGCTGCCCGACCTCGAACAGGCGCAGGTCTGGGCCGCGACCGGTGCTCTCGTCGCGGTGGCCGGCGCGGCGACCCTGCGGCCCGACCGCCGAGCGGCGACCGGTGTCATCGTCGCCACAGCGGTGCCGGCCGCGATCCTGGCCGCCGTGGCCAGTGCGCCGGCCTGGCTGACCGCGTTGATCGGTCCATACCGGACACTGCGTCAGGTCTGGCAGGGCTACGCCGTCGCCCCGGTGCCGGAACGGGCGGACACGGCCATGCTGACCCTGTTGCTGCTGGCCGGATTCGCCGGCGCCGCCGCGTTGACGGTCGGCGGGGAGCGGTACCTGCTCGCGTCCATCCTGCCGCCGTTGGCCGCGCTCGCCCTCGTCGCGCCGACGGCGCTCGGCGCTCCACGGTGGACAACCCCGTGGGTGGCGCTGCTGATCGCGCTGGGCACCGGTGTGGGCGCCGCCCTGTCGCCACCCACCCTCCCGTCGGCGGCCCGCCTGTTGCGGGGCACGGCGGGCATCGTCTGCGCGGTGACCGGTGCGGCCGGGATGGCCGGGAGCCTGGCCACCCGGACCGGCACCCTGACGGCGCTGGTGACCGTGCTCGTCGGGGCGGCGGTCGCCGCCGGGCTGGGTCGGGATCCGGCCGTACGCCTGGTGGCCTGGTTCGTGGCGGCGGGTGCCGCCTTCGCGCTGCCGGTGACCGCGCTCGCGGCGACGGGCCGGCCGCTGCGCCCGGCGGCGTTCGCCATTCTCGCGGTCTGCGCCGCGCTGGTCGCGCTCGCCTGGGTGCTGGCCGGCGCCCGGCGGCGGGCCGAGGCCGGCGTCGTCGAGCTGTGCGCCAGCGTCGGGGCGACGTTCGCGTTGCTGCTGGCGCTGGGCTCGGCCCGGCACGCCGCGGCCGTACTCACGGTCTGGGGTCTGCTGCTCGGCGGGGCGGCCCTGCGCCCGGACCGCACCCCGGCCCGGCGCGTCTGGCTCGTGCGGGCCGCGCTCGCCGCCGAGGTCGGCGCCTCGTGGCTGCTGCTGTACTCGGTCGAGGTCGGCCTGGCCGAGGCGTACACGCTGCCGTTCGCCGTCGTCGCGTTCCTCGCCGGCGCGCACGAGCTGCGCCGCCGGCCCGAACTCTCGTCGTGGGTGGCCTACGCCCCGGCCCTGGCCGGCGCTTTCCTGCCCAGCCTCGCCCTCGTCCTGGTCGGCGACGACGTGGTGTGGCGCTGGGTGACGCTGCTGGCCGCGGCCGTCGTCACGGTGATCCTCGGCTCGTGGCGCCGCCGCGTCGCGCCCGTCGTCACCGGCGCCGTCGTGGCGGTGGTCGTCGCGGTCACCGAGATGATCCGGCTGCTCCTCTCGGGCGCCATCGCCGGCGCGCTGCTCGTCGCGGTGGCCGGAATCGTGCTGATCGTGTTCGGCGCGCTCTCCGAGCAACGCCTCCGCGGCGCCCTGCGCCGCATGTCCTGACCGGTTCTCGGTTAGGGTTACGCGCGATGGATTCCCGGACCGGTCTGCCCGTCGTCGGCATCGTGGGCGGTGGCCAGCTCGCCCGCATGACGCACCAGGCCGCCATCGCGCTCGGCCAGTCGCTGCGCGTGATGGCCGCGTCCGCCGACGACGGAGCGGCGCTTGTCGCCGCCGACACCCTGGTCGGGCACCACACGGATCTGGACGCGCTACGGCGCTTCGCCAAGGACTGCGACGTGGTCACGTTCGACCACGAGCACGTGCCGGGCGAGCACATCCGCGCCCTGGCCGCCGAGGGCGTCGTGTTGCGCCCGGGCGCGGACGCGCTGCGGTTCGCCCAGGACAAGCGGGCCATGCGGGAACGTCTGGGCGAACTCGGCGTGCCGGTGCCGGCCTGGCGACCGGTGGCGTCGGCGGCCGAGATAGGCGACTTCGCCGCCGAGGTGGGCGGTCCACCCGTTGTCGCCAAGGCGATCCGGGGCGGATACGACGGGCGCGGCGTGTGGGTGCTGGCCGAGCCGGGTGACGCCGATCGCCTCGTCACCGCCGGGGTGGAGCTCATCGTCGAGGAGGCGGTACGGCTGCGGCGCGAGCTGGCCGTGATGGTAGCCCGCTCGCCCTGGGGGCAGGTCGCGGCGTACCCGGTGGTGGAGACCGTGCAGCGCGACGGCATTTGCGTCGAGGTGCTCGCTCCGGCGCCCCATCTGGCCCCGGACGTGGCCGTGCGGGCGCAGCGACTGGCCATCCGGGTCGCGACCGAGCTCGATGTGATCGGCGTTCTGGCCGTGGAACTGTTCGAAACCGGCGCCGGTGAGCTGGTCGTCAACGAGCTGGCCATGCGGCCCCACAACTCGGGCCACTGGACGATCGAGGGGGCTCGCACATCCCAGTTCGAGCAACACCTGCGCGCGGTCCTCGACTATCCCCTCGGCGAGACGGTCACGACCGCCCCGGCCGTGGCCATGGCGAATGTCCTGGGTGGACGGACGGACGGCATGGGTCTGGACGAGCGGCTGCACCACGTCTTCGCCGCCGACCCGGGCGTGCGCGTCCACCTCTACGGCAAGGCCGTCCGGCCCGGTCGCAAGATCGGTCATGTCACGGCCCTCGGGTCCGACATGGACACCGTGCGCGACCGCGCGCGCAAGGCGGCCCGACTACTCAGCGAGGGAGAGGTCGATGGCTGAGGCCATGGGGGGTGGGCCCGAAGGGCAGGGGGGCGGGAAGAAGATGGTCGGCGTCATCATGGGCAGCGATTCGGACTGGCCCACGATGAAGGCCGCGGCCGAGGCGCTGGCCGAGTTCGAGGTCGCCCACGAGGTGCGCGTGTTGTCGGCGCACCGCACACCGGAGGCCATGCTCACCTACGCCCGCGAGGCCGCCGCCCGGGGCCTGCGGGTGATCATCGCCGGAGCCGGCGGCGCCGCCCACCTGCCCGGCATGGTGGCCAGCGCCACGCCGCTGCCGGTGATCGGGGTCCCGGTCCCGCTCAAACACCTCGACGGCCTCGACTCGCTCTTGTCGATCGTCCAGATGCCGGCCGGCGTGCCGGTGGCGACCGTGTCGGTCGCCGGGGCCCGCAACGCCGGCCTGCTGGCGGTGCGCATCCTGGCCACCGCCGACACCGACCTCGCCCGGCGGATGACCGCCTTCCAGGTCGAGCTGCGGGCCCAGGTCGAGGCCAAGGACGCCGCCCTCCGCGCCCAACTCTCGTGAAATTCTGACCCGCCGGGCTCAGAACAGCGCGGGATTGGTCTCGTCCTTGCGCGCGTCCCGGGCGCGGACCGAGTTGCGGGCGGTGACGTCGACGTCGCGGTCCTGCAGGTCAACGTCCGCCGGGTCGTGCTCGGGGGACAGCCACCGGTGCGGCGTTACGGTCAGGGCCAACACGACCGGCGTGCGTTCGCCGCCCTGGCCGGCCGGGTTGTCCACGCACAGGTCGGCCGCTATCCCGTCCGGATGGGCAAGTCCGTCGGCGCACGGGCCCGGCGCGAAGCCGAGGATCCGGCACCCCGACTCGTCGGCCGAGAAGACCACGCAGCCGGCCAGCGTCTCGGCCAGGTCCGACGGCAGCGAGTACCGCAGTGCGTCCAGGAACGCCTCCGCGGCCTCGTGCGGGCGGGCCGGCGCCCGGACCACGGCGCTGTCGGCCGGGGCCACCGCACCGGGGCGGGGCGCGAAGATGGCGGCCGCCGGCTCCGGCAGCAGCCGTGCCCCCCACCGCGAGGCCCGCACCGCGTACGCGAGGACGGCCGTGGTCACCCGGATCGGGCCGGCGTCGTCCATCGCGACCTGCATCGTCCACGCCTCGCCGAGCCGCGGCAGGCACCGGCGGGCGAGCGGGGCGAGCAGCCGGGCCACCAGCCGCGGCTTGATCTCCCACAGTGGACGGACCCGGCGTTGGCTGACCGCGACGGCCTTGGCCGAGAGCATCGCGAACCACGGCTCCCGCAGGGCGACCCGGTTGGACCGCTCCTCGCGTATTTCGGTGAGCTTTGTGGACACATACCAGGCCGCCCGGGCCGCGAACTGGTCGCCCGGGGCGAACACCTCCGTGCGGACCGGCAGCCGGGCCCACGTCGTGCCGGCCACCGCGACGTCCTCGGGCTGGGGCGGGTCGGGCAGCGGCGCCTCGGTCTCGCTCTCGATGGCCCGTAGCCAACGCTCGACCAGGTACGCCCGCAGCAGGGCGTTCTCGTCGATCGGCTCGCCCGAGTGCAACCGTCGCAGCGCCTCCACGTTCGTGGCCTGGTCGGCCCAGGGGCGGGACGTGGCCAGGGCCGCCGCGACGGCGGCCCGCAGCGACAGAAGCACCTCGCCGGCCGTCACCGTGCGGGCGGAGTCCTTGAGCGCGTAGCGGACCACGGCGGGGGTGAGCGTGCGGCCGGCGGCCGACTCCAGCTCGGCCTCGGCCAGCTCACCGGCCAGGCCGATCTCCCGGAGTGGGCAGCGGACGGTGACGCCGTACCGGGACAGCAGCCGGTCGCTCACCCGGGCGAGGCACCCGGCCTCGCCCCGCGAGGCGTCGACGAGCGTGTCCACGTCGCCGTCGAGCGTGCGCGCGATCGCCCACAGCACGTAGAGACCCAGGTCGGGCACCGGCTCGCCCATGTCCCGCAGGAATGCGTCGAGGTCGAGGTCGTGGGGGTCGAACGTGTGCGGCAGGTGGCGGACCGCGCCGTACGGCATGGGCACGAGGACGGCGGGTGTGTGCGCGGCCGACCCGCCGAGGCCGGGGTAGGTCGCGGTGTGCACGGGCAGGGGACGCAGCCGGTCCGGGCGGGCCAGCGCGGTACCCAGCAATGCCGCCCCGGGCAGGCCGGGCCCGAGCGTGATCGCCACCCGGCCGCCCGCCACGGCCTGTGAAAGGGCGGCCACGGGCGAGGCCGGTCGGGGCGGCGCGGTCGTCTCGTGTGAGCGGATCTCACCGTCGCGGGTGAGCACCACCGCCTCACCGGGCAGGACCCGCCAGATGGAGGCGAAGAACGACGCCTCCGTGTCGTCGCACGTTCCGGTCTGGATGAACCGGCGCACCACCTCCCGGTCGGGCGCCGACGGCACCCCGGCCTGGATCAGCGCTCCCGGCTCGGACGCCACGAGCCACCCGTCGGAGTACCGGGCGTAGTACAGTCCCGGGCCGTTGCCGTTGCGCGCGAGCACGAGCGCCTCCTGCTCGACGTCGGCCAGGATCACCGCGTAGGGTTCCTCGCCGCCGAGCAGGCCGGGTGGTCCCAGGCTGGTGTACCCGGCGTCGAGCGCGCTGACCGAGGCGACGCCGTCGACGGCGAACGCGGCGACGATCGGCCCGGCGTCGCTGCCCTGCACCCGCGCGACCGACGGGATCACCGCCCGCACGCCGATCATGAGGCTGGCGCCCCCGGGGCCGTCGAGCCGGGTGATCGACCCCTCGGGCCCGCGGGCGGTCAGGGCGGCGCAGAGCGGCGCCGTCGAGTCGGGGGCGTTCAGCGTGGCGGCGAGACCGGCCATGGGCTCTCTTTCGCGGCGGGTGGTGACGTCATCCGGTCCAACGACGCAACGGCGCCCGGGTCCCGCCCGGCCGGCGTCTCTACCGGGCGAGTGCCGCGGCGAGGTCGGCGGCGGTGGTCACGGGGCGGTCGCAGACGAACCCCCGGCAGACGTACGCCGCCGGCCGGCCGTCGATCGCCGGGCGGCCGACCAGCAACGGCACCCCGGCCTGGTCGGGCCCACCGGTGACGACCACCGCCCCGGGCGGGGCCAGCCGCCAGGCGGTGCGGCGCAGGTCGGAGTCGCCATCCGGGTCGACGACGGCGATCTCGTACGGACCGGACAGCAGCGCCTCGGCCGTGGCGGCGGCGTAGCCGGCGAACCGCGCATGGCCACCGATCACCGGGGCGATGGTCTCCAGCGCCCGTTCCGCCGCCTCGCGGTAGCGCGTCTGGCCGGTCAGGGCGGTGTAGGCCACGAGGGCGGCCGCCACCGACGACAGCCCGGACGGGGTGGCGTTGTCGGTCGGATCGGCCGGCCGGGACACCAACCGCTCGGCGTCATCGGCGGTGTCGAAGAAGCCGCCGCCGCCGTCGCCGAAGCGCTCGAGGGCGGTGTCCAGCAACTGGCCGGCCAGCTCGAGCCAGCGACCCTCCCCGGTCAGCTGATGCATGGCGCAGAACGCCTCGGCCACGCAGCCGTAGTCCTCGAGAACCCCGGCCGGCTCGCCCACGACACCGTCGCGGGAGACGCGGCGCAACCGCCCGTCGACGACGTGCTGGTCGGCCAGCGTCTGGGCGGCCTGGCGGGCGAAGGCGGCCGCTGTCGGCTCAGGGGGGGTGGACCCGACGGACTGGGGGGCGGGGACATCATCGACCAGCGCGGCGTACTCGACCAGGGCCGTGATGGCCAGCCCGTTCCACGCGGCGACGACCTTGTCGTCGCGCGACGGTTGCGGGCGCTCGTCCCGGGCCGCCAACAGGCGCGCCCGTACCAGATGCCAGCGCTGCGCCTGCTCCGGGGCGGCGTCCAGGTCGCGGGCCAGCCGGAGCACGCTGGTGCCGTGCTCGAATGTGCCCCGCTCGGTGACGTCGAGCAGGTCGGCCGCCCAGGCCCCGTCCTCGTCGCCCAGCACCTCGCGCAGTTGCTTGGGCGTCCACACGTAGGTGGCGCCCTCGACGCCGTCGGTGTCGGCGTCCAATGAGGACACGAACGCGTCGGCGAGGAGGTCGCGGGCCATGAAGTTCATCGTCTCCCGGGCCACCCGGCCGGCCAGCGGATCGCCGGTGAGCCGCCACAGCAGCGTGTACACCCGCAGCAGGAGCGCGTTGTCGTACAGCATCTTCTCGAAGTGCGGGACGAGCCATTTCTCGTCGACGGAGTAGCGGGCGAACCCACCGGCCACCTGGTCGTAGATGCCCCCGCGGGCCATGGCCTCGCAGGTGTGTCGGGCGACCTCGAGGGACTCGGCGTGCCCGGTGCGCTGGTGGTGGCGCAGGAGGAACAGCAGGGCCATGTGGGGCGGGAACTTCGGCGCGTCGCCGAACCCTCCGTGCACCGGGTCGTGGTGGCGCCGGAGCGACGCCGCCGCCGAGTCCAGCAGGTCGGCCGTGATCGATCCCGCCACCGCCTGGACCGTCCCGCCCTGCGAGCGCGCGACCGCCTCGACCACGGTGGCGCCCTGGCGTCGGACCGCGTCCCGCTGGTCGCGCCAGGCCTCGGCGACGGCGCGGACCAGCCGGACGAACGTCTCCCGCGGGTAGTACGTGCCACAGTGGAAGGGCTCGCCGTCGGGTGTCGCGAAGACGGTCATGGGCCAGCCGCCGTGGCCGGTCATGGCCTGGGTGGCCGTCATGTAGACGGCGTCCACATCGGGCCGTTCCTCACGGTCCACTTTGATCGGTACGGTGACCTCGTTGACCACGGCCGCGATGGCCGGGTCCTCAAAGGACTCGTGCGCCATGACGTGGCACCAGTGGCAGGCGGCGTAGCCCACCGAGATCAGCACCGGCACGTCCCGGCGCCGGGCCTCGGCGAACGCGTCCGGGCCCCACGGCCACCAGTCGACCGGGTTGTCCTTGTGCTGCTCGAGATAGGGACTGGTGGCGTGGGCCAACCGGTTCATGATCGGCGACCGTCGAGGTCGGGCGGGGCGGCCGGGTCGGCCGGCTCGTCCGCCTCGGGTGTGTCGGCCGGCGACGCCTCGGACGGGCCCGGCGGGACCGTGGGGAAGCGGTCGGGCAGGCGGCGCAGGCGCGCGTTCATGTTGCGGATCAACAGAATCGTGCCGACGACCAGCAGCAGGATGATGAGCAGGCCCATCGGGCCGGCCAGGCTTCCGGAACGGGTGTCGCCGAAGTTGTTCTGGGCCAGCAGCTCGATCATGTGTACCTCTTCCGCCGCGTATCCCCCACGCTACGCGCGTCGCAACGGTTCGCCGCGGTCGAGGGTCTCCCGCACCCCGGCGAAGAGGTCGTCCTCCGGCGTGGGGGCATCCACCAACGACCGGGCCCGCTCGTAGTCCTCCGTCGGCCAGGCCCGGCGCTGTATGTCCATGGGTACCTGGAACCAGAAGCCGTCCGGATCCACCTGCGTCGCGTGGGCCCGCAGGGCGTCGTCGCGCACGGGGAAATACTCGTCGCAGACCACCCTGGTGGTTATCCGCGGTCCACGGTCACGCTCCTCGTCGCTGTCGCTCCACTTGTCGAGCCACTCGCCGTACGGCGACTCGAGGCCGGCTGCGAGCATCGCCTCGTGCAGCGCGGTGAGGCGCTCCTTGGAGAAACCCATGTGGTAGTAGAGCTTCAGCGGCTGCCACGGTGCTCCCGTGCCCGGGAAGCGGTCCGGGTCGCCGGCCGCGTCGAACGCCACCACGCTCACGTTGTGGCACATGATGTGGTCCGGATGCGGGTAACCCCCGTTCTCGTCGTAGGTCGTCACGACGTGCGGGCGGAACTCCCGGATCAGGCGCACCAGCGGTTCCGCCCCGGTCTGCGGGTCGATGAGGCCGAAGCACCCATCCGGCAGCGGCGGCAGCGGGTCGCCCTCCGGCAGACCCGAGTCCACGAAGCCGAGCCACTCCTGACGTACGCCCAGAATCTCCCGCGCCCGTTGCATCTCGTCGCGCCGGATCTCGGCCAGGTTGGCGACGATGTCGGGCCGGTCCAGCTTCGGGTTGAGGACGCTGCCCCGCTCGCCGCCGGTACACGTCACCACCATGACCTCCACGCCCTCCGCCACGTAGCGGGCGGTCGTCGCGGCGCCCTTGCTCGACTCGTCGTCGGGATGCGCGTGCACGGCCATGAGGCGCAGCTGCTCGGCCACGGGTACTCTCCCTCCGGGTCCCGGCCGGGCTGAGCCGGGAGATTCCCACGCTAGCCCACCCGTACGACGAGAGGTCCACCGCGCCCGTGACGTCGATGCCCGCGTTCCCGCCCGGACGGTACGGCCGCCGGCGCGACCCGGCGCACCAGCGCCGCCGGCGGGTGCTCGCGTACATGCTGGGTGCGCTCGTCGTCCTGGCCGGCACGGCGGTCGCGGTCAAGCTGTACCGGCAGTACGCCGAGGCGCCGTACCAGGTGCGCGTCGTGGACGTCACCGGAATCAGCGACACGGGCGTGACCGTGACGTTCGAGGTGCGCAAGTCGCCGGATCAGGCCGCCGTGTGCACCGTGCGGGCGCGCGGACGGGTCGGCGAGGAGGTGGGCCGGGCGAGCGTGCGGGTGCCGGCCGGTACCACGCGCATCACCCACACGCTCCACACGACCAAACCGCCAGTCACCGCGGATGTCGCGGGCTGCGGGCCGGCCGGGTCTTGATCCAGTTGGACTTGGGTCGTGAGCCTCATGGCCCGGCACTGGTACCTTGAAAAGTCGACTGTCCGCCACGGCACACCCGACGTTTGCCTTCACGCCGAGGAGATACCGTGTCAACCACCGACCGCGAGGCCACCTGGCTGTCCCAGGAGGCGTACGACCGACTCACGGCTGAGCTCGATGAGCTCGTCGCCCGACGTCCGATGATCGCGGCCGAGATCAACGCCCGCCGCGAAGAGGGCGACCTGCGCGAGAACGGCGGTTACCACGCCGCCCGCGAGGAGCAGGGCAAGATGGAGGCGCGGATCCGGTACCTCAAGGAGCTGCTGCGCACCGCGCACGTCGGCAGCGCTCCGGCCAGCACGTCGGTCATGCCCGGGACCGTCGTCACGATCTACTTCGATGACGACCCGGACGACACCGAGACGTTCCTGCTCGGCTCCCGGGAGATCGCGCTGTCCACGGAGCTGACCGTGTACAGCCCCGAATCGGCCCTGGGGCAGGCCATCATGGGTACCAGCCAGGGGCAGACGGTCACCTATACCGCCCCCAGCGGCTCGGACATCAAGGTCACCGTGGTGTCATTCAAGGCCTTCGAGGGCTGACCCTCTTCACCCCTTGACCGCGACAACTTTGTGAAAGTTGTCGCCTCACCACGGCCCGCGGCGACAATATCGACGATATTGCCGCGATCTTGGGACGTGCCTTATTCGCGTCAGTCGGTGCGGATCGTGGGTACGACGGTGTACCCCGCGTTCCGGATCGCGCCCAGGAGGCGGTCGGAGTGCTCCGCGCCCCGCGTCTCGACGGACAGGTCGACCTCCACCTCGCCGAGGCGTAGGCGCGGGTCGTGGCGACGGTGCACCACGTCGTCCACGTTGGCCCCGTGCTGGCCAACCAGCGTGAGCAGGGCCGCGAGCTGTCCAGGCCGGTCGGAGCAGCGGACCGTCACCCGCAGGTACCGGCCGGCGGCGGCCAGTCCGCGATCGAGCACCCGCATCATCAGCAGCGGATCGATGTTGCCGCCGGAGAGGACCGCCACCGCGGGCGTCTCGGCCTTCACCAGGCCCGACATGAGCGCCGAGACGGCCACCGCGCCGGCCGGTTCGACGACGAGCTTGGCCCGTTCCAGGAGCATGACCATGGCGCGCGAGATGTCCTCGTCGGTGACCGTGACGATCTCGTCGACCAGCACGCGGACGTGGCTGAAGGTCAGGTCTCCGGGCCGGCCGACGGCGATGCCGTCGGCGATGGTGCTGCACGAGTCCAGGCGCACCGGCCGTCCCGCCTTCACCGAGGTCGGCATGGCGGCCGCGCCGGCCGCCTGGACGCCGATGATCCGGATCGTCGGGTCGGCCGCCTTGGCCGCGACCGCGATACCGGAGATCAGCCCGCCGCCGCCGATGCCGGCGATGATCGTGCGCACGTCGGGGCACTGTTCGAGGATCTCCAGCCCGATCGTGCCCTGGCCGGCGATCACGTCCGGGTGGTCGAACGGATGGATGAGGATCGCCCCGGTGCGCTCGGCGTACCGCTGAGCCTCGGCCAGCGCCTCGTCGACCGTATCGCCGGCGAACTCGACCTTGGCCCCGTATCCCTTGGTGGCAGCGATCTTGGGCAGCGGTGCGCCGGTCGGCATGAACACGGTGGCCGAAATATCCAGCATGTTGGCCGCGAGGGCCACCCCCTGCGCGTGGTTTCCGGCGCTCGCCGCCACCACGCCCCGGGCCCGCTCCTCCTCGTCGAGGCGAGACATTCTCAGGTACGCCCCACGGATCTTGAACGATCCGGCCCGCTGGAGCTGCTCGCACTTCAGCCAGGTGGGGCCGCCCAGCATCGCGCTGAGCGGGCGGTTGGGTTCGAGCGGGGTGACGCGGACGACATCGGCGAGAACCTTGCGGGCGGCCTCGATGTCCTCAAGACTCACCAGCGCCGTTGCTGGCGTGTGCACGGTCATGCGTCGATCGTCGCACGACCCGCCGGTCGACCCCAGTCCTCGGTTTTCTAGTCTTCGCGCAGCGCCTGGTCCAGGTCGGCGACCAGGTCGTCGGCCGTCTCGATCCCGACGGAGAGGCGCACGAGATCGGCGGGCACCTCGAGTGGAGAACCGGCCGCGCTGGCGTGGGTCATCCGGCCCGGATGCTCGATCAGCGACTCGACGCCGCCGAGTGACTCCCCGAGCACGAACAGTCGGGCCCGGTTACAGATCGCGACCGCCTGGGCCTCCCCGCCGACGGCGCGGAAGCTGACCATGCCGCCGAAGCGGCGCATCTGCTTGGCCGCGGTCTCGTGACCTGGATGCTCGGGCAGGCCCGGATAGAGGACCTGCGATACCCGCGGGTGGGCGAGCAGGTACTCCACGACGCGCTCGGCGTTGTCGCAATGGCGCTCCATGCGTACGGCGAGGGTCTTGACACCGCGCAGGGTGAGCCATGCGTCGAACGGTCCGTTGATCGCGCCCATGGCGTTCTGGTGGTACGCCAGCCGCTCGCCGAGGCTCGTGTCCGAGGTGATCAGGGCACCGCCGACCACGTCGGAGTGTCCGCCCAGGTACTTCGTCGTCGAATGGACCACGACGTCGGCACCGTGGGCCAGCGGCTGCTGCAGGTACGGGCTGGCGAACGTGTTGTCGACCACCAGCAGGGCGCCGATGTCGTGCGCGAGTCCGGCCAGGCCGGACAGGTCGGCGATGCCGAGCAGCGGGTTCGTGGGCGTCTCGACCCAGATGACCTTGGTCTGGCCCTTCCGGACGGCGGCGCGGACCGCGTCGACGTCGGAGATGCGCGCGGCGCTCCAGTCCAGGCCCCACGGCTCGGCCACCCGGGCCAGCAGCCGGTACGTGCCGCCGTACGCGTCGTCGGGGATGACGACGTGGTCACCGGGCCGGCAGACGGTCCGCAGCAGCGTGTCCTCGGCCGCCATGCCGCTGGCGAACGCCAGGGCGGCCCGCCCGCCCTCCAGAGCGGCGACACACTCCTGCAGGGCGTCGCGGGTCGGGTTCGCGGTACGGGCGTACTCGTAGCCCTGGCGCGGCTCGCCGACCGCGTCCTGGGCGTACGTCGACGTCTGGAAGATCGGAGGCACCACGGCGCCGGTCCGTGGCTCGGGCGCCTGCCCGGCGTGGATGGCCAGCGTCTCGAAGCCGAAGGTCATTGCCCGAGGCTAACCGGTCGCCGCGAGGCCGCGGGGCCGGACCGGCGTTGTACGGTCGGCGCCGTGAAGGAGTGCCTCTTCTGTGCCGCGGTCGCCGGCACACTGCCGGTGGTGGGGGTCCTGGACGAGCCGGCCGGATTCGCGTTCCTGGACCATCGCCCCGTCTTCAAGGGTCACGTTCTGGTGGTGCCTCGTGAGCACACGGTGACCCTGGCCGACCTCGACCCGGGTGATCTCGGGCCGTTCTTCGCCCTGGTACGGCGGCTGGCCGTGGCCGTCGAGTCCGGCCTGGGCGCGGGCGGCACCTTCGTCGCCATGAACAACAAGGTGAGCCAGTCGGTACCCCACCTGCACGCCCACGTGGTGCCCCGCACCAAGGGCGACGGCCTGCGCGGCTTCTTCTGGCCCCGGACCAAGTACGCCTCGAAGGAGGAGTCCGAGGAGTACGCCGCCCGGATCGTCGCCGCTCTCCCCGCTCTGTGATGCAGGGGCACCTTACGGGCCTCTTTCCGCTATAAGGGTGCCCGTACGGACACGCGGGGGCCGAGGCATGCTTGAGTCATGTTCCTGCGCTACAAGAAGGTCGACATGATCAAGCCCGAGCAGGCGCTGCCGGGCCGCTCGGACGAGATGCGCATCGCCGACCGGCACACCGTGCTGGGCACGCCGCTGCGCGGGCCCTGGCCCGAGGGCCTGCGGGTCGCGTACTTCGCGATGGGCTGCTTCTGGGGGGCGGAGCGCCTGTTCTGGCGGGTGCCTGGCGTGTACTCCACCGCCGCCGGCTATCAGGGCGGGTTCACACCGAACCCCACCTACGAGGAGACGTGCAGCGGGCGGACCGCTCACGCCGAGGCCGTGCAGGTCGTCTACGACCCGACGAAGGTGTCCTATGAGGACCTTCTGAAGGTGTTCTGGGAGAACCACGACCCGACGCAGGGCATGCGCCAGGGCAACGACGTGGGCTCGCAGTACCGGTCGGCCATCTACGCCACGACGGACGAGCAACTGGCCACAGCGCTCGCGTCCCGCGACGCGTTCGCGCCGGCGGTGAAGTCCGCGGGTCTCGGCGACATCACCACCGAGATCACCAAGGCCGGCCCGTTCTACTACGCCGAGGACTACCACCAGCAGTACCTGTCGAGTCAGAAAAACCCCAACGGGTACTGCAACCACGGCCCCAACGGGCTCACGTGCCCGGTGGGGGTCGCGAGGTTATCCACAGCCCACGACTGACCGACTTCACGGACGGGTCAGGCGTGCCACACTGAGCGGCGGGAGGTGAGGTCCGTGACCACTGAAGCCGAGCGCTTCGACGAGGAGCGCATCGCCCGTCGTCGGGAGTCCCTCGACGAGCAGGTCCGACGCCGGGGACTCCGTCCCGTGAACTCCCTCGACGATGTCGCCCGCGATGACGTGTTCGAGACGGACGAGGAGCTCGACGCGTTCCTCGCCTGGGTCTACGCAGAACGCCAGGCGAACCTGACCTGACGCGGTGGACTATGTCGTTCTGGACACCGATGTCGCCTCGCTGAGCTTCAGACGACGACTCTCAACTGCGGCGATGGCACGCCTGGCCGGCAAGCTTTGGGCCCTGACATTCGTAACCGTAGGCGAGATGACGCAATGGGCTGACCTTCGAAGTTGGAGTCCCCGCAACCAACGCGCGCTCGACGCCTGGTTGTCCGAAAGGGTGCTCCTCGAAGCAGGTCGCGAGGTAGCCCGCACGTGGGGCCGGCTCTCCGCTGACGGCAGACGGAGAGGGCGGGTCCATCCGATCAACGACTGCTGGATTGCGGCGACCTGCCTGACCGAGGGTCTTCCACTGGCCACGTTCAACACCAAGGACTTCGAAGACATCGCGGCGAACCATGGCCTCACGCTCATCAGCTTGCCACGCTGATCAACGATCCCGGATGCTGGCACCAGCAGTACCTGTCAGGTCAGGCAAACCCCAACGGGTACTGCAACCACGGCCCCAACGGGCTCACGTGTCCGGTGGGGTCGCGAGGTTATCCCACAGCCCACGACTAGGCGATTACGCTGGCTTTCCCGGCGTGGCACACTAACCGTGGGAGGTGAGTTCGTGACCACTGAAGCCGAGCGCTTCGATGAGGAGCGCATCGCCCGTCGTCGGGAGTCCCTCGACGAGCAGGTCCGACGGCGCGGGATCAAGCCGGTCCACGATGTCGAGGACATGGCACGAGACGACGTCTTCGAGACCGACGAGGAACTCGACGCCTTCCTCGCCTGGGTCTACGCAGAACGCCAGTCGAATCTGACGTAGCCGGCGGTGGACTACGTGGTCCTCGACACTGACGTCGCTTCATTGATCTTTCGTGGCGGCTGTCCGGGCCGATCTCGGCCCGCCTGGCCGACAAGACTTGGTGCTTGACATTCGTTACCGTCGGCGAGATGACGCAGTAGGCCCGCATGCGGAACTGGAGTCCCCGCAATGAGACCGCGCTGAGCCTCTGGTTTGTCGGAACTCGTCATGATCGAAGCCGGCTGGGCGGCCGCGCGCACATGGGGACACATGTGCGCTGACGGCAAGCGGAGGGGCCGCAGCTACCCGCGCAACGACAGTTGGACCGCCGCGTGTTGCATCACCGAAGGACTGCCACTCGCCACGCTCAACGTCAAGCACTTCGAAGACATGCCGACCACCACGGCCTCGTCCTGCTCGCCTGACCGAGCGCCGACGCCCAGTGCTGGCACCAGCAGTACCTGTCAGGTCAGAAACCCCCAACGGGTACTGCAACCACGGCCCCAACGGGCTCACGTGTCCGGTGGGCGTGGCCAAGGTATCGACAGTTCACGACTGATAGTCGGCTTGGGTCAAGCGGTCTACACATGTGCAGTGGATCGCCGTTGTCCGCGGACAGTTGGTCACTCAGTCGTGGATGGCGCCCGTTCGCCCGGTGACGTCCGAGTCGTCAGGTCGAAGGTGGCGACGGGTCGTCCGGAAGTAGCGAGTACAAGGCCACGTCGACCCTCCTACCGCGAATGAGCTTGCTCGACCGAAGTGTCCCCTCGTACGCATACCCGGCCTTCTCGGCCACTCTTCGTGACGCGACGTTGTCGGGGCGAATCGAGAGCTGAAGACGCTCGAGCCTCAACTCGCTGAACGCCCACGCAGACAGAGCACTCACGGCCGCGCTCGCGAGGCCCCGACCACGCGCCGCCGGAGCCACCACGTACGCAATCTCGCCGATTCCAACCTCCCCCGCTTCGGGCGTGCGGAGAAAAAGCAAGACCTCACCAAGGTAGCTGCCGTTCTCCTCGGCGATCGCGAGGTGCAGAAGCCTGCCTGCGTGCCTGCGGCTCTCGACGAGGCGAATCAACCTCTCCCCGTCCGCTTCGGGGAGCGCGTTCACCCACTCCACGGTCTCGGGATGCTCTCGACTTGCCCGAGCAGCTTCGTAGTCACTCTCGCCGAGCGGGCGCAGAACGAACCCGGTTCCCGTGAGCGGCGGCGAGGGAAACTGTACCGTCATGGCCATGAGGAGATTCTGCGGAACACAGCCTTGGGGAACAAGGCCGCGGCCCGCGCGAGCGGACTGTCGCCTGAGAAGGCAGTCGGAGATAGACAACTCCAGGTGACGTGCCTTCGCTGCCGCGAGTTGCTGCGGGCAGTGGTGGTGGACAGGTGGGCGCCGTCCGACCCGCCGGAGGCGGGTGCGCGTGGCCCTACCGAAAATCGCGGAAGTCGATCAATTCGCTACACGGTAGGTCACGTGCGTGGCGTACGCGGATACCTGGACGTCGATCTGCTGCAGCGGCAACGGATCCGCGTCGGCGCTGGGCGAAAACAGCGGCGTGCCGGCGCCCATGACGACGGGAGACAGGTGGATGCGCAGCTCGTCGGCGAGTCGGCCGAGGACCGCCTGCCGGATGACGTCGCCACCGCCCATGATGAAGACGTCCTTCGTGCCGGCGGCCGCCCGGCCGGAAGCGACTGCCTCGGTCAACGAGGTGACGAACGTGAAACGCGGGCCGAGCCGCCACGAGGATGGCGGGTTGTGGGTCACCACGAAGACGGGCGGCCCGGTGGACGCCTGCTTCTCGGCCGCCCCATAGCCGATCGAGTCATCCCACCCGTGCGGCCCGTCGACGACGTCGAAGAGCCGCCGGCCCATGACGACGGCACCGGTCGCGTCCAACTGAGTCGCCAACACAGCGGCGTCGACGGGATCGCCACCGAACACCCACGCATGGATCGGCTCGCCACCGTCGCCCAGACCGTTAGCGGGATCGGCACCGGGTCCGGTCACGTAACCATCCAGGGACATCGAGATGTCAGCTACGACCTTGGTCATGGTTCGAGCCTAACCCGTACGGGTACGGCGACCCCGGCTCAAAGGCCTGACGTGCCCGGTGGGCATGGCCGAGGTGTCGACCGTCCACGACCGACCGTCGCTCGGTCATCTGGTCCTTCGAGCGCAGCCGCGCACGGCAGTGTGGTCGTGTCCTGGGGCTCATCGGTGCTGGCCGCGGGCAGGACGACGACGGCCACGGCCGCCACGACCAGCACCGCGAGGCAGAAGGCGTCCAGCGCCGCGTCCAGGCCGATCAGCGCCATCACCGCTGGACCGATGAGGGCGCCGGCGACCGCGGCGACGGAGTCGCTGGTGTAGAAGGCAGCCGAGACCCGGCCGAGCACGGGATTTGGGGTCGAGGTTTGCACGCGATGCCCGGTGACGACTTGCGCCACGGCGCCGGGCACACCGCTCGCGGTCACGGCGAGGAGGGCGATCGGCAGCGCGGTCGCGGTGAACATCACCAGGAAGCAGATCCCCACCAACGCGTACGACGCCGTCAGGATGGTCCGCGTCGGGTACCGGGCTGTCAGGATCCTGCTGATCGCCGACCCGACGAGGTAGCCGACGCCCAGTCCCCCGATGAGATAACCCAATGCCTGGCCGGAGCTGTGCAGCCGGGTGACGACGAACGGAATCAGGAGCGCGGTGAGCGCGGCGTTGGCCGTCCAGTAGACCCAGCTGGTGACCAGCAGGCCCCGCAGCAGCGGCGCACGCACGATGTGACGCAGTCCGCCACGTAGCTCGCCCACGATGCGTGGGGCGACGCGGTCCGGCGGGTCGGCGTGGCTGACGCCGATGCTCATGACAATGCCGGCGGCGACCAGGTAGCTTCCGGCGTCGATCAGAACGGCGGCCTCGAACCAGCCACCGGCGACCAGGAACGTGCCCGCGAGCGGACCAAGCATTCGAAAGGCGCCGTTGGTGAAGGCCGACAGCGCATTGGCCGACGCGAGGTCGGCCCCGCGGCCGACGACCGCTGGCGTCAGAGCCGCGATCGCTGGCCGCAT
>Ga0307415_100000136_pt1 | contig 32234 bp, 24 predicted proteins | sample DK1Cmetagenome_FD_204524 | JGI IMG/M metagenome (GOLD analysis project Ga0307415, IMG submission 204524) | Maize rhizosphere microbial communities from greenhouse at UC Davis, California, United States - DK15-C-2 | ecosystem: Host-associated > Plants > Roots > Rhizosphere > Soil | place: USA... | reverse complement strand
TACGGCGGCATCATCTCCAACACCGGCGGCGGGTACTCCTTCGACCGCGATCCGCGCAACCGCCGGGTCAGCCGGTACCGCTACAACGCGGTCCCGGCCGACCAGCCCGGCCGTTACGTGTACCTGCGGGACGAGGAGACCGGCGAGTTCTGGGGCGCGACCTGGCAGCCGGTCCGGGCCGGGCTCGACCGGTACGAGTGCCGCCACGGCGCCGGCTACACCCGGATCGTCACGGAGCGGGCCGGGATCGAGGCGCGGACGCTGTACTTCGTTCCGCCGACGCCCGAGGACGACCCGTGCCCGGTGGAGCTGTGGGTGCTGCACCTGCGCAACGTCTCCGACCGCCCGCGGACGGTGCGCACGTTCAGCTACGTCGAGTTCAGCTTCTTGGACGCCATCACCGACCAGGAGAACCTGGACTGGGCCGGGCACATCGTCACCTCGGGCCGGGACGCCGATCTGGACGCGATCGTGGTCGGCACGCGGTTCCGCCCGACGCGCACCTTCTTCGCCTCCGACCGGCCCATCCTCGGATACGACAGCGACCGCGAGGCGTTCCTCGGCGTCGCGCGCGACCTGGCCCGCCCGGCGGTCGTCGAGTCGGGGCGGCCGACCGACACCGGGTCGCCGCGGGGCAACAGCATCGGCGCCCTGGCCCACGAGGTCACGCTCGCGCCGGGGGAGGAGGTCCGGCTCACCTACATCATGGGCGTCACCGACGAGCCGTCGACCGTCGGCGGCGTGCTGGCGCGCTACCGGTCGCCCGACGCGGTCGACGCGGCCTACGCCGACCTGCGGGCCGACTGGGACGCCTACCTGTCGGCGTTCACGGTACGGACGCCGGACGCCGACACCGACGCGATGGTCAACTTCTGGAACCAGGTGCAGTGCCGGACCACCCTGTACTGGTCGCGCTTCGTCTCCGCGTACGAGACCGGGCTCGGCCGCGGCATGGGCACCCGGGACACCGGGCAGGACACGCTGGGCGCCCTGCACGCGGTTCCCGGTCACGCCCGGCGCATCCTGTCCCGGGTCTGGCAGCTGCAGTTCGCCGACGGGCACACCTGGCACCAGTTCTATCCGCTGACCGGTGAGGGCGGGCCCGGGCTGGCCGGCGAGCGTCCAGAGTGGCCCCAGTGGTTCAGCGACGACCACCTGTGGCTGGTCATGTCGGTCTGCGCCTACCTGCGCGAGACGGGCGACTATTCCTATCTGGACGAGGTCGTGTCCTATTGGGACGGTGGCGAGGGCACGATCTGGGACCACATGGAGCGCGCCATCCGGTTCACCCTGGAGCACCGCGGGCCGCACGGACTGCCCCGGATCGGCTTCGCCGACTGGGACGACACGCACAACATCGACCACGGCTCGGGCCGGGCCGAGAGCGTCTGGTGCGGCATGCAGTTCTGCCGTGCCCTGCTGGACCTGGCCGACCTGTCCGATCACCTCGGCCGCTCCGACGACGCCGGGCGTTTCCGCGCCCGGCACGCCGAGATGGCGGCCACCGTCAACGACCACGCGTGGGACGGCGACTGGTACGCCCGCTCGTACGACGACGACGGCCGCCCGATCGGCGTGGCCAGCGAGTCCGTGCACCGCATCAACCTCAACCCGCAGACGTGGGCCGTCTTCGGCGAGGTGGCCCCGCCGGACCGGGCCGAGCGGGCGATGGCCTCCGTGCACGAGCGGCTCAACACGCCCTACGGCGTGGCGCTGCTCTGGCCGCCGTACGACGGCGCCGACCCGCGCATCGCCGGCACCTCGACCTACCCGCCCGGGGCCAAGGAGAACGGCGGCATCTTCTGCCACGCCAACACCTGGGTCATCATCGCGGCCGTCATGCTCGGCCGGGCCGACCGGGCCTACGAGTACTACCGCCAGATCCTGCCGCTGGCGCGCACCGACTCCGACCGGTTCCGGGTCGAACCCTACGTCTATTGCCAGAACATCTGCGGCCCGACGCACCCGCAGTTCGGCCTGGGCCGTAACGCCTGGCTGACCGGCACCGCGTCCTGGACGTACGTCGCGGCGACCCAGTGGATCCTCGGCATCCGGCCGACCCACGCGGGCCTGCGCGTCGCGCCGGCCATCCCGTCGCACTGGCCCGGGTACTCCGCCACGCGGCGCTTCCGGGGCACCACGTACGACATCACCGTCACCCGCGGCGCCGGGCCGGCCCTGGTCGTCGACGGGGAGCCGGTGGCCGGTGACGTCGTCCCGCTGCCCCGGGTCGGGACCGAGCGGGTGCGCGTGATGGTGACCTTGCCCGCTTCGTCGCCTGCAGGGGCACCCTTATAGCGGATCCGAGCCCGTAGGGTGCCCCTGCAGGAAAAGGGGCGCGGAACACCGGGCGGCCTGGATGGCAAGTATGAGTGTGGAGATGACGCGGGACCACTTCGCCGCGCTGTACGACCGGCACGCCCCCGGGTTGTTCGGGTTCTGCGCCCGACGCGTCGGCCCGGACGTCGCCGAGGACGTGGTCGCCACCACGTTCCTCACGGCGTACGAGCAGCGGCACCGTTACGACACCGCCCGCGGCGGCGCGCTGCCGTGGCTGTACGGCATCGCCACGAACCTGTTGCGCCGGCACCGCCGCGAGGAGGTGCGGGCGTACCGGCTGCTGGCCCGGACGGGGATCGACCCGCTGACCGGGGACGCGGCCGACGGGCACGCCCAGCGCAGCGACGAACGCACCGACGCGCGGGCCCGCGCCCGCCGGATCGCCGGCGCGCTGGCGGCGTTGCCGGCCCGCCAGCGCGACGTGCTGCTGCTCTACGCGGTGGGCGAGCTGGAGTACGGGGAGATCGCCGAGGCCCTGGACATCCCGCTGGGGTCGGTGCAATCGGCACTGCACCGGGCCCGGACCAAGCTGCGCGCCGCACTGACCCAGTCCGAGTACATGACCAGGGAGACAAGGTGAGCGACGAGTTCGAGCGCGTGGCGCTGCGCGAGTTCCGGCCGGAGCTGGCCCAACCCAGCGCCGAGGCGCTGCGACGCGTCCGCGACATGGTGACCCAGGCCGGCACGGTGCCGGCGCCCGCCCGTCGGTCGCGGCCCTGGGTGCGGTGGGGCGCGCCGGTGGCCGTGACCGGCCTGGTGCTCGCGCTCATCGTCGGCACGGTCTCCGTGATGAGCCCGGCCGCCTTCGACGCCCTCGTCGGGGCGCTACCGGGCTTCGGGGGCACCGACTCCCGGGACAAGCCGGGTCGCGCGTCGGCCGAGGAGCACGCCGCCGCCGTCGCGGCGCTCGAGGCGATGGCCCGGGCCGCCGCGTCGTCCGAGCCGGTCGAGGTGAAGGACGGCCAGCTGCTCTACATCCGGGGTACCGGCACGCGGTGGTCGCCGCCGTACAAGCACGAGATGTGGGTGGACGTCAACGGCGCGATCCCGTTGATGATCCGCCGCACGGACGGCACGAGCGGGTTCACGGTGGGTGGACCGGAGCCGAGTGCCGATCCGAGTGGTACTCCGAGTCCGATGCCGGCGAACCCGAAGGACGCCAACTACGACGCCGAGGTGGAACAACGGCGGGCCGAGCTGGCCGAGAAGGGCCCCGACCTGACCCGGCCCACGCCGGCCTACCTGGCCGGGCTGCCGACCGACCCGCGGGACCTGTTGGACCTGATGAAGGAGCAGTTCGGTCCGTCCGCCGGCGACTGGTCGGTCGACCACGGCGTCTTCGACCAGACGCGCAACCTGCTGTACATGAACGAGCCGCTGCTGACCGGCGAGGTCCGGGCCACGATCTACCGCGCGCTGGCGCTGCTGCCCGGGGTGGGCTCGTCGGGCGAGGTCACGTACGAGGGCCGGCGGTACGTGACGATCTGGTTCACCGAGCGCGGTGAGCGTCAGCAGGAGGTGTGGCTGGACCCGGCCACGGGGCGGGTCGCCGGCGAAGGGCCGCTGGACTTCGCGATCCTGTGGCACCACGCGGTGGTGGACCGGGTCGGCGACGTCGGCTAACCGTCTTCGAGGAGTGGCCGCACGTGCGCGGCCACCTCGGCCAGCGGTGCGAACCAGGCCTCGCCCCGGCCGGCCAGGTCGGCCACGAGCCGGGTGAACTCGACGAACCGCTGACCCCGCCCGATCACCTCGGGATGCACCGTGTACGTGATGTGGCGCCCCTCGTCGCGGGCCAGCTCGTACTCGGCGAGCCAGGAGCGGTACAGCTCGGCCGGGTCGGCGGCGTTGCCCCCGCGGTCCAGACCGAAACCGAAGCGCGGCCAGTCGTCCAGCGACCAGTGCACCGGCAGCTCGAGGATCCGCCGCCCGCCCCAGTGCTCCCAGTAGGGCCGGTCGTCGCCCATGCAGGACGAGTCGTAGGCGAAGCCGTGCTCGAGCAGCAGGTCGAACGTGTCCGGCGTCAGCTCCCAGGACGGTGACCGGTAGCCCACCGGCCGGGGCGCGCCGGCCCGCTCGAGCGCGGCCAGGCCGTCCTCCAGTTCGGACCGCTGGGCCGCCCCGTCGAGCCGGTCGGTGCGCCGGTGCCGGTGGCCGTGGTGGCCCACCTCGTGTCCGGCCGCCGCGATGGCGGACACGGCGTCGGCGTGCAGCGACGCGGTCAGCCCGGGTACGAAGAACGTGCCCCGGATGCCGAAGTGTTCGAACAGATCGAGCAGGCGCGGCAGGCCGCGGACGACGCCGAAGCGGCCGTCGGACAGGCTCGTCAACCGACGCTCGTAGTCGTCGCCGACGCCGATCCATCCAGCCTCGGCGTCCACGTCGGCGGTGAACGACACCGCCACCCGTGCCCCCGCCGGCCACCCGTACCCCATTGCTGGATCTTGGACGATCCGGGCGGCTGGGGCAACCCGAGCTAGCGGCGGCGGATCACCAGCACGGCCGAGTCGGCCGTCGGCGGCGGCCGGAAGGCCCGCCGGGGCACCGGCCGGCCGGCGCTGATCGTCCAGCGGCGCGACCACCGTCCGGCGCCGGGCGCCCGACCGGCCGCGTACCGGGCCACGACCGCGCGCTGCAGCACCAGGTCGGCCGCCACGAGCCGCGAACCCGGCGCCAACAGCCGGCGCATCAGCGCGCTGGTGATCGCGTACGGCGGGCTCGCCACGACCCGGAACGGCCGGCGCGGCAGCCGGAGCTCGGACGCGTCGGCCCACACCACGGTCACCGCTTCGGCCGCGAACTGTTCGCGCAGGCGGCGTACCCGCTCCGGGTGCAGCTCCACCGCGACCACGCGGGCGCCGGCCGCCACCAGGTGGGCGGTCAGCGCGCCGTGGCCGGCACCGATGTCGAGAACGACGTCGCCCGGGCGTATGGCGGCGTCGGCGACGACCCGAGCCGCCCAATCGTCAGCGAGTGCGTGCCAACCCCACGGTCGACCGCGTGTCCGTTGCCCGGACACGGTGGCGCGTCAGGAAGACAACCATGCGGTGACGCTAAGACGCCGCCGTGGACCCTGGCAACGCGATTTACCCCGACCCTGGCCGTTGTGTCAGAGTGTGTCGATGGGCTTCTTCGATCACGCTCTGCACCGGCCGCCCGCGCCAACCGAGCCCCGCCAGCGCCAGCGCGCCATGCCGGGCTGGGTCAAGCCGGAGGCCGAGGTGCCGAGGGTGGTGGAGCTGGCCACCGTCCTGGCGCGTTCGGAGAAGGCGGCCGTCGCGCTGGGCCAGGTCCGCGCGTACAGCTCGGGGTTCGAGTTCGACCTGTTCGCCGTGCTGCGGCGGGCCGAGCTTCGCTCGTACCCGTTCTGGCCCATCATCGAGGTGCACGGCGACGAAATCGTTCCGAGCGACATTCTCCGGATCGGCCTGCAATTCGCCGACGGTGCCGTCCTGACGAACGTGGACCGCCGGGTGGGGGACGCCGACCCCGGCGACGGCCCCCGTGGACCGATGCTGACGTCCGGTGGCAGCCATGCCGGCCAGCGGCGCCAGGACGCGACGTTCTGGGTGTGGCCACTGCCACCGCCCGGGCCGCTGACGTTCGTGGTCGAGTGGCCGGCCCGGCAGATTCCCGAGTCGCGCCACGAGATCGACGCGAGCCTCATCCTGGACGCGGCGGCCCGGGTCATCGAGCTGTGGCCCGGCGAGCCATCCATTGTGGATGACTGGGCGCCGACGTACTAGCCGGGGCGTCCTCGGGACGGGCGGGGCGCGGTGTAGACATCCGCAGGCTCGGGGTGAGCGCGGCCGTCACGGCCAGCGACGCCACGGCCATGACGGTTATCGCCGCTCCAACGGGCAGGTACTGCGCCGTCAGGCCGGCCAGCGTGGCGCCGATCGCTTGCATCGCCTTCATGCCGGTGGCGTGCAGTCCCAGCGCCTGGCCGCGGATGTCCTCGCCGGTCAGGGCGATCAGGTGCTCCTGCAGCAGCAGCGTGGAGGCGAAGCCGATCGATGCCACCGCGGCCGCGCCGGCCGCGACCGGCGGGCCGAGTGGCAGCGCGAACAGCAGGTACGGCAGGGCGAGCAGGAACCGCAGCGGGGTGACCAGCCGGCGCCGCGCGTCCGGCGGCAGCAATCGTCCGGCGGCCAGGTCACCGAGGAGCATGCCCACCGCGGCGGCGACGAACAGCGCGGCCGCGGCCCCGGGCGCGTACGGCACGAACAGCGCCTCGCAGCCGACCACCAGGCCGTTGGGTACCCACATCGCCAGGTAGACGGTCCGGCGGGCCCGCGTGGACAGCAGGTGCCGGTTGACCCGCCAGGTGACCGCGATGGACGGGCGGCCGGCCGCCCGCGGCGGTCGGGCGCTCAATCCCGCCCGCAGGACCAGGGCCGCGCCGAAGGCCAGTGCGGCGCCGGCGGCCATCGTCGTCCGCGGCGACAGCGCCGCGAGCAGGATGCCTCCGAGCGCGAAGCCGGCGATCTGCATCGCGCCGGTCGACATGTTGAGAACCGAGCGGCCGAGCACATATCCCGCCGGCGGCACGATTTCGGCCAGCAGGCCGTACCGGACGGCACCTCCGAGCGACGTGACCGGGCCCAGCGCCAGGATCACCGCGAACATGGCCCACAACGGCATGCCCGGGGCGGCCAGCGCCAGGCCGGCCGCGCCGCCGGCCAGCGAGACCAGGGTCAGCGCGGCGCGCGGCCGTACCCGGTCGGCCACGGACAGCAGCGTGGCGGCGCCGACGAGCTCGGCGAACGAAGGCCCGAACATGCTCAGCGCGGCCAGCAGCGGTGACCGCGTGCGGACATACACGAGCGTGGCGAGCGCGAGCCCGCTCAGCGTTGTCGTGGCGACCTGCGCGCACGAGGCCACGAACAGCGGAGTGAACTCCGGTGTGCGGAACAGTTCCCGGTACGTGTGCATGCTCGTCACGCGGGACGATCGCTCGGGACGGGTCGGTAGCGGAGGTCGACGGCCATCAACGGGTCGCCGTCGCCCATCCGGTGAAGCCGGACCGGCCGACCGGGGTTGTTGTACAGCCGGATGCCCTCGCCAAGCAGGATCGGTGCGATGTGCAGGTCGACGTCGTCGATCAGTCCCACATCGAGCAGTTGCGCGCCGATGCTGGGCGAGAGCACCCCGAGGTTCTTGCCGCCGGCCGCCTCCAGCCCGATCCGCACCGCCTCGGCGGGTTCACAGTTCAGGAACGTCACGTCGTCGGCCGGCGCGGCGTCCTCGGGATGGTGGGTGAGCACGAAGATCGGTCCACGCCAGGCGCCGCCCCACGGGCGGGTTTCACCAACGCTCGCGTCCCAACCGTCGCGACCCCCCAGCACGGCGCCCGTGCTCTCGATGTACTCCTGGACCAGGCCGGGTCGGGCGGTGAACCCGGTCATCCAGCTCATGTCGTGGTTCGGTCCCGCCACGAACCCGTCCACGGACATCGTGAATGCCCAACACACCTTGCCGGAGCTCATGTCTCGCCTCCTGAACACTTGGCTCTGGGTGGTTCCCGACCAGCCTGGCCGCCCACCAATCCATTCGTCCAATGCCAACTTCCTCTCCTACCCATAGCTATCCTTGATGAATGCTGGACATCACGCGGCTGCGGGTCATCGCGGCGATCGCCGTGCACGGCTCGGTCACCAAGGCGGCCAAGCACCTGCACTACTCGCAGCCTTCGGTCAGCCACCACCTGGCCCGGCTCGAGGCCGAGACCGGCGCCCGGCTCGTCCAGCGCGTCGGCCGCGGCATCCGGCTCACCCCGGAGGGCGAGCAGCTGGCGCGCCGGGCCACCGAAATCGTGGGGCGGGTCGACGCCGCCGCCGCCGAACTGGACGCGCTGGTCGGACTGCGCACGGGGCGGGTCCGCCTGGCCGGCTTCATGTCGGCGCTGGCCACCCTGGTCCCGTCGGCCGCGGCGACCCTGCGCGACGCGTACCCCGGCATCGAGCTGCACCTGGTGGACGTCCACCCGCAGGTCGCGCTGGGCATGCTGCGGGAGGGACAGCTCGACGCCGCGCTCATCTTCCGCTACGACGACACGACGCCGGAGGACGTCCGCGTCCTGCACCTGTTCGACGACCCGATGTACCTGGTCAGCCTCGAGCCCGGCCAGGCGTTGCGCGACCATCGCGACTCCGCCTGGATCGCCGGCTGCGAGCACTGCCGCCGCGAGTTCGTCGTCGCGTGCGAGCGGGCCGGGTACACCCCGCGCATCGCGTACACCAGCGACGACGTCATCGTCAACCAGGCGCTCGTCGCGGCCGGGATGGGCGTGACGACCATGCCCGGTCTGGCCCTGCGATCCCACCGGGCACCCGGCATCGAGGCCACCGAGATACCCGAGTTCCGCCGCCGCGTCTATCTGGCCACGTACGGCGAGCCGCCCGACCCGCCGGCCACGGCCGCGTTCGTCGCCGCCCTGCAGTCCGCCGTCGCGGCGTTCGACCGGGCCGGCTCACCCCGCCGCGGCGCGCGGCCGAGAGCCGGGCGACGGTAGGCGACGCCGCCGTCCGCTACGATCGGGCGCCGTGACAACGGGGAGTACTCAGGCACCGACCGTCAGGGTCGACATCGGCCGGGCCAGCGCCATCGCCGTCGTGATGGCCGTCGTCGTGTTCGCGGCGCTGGGCGCCGGGGGCCTCTACGCGGCCCTCGACACCACCGAGACCGGGGTACGGGTGATCGGGTACGTGATCGCGGCCCTCGCCGGCCTGCTGCTGCTCGCCTTCGTGACCGCGATCCCGAGGCTGCTCAAGAAGCGCGGGCTGGAGTTCGATGGACGGGGCGTGCACTTCTGGTACGGCGGCGACCGTGTCCTGCTGCCGTGGAGCGAGGTGGCGGCCGTCGGTATCGGCTACGAGCAGCCGCCCGGCGTGCCGACCCTGCCGCTGTCGGTGCAGGCGGCCATCCAGGACTACGTGGTCGACAAGGTCAAGGACGCGATCAAGCTCGACGGCAAGCGGAGCATCGCCGTCGAGATCTTCCCGGCCGACCCGGCCGCCCTGGCCCGCCACCAGATCCTGGCCCGGTACCGCCGGGAGCAGGCTCCGCCGGTCGCCGGGCTGCCGGCGACCCGGTGGCGGCTACCGCTGCCCCCGGTGGTGGGCGTCGCCCGGGGCGTCGAGCGCGGCGTGCGGACGTTCTCGGGACAGCGCTGGCTCGGCTGGTTCGCCCGGCCGTGGTCCGGCGGCCTCGTCCGCTAGTACCGTCCACATCGGACCCCTACGATCGCGCCGATCATGAAGTTAACGTCATGATCCATGGGTTTTCGTGACGTCAACCTCATGATCGAGCGGATCTTGGCAACCGAGGTCAGACGGAGATCCGGCCGGCGCCGGCGCCGGCGGTCACGCTGCCCTTGACGTTCCCGGAGCTCTCGAGCGAGAACGAGTACGGGATGGAGGCGCAGGAACTTCCGCCCGCGCTACCGGTCGTGGAGTTGACGAACGTGTTGTTGCGGGCCACCAGTGACCCGGCCGGTGAGTCGCCCTCACCGCGATGGTAGGTGTCGTCGGTGTTCTCGAAGTAGTTGCCCTCGACGACGACACATGCCTCCATAGTGGACGCCACGCCGTAGCTGCCGATGTTGTTGTAGTAGTTGTTGTACACGTGCACCGGGTTGCCGAAGCGCACCCGCGGGTGGCGCTGGTTGCTGCCATCGAACCAGTTGTGGTGGTACGTGACCCGCAGGTGGCCCCGGTCCTCACTGCCGTTGCCGTCATCGTGGCCCAGGAGCATCGACTTGTCGTGGCTGGACACCCGGTTCCACGACACGGTGACGAAGTCGGAGGACCGCTTGATGTCCACCGCGCCGTCGTTGCCGTTGCTGAACGAGTTGTGGTCGATCCAGACCCGGGTCGAGTACTGGACGTTGATCGCGTCGTCGCCCCAGTCGCGGAACGTCAGGTTGCGCACGATGACGTTGGACGCCTCGCTGATGTTGAACCCGCAGCCCGAAATGACGGCGCCCGAGTTGCCGAGGACCGTCTTGTTCGACGCGACCCGCAGCATGCCCGAGCACGAGATGGTGCCGGAGACCCGGATCACCGCCGCGCCCGACGCGGACAGGGCGCTGGACAGCGCCGAGGAACTGGTCACGGTCGTGGCGCCGGCGCTGCCGCCACCGGTGGTGCCACCGCCCTGCGTCGCCCAGCCGACCAGCCCGGTGGTGCCGCCACCGCCGCCACCACCTCCGCCTCCGCTGACAACGACCAGCTGCCACTGCTGGTTCCAGCCGTTGAGATCGGAGAACTGGGAGATGCGGCCACCGTCGGCGGTGGACCACTCCCAGACGTCGAGGGCCTTGTTGCTGTTGCGGTTGATAAGGCGCACGTACCCGCTGTCGGAGTCCACGACCCGGAACTGCTGGTTGGCGCCGTTGGTGTCGGGCCACTGGATGACGCTGGCCCCGTCGGCCGTCGACCAGTCCAGAATGTCGATCATCTTGCCGCTGTGGCGGGCCCGCAGCCGGTAGTAGCCACTGCCGGAGCTGACGAACTGGAACTGCTGGTTGGTTCCGCTGCCACGAGCCCATTGCTGCACGCAGGCCCGATCGGCCGTGGACGCACCGCAGATGTCGATGGCCTTGCCGCTGTGCCGCGACACGAGCTGGTACCAGGCGCTCGTGTCGATGGTGGCGGCGCTGGCCGTGTGGGCGACGACGGCCGTCACGGTGGCCACCATCGTCACGGTGACGCCGGTGATGAGCGCCCAGCGCCATCGGCGGGGGATACGGGGGGACGGTTGGTGGGGCATGCCAGACCTCCGAAACGCACCGGCACGGCGGCCGCGCACGGTGCGCAGCCGGGCGTAACCGCGCCAGCGCGAGAAAGCGCTTTCCCACGACGGTAGCTCCGGACGCTGATCGCTGTCAATGCCTGAAGATCCTTCCGGCCCCCCGTGTCGGCCGGCACCCGGGGTAGGTTCTAACGCATGAAACAGGTGAGGCTCGGCAATACGGGTATGAAGGTCTCCCAGATCTGTCTGGGGATGATGAGCTACGGCGACCCGGCCCAACGTCCATGGGCGCTGGACGAGGAGGGCGCGGACCCGTTCGTCCGGCGGGCCGTCGAGGTGGGGATCACGTTCTTCGACACCGCCGACGTGTACTCCCGCGGGGCCAGCGAGGAGATCACCGGCCGGCTGCTTCCCCGCTACTTCACGCGACGCGACGAGTACGTCCTCGCCACGAAGGTGCGCGGCGCGATGGGCGACGGCCCGAACGACAAGGGCCTGTCCCGCAAGCACATCCTGAGCGGGATCGACGCCTCGCTGCGACGGCTCGGCCTGGATCACGTGGATCTCTACCAGATCCACCGCTGGGACGCCGAGACTCCGATCGCGGAGACGATGCAGGCCCTGCACGACGTGGTCCGCGCCGGCAAGGCGCGCTACATCGGTGCGTCGAGCATGTTCGCCTGGCAGTTCGCGCAGGCCCAGTACGTGGCCCGGAGCAACGGCTGGACCGAGTTCGTGGCGATGCAGAACCACTACAACCTCATCTACCGCGAGGAGGAACGCGAGATGCTCCCGCTGTGCCGGGAGATGGGCGTCGGCGTGATCCCGTGGAGCCCGCTGGCCCGGGGCCTGCTCGCTGGCAACCGGACCCGGGACGGACAACGGCACACCGCGCGAGCCAGGACCGACGCGTTCGCCGACTCGTTGTATGGCGAGACCGACTTCACGGTCATCGACGCCAACGCCGAGGTGGCCGCCGACCTCGGACGGCCGCCGGCCCAGGTCGCGCTCGCGTGGCTGTTGTCCCGACCCGGCGTGACCGCGCCGATCATCGGAGCGACCAGGCTCGCGCACCTCGACGACGCCGTCGCCGCGACGGAGGTGACCCTCGACCAGAAGGATATCGATCGGCTCGAGGCTCCCTATCGACCGCACGCCGTCTCCGGCCACGAGTGACGGGTAGCCTGGCAGCGTCCGATCCGTCCCGAGGCAGTTCGTCCCCAGGTAGGAGGAACCGGTGGACGCAGTGCGACTGACCCTCATCATGGCGCAGCTACCGGTGGTCGCCGTGCTCGTCGTGGGCATCATGCTGCTGGTCACGCGGCGGGCGACGCTGGCGCCGCGCTCGGCGCGGCTGGCCCTGGCCGGTTGCGTGACCGTGCTCGTCGGCACGCTGGGCAGTCTCGCCTGGTCGCTGGCCATCCCGGTACTGATCACCGACGTGGGCCTGTCCAACCTGGCGGTTCTGTCGTTCGTGGTCGGTGGCACCCTGATGCTGCTGGAGGCGGCCGGCCTGGGCCTGCTCATCGCCGGCGTGCTCGCCGGTGGCGCCCGCGCTCCGTCGGCCGCGCCGGCGGCGCCGGCCGCGTCGCTGGTGTGATGGGGTCGTTGGGGATGGGGTACGCCAGGGTCGCTCTGCTCGCTCTGCTCACCGTGCCGTTGCTGGCGGCGTGCGGGTCGGAGGCGCCGGCCAGCCCACCGGGCCCGTCGCCGACGCGGTCAACGGCCATCGGTACCCCGGGCGCCACGGTGACCGTGCCGCTGGGGGACCGGCCCTTCACGTTGCACGTACCCCGCACGTACGATCCGGCGTCGCCGGCTCCGCTCGTGGTGCTGCTGCACGGCTTCACGGCCAGCTCCACCGTGCAGGAGGCCTACTTCAAGCTGACCGCCGAGTCCGACCGTCGCGGCTTCCTCTACGCCCGTCCCGACGGCACCGAGGACCGCCAGGGCCGCCGGTTCTGGAACGCGACCGACGCGTGTTGCGACTTCAACCACACCGGCATCGACGATTCGACCTACCTGAAGCGGCTGATCGACACGGTAAAGGGGTCGTACGCGGTCGACGCCGCGCGCGTCTACATCGTCGGCCATTCCAACGGCGGCTTCATGGCCTACCGGATGGCCTGCGAGCACGCGAGCGAGATCACCGCGGTCGTCTCGCTCGCCGGCGCCGCCACGGCCCAGGCGTCGCAATGCCGGCCCGCCCGGGCCGTCAGCGTGCTGCAGATCCACGGCACGGACGACCGGACCATCCGGTACGGCGGCGGAGCCAACGCCGGGCAGCGCTACCCTTCCGTCGCCACCACGCTGGCGACCTGGCGCCGCCTCGATGGATGCTCCAACCGGGCCGACACATCGGCCCGGCCCCTCGACCTCGACTCCCGTCTGCGCGGTCGGGAGACGTCCATCACGACGTACTCGTCCGGATGTCGCGGCGGCACGCGGGTCGAGCTGTGGTCCATCAAGGGCGGTGCCCACGTGCCGGCGCTCACCGCCGCGTTCGCGCCGGCCATCGTGGACTTCATGTTCGCCCGCCGCTCCGCCTGACCGGGCGCGGCCGCCGCTGCAATGATCGCGATTACGCGGACAATCGTGCAGTCCCGCTCCACATTCGTCCGGGTAGTCGCGATCACAACTGGCCGCTGGGCTGGCGCGGGCCCGGCCCGGGACCGGTAGCCTCCAGGGATGCGTTCCGCCCCGTACCGCGGGCAGGCGCTCGCCTGTCTCGCGCTGTCCCTGCTCGGCGTGGGCCTGCTCGCCGTTCCCGCCGGCGGCGAGGGCGCCGTGCTGGTGCCGATCAGTGAGGGCCACGGCCTGTCGGCCGTCGACGCCGCCGGCGCCGGGCTGCTGGCCCTGGCGGGCACCTGGCTCGAGGTCCTCGTGGTGCTGCGGCTACCGCGGCTGGGACTGTCGCCGCGAGTCCTCTTTGGACTCGGTCTCGTCGCTGGCCTCGGCGTCGGGCTCGTCGTCGCGTCGGTGTTCTCCGGGTTCTTCTGGTGGTGGGCCGTCGGGGCCGGCGCCCTGGGCGTGGTCCTGCTCGTCCTGGTAGCGCTGATCACACGACCGTATAGCCGCCGTCAATGACGACCACCGAGCCGGTCATGAACGCCGACGCGTCGCTGGCCAGGTAGACCACGCTGGGGGCGATCTCGTCGGGCGTGGCGTAGCGCCGCATCGGCACGTCATCGATCCAGTGCCGGCGGAACTCCGGCCGGTCCACCGGCGCCATCTCGGTCTTCACGTACCCGGGCGCGAGCGCGTTCACCCGGATGTTCAGCGGCGCCCATTCGACGGCCAGCGACCGGGTGAGGTGGTGCACGGCCGCCTTGGAGGCGTTGTAGGCGGGTTGCCACTGTGGACGGTTGACGATCTGGGCCGAGATGGAGCCGATGTTGACGATGCTACCGCCGCCATTGTCGGCCATATGACGACCGAACGCCTGGCAGCAGTTCCAGACGCCGTGCACGTTGACGTCCATGACCTCGTGCCATTCGGCCGGCGTCACCTCCAGGGCTGGCCGATGGACGCAGGTGCCCGCGTTGTTGACGAGGATGTGCGCGCCGCCCATCTCGGACACCACCGCCTCGGCGGCGCGGTCGACGTCGGCCCGGTTGGTGACGTCGGCGGTGAACCCGCGGGCGTGCACGCCGCCGGCCGCGAGGTCGCCGACCACCCGCTCGGTCAGGTCGGTGTCGCGGGCCAGGATCGCGACGCTCGCACCGGCCTGGCCGAGAGCGAGCGCGAAGGCCTTGCCCAGGCCGCGGTTGCCGCCGGTCACGACGGCGACCCGCCCGGTGAGCCGGAACGTGTCGAGCACGGACATCTGTTGCCTCCCGGTGACGTGGGGATCACTGGCCACATCATGCCGGACCGGCGTTTCGGGCGAGCCTAGCGATGCGCGCGCAGGGCGGAGCGCGCCGCGTGGAAGCCGCACATGCCGTGCGCGCCGGCCCCCGGCGGTGTCGCCGCCGAGCACAGATAGACGCCGTCGACCCCGGTGCGGTACGGATCGAAACCCAGCCGCGGCCGCATGACGATCTGCCACGGGTCGTTGGCGCCGGTGGCGATGTCACCGCCGACGTAGTTGGCGTTGTAGGCGGTCATGTCGGCCGGGGTGCGGACGAATCGCCCGCGGATGCGTGCGCGTACCCCCGGGGCGAAGCGCTCGATCTGGGCCAGGATGGCCTGCGTGGCGTCGCCGGTGTAGCCCGCCGGTACGTGGGCGTAGGTCCACACCGGATGGACGTCGCCCGACGAGCGTGTGGGGTCGGCGACGTACTGCTGTCCCACCAGGACGAAGGGCCGTTCGGGCGGGCGGCCCGCGGCGACGGCCCGCTCGGTCTCGACGATCTCGTGGAGGTCGCCACCGAGGTGCACGGTGCCGGCCTGTCGGCAGCGTTCGTCGGCCCACGGGATGCCGCCCTCGACGGCCAGGTCGAGCTTCACCACGCCGGGCCCGTGCCGGTACCGGCGGTAGGCGCGGGCGACGCGGGCCGGCAGCCGGTCGCCGATGATGCCGGCCGCCGCGGCCGGCGCGACGTCGAGCATGACGATGTCGGCCTTCGGCAACGACGTGACCGGGGCGCCGGTTTCGATGGTGCCGCCGTGCTCGCGCAGGAGGGCGGCCAGCGCGTTCGCGATGGACTGCGAGCCACCCTCGGCGACCGGCCACCCGTACGCGTGTGCCGCCGCCGTCAGCACCAGGCCGATCGACGCGGTCAACGGGCTGCGCAGCGGGCGCATCACGTGCGCGGCCACCCCGGCGAACAGGGCCCGCGCCTCGACGGTGGAGAACCGCCGGGCGAGCACCGTCGCCGGCAGCAGAGCGTTGACACCGAAGCGGGCCAGCGCCACGGGGTGGCGCGGCGCGTGGACGACCGGGCCGAGGATCTCGCCGGCCAGCGTGTCGAATCCGCGGACCAGCGGCCCGAACAGCCGCCGCCACGCCCGGCCGTCGGGACCGAGCCGCTGCGCCGTCTCGGGCAGCGATCGGGTCAGCAGCGCGGCCCGCCCGCCGTCGAGGGGATGAGCGAGTTCGACGGGCGCCCACCGCCACCGCAGGCCGTACCGCTCCAGCTCCAGCGAGCGCAGGAACGGCGACGCGGCGGCGGTCGGATGGAAGGCCGAGCAGTCGTCGTGCAGCAGGCCGGGCAGGGTCAGCTCGCTGCTGCGGGTGCCGCCGCCGATGCGGTCGGCGGCCTCGAGCACGGTCACCTCGACGCCCGCCCGCGCCAGCGTCACCGCGGCCGCCAGCCCGTTCGGGCCGGAGCCGACCACGACGGCCCGGGTCACGGCGTTCCCGGCTCGGGTACCGGCTCGGCCGCCACCGCCGGCTGCGCCACGGGGGTGATGAGGGTTACCGGGATGGTGCCGCTGGCGTCCAGCCAGGGTTGGTGGCCCACCATGTCGACCACCGCGACATGTCCCTCCTCGACCAGGCCCGAGGCGGCATCGACGATCCGGTAGTGCTGGCGTTGCCGGTGGATCGGCTGCGACTCGAGCATGATGACCCTCAGCTCGCCCTCGGCGAACCGGCACCGTTCCTGGACCGCCCGCAGCAGCTGCTCGTCGTGCAGGTGGCCGTCGCCGAAGTTCCAGCCAAGGACCGCGCCCGCGATGATCTCGCCCTCCTGGATGTCGTAAGCCTCGATGTCGTCCAGCGCCCGGGGAAGCAGGCCGTTGAGCGCACGGCCGTGGTGGTGCATCGCGCGCCACGCGTGACCGATGTGGATGACGAGGTCCGCTCCGTCCTCACCGTACAGCGACGCCAGCTGGGTGCGGATCGATGGGGCGACCTTCTTGATGTCGCTGTCGATTCTCGCCTCCGCGCCTTTGCGGAAGCACCAGACGCTGGTCGCCCAGTTTCCGGCGTAGTACCGCATCGCGGGCAGGAACGAGATCCGGTGCGGAAGCAGGTTGCCCAGCACCACGACCGCCGCCGCGGCGGCCAGGATGGCGACCAGCCACGGTGAGGAGATCTGGCCCGGCCCGATGTCGCCGTGCGCGCCGAACAGGAACAGCGTTGAGAAGATCATGAATACGTTCCACTCCATTGGCACGCCCATCGGGAACGTGGACAGGATGTGCAGGTGGAACAGCACCATGACCGCCACCGCCACCAGCGTGACGGTCCGGTTGGGCGAGAGCACCAGTACCAGAGGAACCGTGTACTCGATCGTCGTGCCGCCGTGGGCCAGCAGCCGGCTCAGCGCCGACGGTCGGAGGTCCTCCGGGAAGCGGCGGTAGAGCCGGCGCTTGAGCCACGTCGACATGTGCAGCGGCGCATTGCTGATCATGATGGAGACCACGAACGGGAAGTGCCGGTTCAACTTGGATGTGGCGGCGCCCCACCACAGCAGCAGCATGCCGAGCTGAGCCGCGGCCAGCCACTGCTCGACCGGGAACAGGAACAGCGCCGTGGTGAGCAGGTAGTGCTCCGGCCGGGCGGCGAGGAATATCGCCTTGTCCCGCAGGCCCAGCAGCGGCAGCAGTACCAGCAACGGAGCGAAGCGCCACCCGTCGATGACGCCGATGTCGCTGGCGACCAGCGGCGTCGCGATCGGGCCGGTGGGCGGGGCCACGACGATCCACACCGTGGAGACGAGGACACCCGCGTACAGCAGTACGTCCCCGACGGTTCTTGTCGTGCCGCCGGTCAGCGGTATCCGCGACGGCCAGGGCGCGAGCCGGACCGTGCCGGGACGCAGCCAGTAGAGCACGCCGCCGATCGGCGGTGAAATGCGCAGCGTCAGCGGTCCGGACCCGCAGCCGAGCCCGAGAATCTCGAACAGGATCGTGTACGCGACCGCCTTCTGGAACACGATCGGCTCGGTCCACCAGTCGCCGATCGCGCCGATGCCTCCCAGACCTGGCGTGGTCAGGCTCGTCAGCCCGACGGCGCCCGCGACATAGAGGACGCACTTGACGCCGTACAGCACGTGGATGACCCGCTGGGTACCGAACCCGTGCTCGACCCAGAACGGGGCGAGCTCCCGGATCCGGTCCATGCGGCCCTTGCCGGCCCAGGTGGACTCGTCGATCTCGGGCAGTCTGGGCTTGATGAACCCCATGGGGACCTCCGGCCGGCGCGATTGCTCCTGAGCGAAGTGTGGCCCGTACGGATTCCCGGCGGAAGTCCGTCCGGAATGTGGGCCGCGGCGTTGACCTGGTCGCGTCCGGCCGGCCGTTCGCTGGCCATCCACATTGGATACGATCGGTTTGTCGTGGGCGTATGGTGCGGGGGCGGGGGTTTGTGGCGACACGCCGGGCAGGGTTCGTACATTTGTCGGACCCGGTTGGTAGGGTGTTCGTGTGCAGGTCAGCCCGTCCGTGCAGTGCTCGCAGCCCGACTTGGTGGCCGGGTTGGAGGAGTTGCCGGCGGGTCCGGTGTTGGCGGCGGCGTTGGCCGGCATCGATGCGGCCGGGTTGGACGGGTTCGACTCGGTGCTGGTGCTCAAGGCGTGGGCCCGGCAGGCCAACCACGCCCGGGGTGAGCTGTTGGCGTCGGTGGCCGGGGTGCTGTCCCGGCATGACCCGCACGGGCCGCCCACCTATACCCGTGACGCGTACGGGGTGTTCGAGGTGGCGGCCGGGTTGACCCTGTCCCGGCCGGCCGCGCACGAGCTGTCCGAGCTGGCCTGGGATCTGGCCGCCCGGCTGCCGGCGGTGCTGGCCGCGCTGCGGGCAGGTGAGTTGGATCAGGCCAAGGCGGCGGTGTTCGCCGGCTACACCCTCTCCCTGCCCGACGAGCAGGCCCAGGCCATCGTGGCGGCGCTGCTACCCAAGGCGGCGGGCTGGACGGTCGGGCAGCTGCGTGACGCGATCGCCCGCCGGGCGATCGCGCTGGATCCGGAGTGGACCCGCCGCCGCTACGAGCGCGGCCTGCGGGATCGGCGGGTGGTCGGGCGGCGCAACGACGACGGCACCGCCAACCTGGCCGGCTACCAACTACCCACCGATCAGGTCGCCGCCGCCTGCGCCCGGCTCGACGCCATCGCCCACGCCGCCCGGGCCCAGGCCCACCCGGACAGCCTCGACCACCTGCGGGCCCGGGTCTTCCTCGGCGCGGCCACCGGCGCCTACACCGGCTACACCGACGCGCAGATCCTGGCCCGGCTCCTCGACGAAACCTACAGCGACAGCGTCGACGACGACCCCACCCCACCCGAACCTCCCATCGACTACCATGACCGCGACTGGCCCGACGACTGGCCCGACCCCGCCCCAGGCCCCCGCACCGGCCCTGTTTCCGACCCCGGCCCTGATCCGGGCCCCGGTCCGGACGCCCCGACCGGGACGGCCCCGCCGCCCGCGCCAGCGGAGCCAGCGCCGACAAGCACGGCCCCCGGTTCGGCGTTGGTCGCGGCACGGCTGGCACCGCGGCGGGGTGGGCTGCGGCTGTGGGTCGGGTTGGGCACCCTGGCCGGATGGGACCGACGGCCCGGCGAACTGCTCGGCTGGGGCCCGGTACACGCCGAACTGGCCCGGGCCATCGCCGCCGCCGACACCATGTCCTGGTGGTGCGTGCGCACCGGCCCGGACGGGACACCGCAGGCCATCGTGCCCCTGCGCACCCGACCCGCCGTGCCCCAACCCGGCGCCGCGGCCGGGGTGTGGGGAGAGGTGTGGATCCAGATCACCGACCCCACGTGGACCCTGTTACACCACGGCGGAGGCCGACGCGCCGGACCGGATGGGTTGCCCGACCCGGGCGGCGGCTGGCACCGCGTGCTCGAGGAGATCACCACCCGGCTGGCCAGCAGCCGGGCCGGGCCGCCCAACCGTGACCCGACCGCCCGACTGCCCGGACGAGCCCTGCGACGCTGGATCGCGGTGCGCGACCGCCGCTGCCCCTTCCCCGGCTGCCAGATGCCGGCGCACAGGGGCGACGCCGACCACAGCCGCCCACACGCCCACCGCGGCCCCACCCTCGACACCAACCTCACCCTGCCCTGCCCCAGCCATCACCGGCTACGCGAGCACGGCTGGCGGCTACACCACCACCCGCACCGGCCCGGCCACGTCCGCTGGATCAGCCGACTCGGCCACCGCTACCACCGCCGACCCCCACCCGGGCTGGACACCTTGCCCGACCCCGCCGCCACCGCCCTACGCGACCACGACGCCGACCCCTATCCCTACTGGCCCAGCATGTGGGCCAACCCGACCAACTGCCTGCACCAAAACCAGCCGCCACCGCCGGCACCACCGGCGCCGGCGGCCGCCGACACCGACCACGAGACCTCACCGTTCTGATCTAACGGTCCACTGTGGCCGTCGAGTCGTGCCATTCCGGTCCTGTCCCGGTCCGGCCGGATCACCGAGCCTCGGGATAGGAGCGGCCGCGCGGGCCGCACCGTGGGGAGGAATGGCGATGAGAAGGTACAGCGGGCGGTTCGGCGCGATCGCGTTGGCGATGGCGACCGCACTGGCGGTCGCGGGCGGGCCGGCACTCGCCGCCGACGGGGACAAGCCCGGTCCGGACACGTCACTGCCGGCCGAGCCGGTGCCGGGCGGGTTCCGCGGCTGGTCCGAGCTGATCGAGGAGCAGGAGCGGTTGCAGGCCGCCGCGCAGCGATTGCAGGAAGGCACCGAGCGCGAGGACGGGTTCACCGGCATCGAGGCGGCTCCGGAGGACGGCCGCGTGCGGCTGCACTGGTACGGCGAACCGACCGACGCGGTGCGGCGGCTGGTCGCGGAGGTCGGCCGGGAGGTTCCGGTCGAGGTGGTGCGGGCCCGACACCCGCTGGCCGAGTTGCTCGCGACCCAGGAGGCGATCGCGCCCGAGCCGGGCGTCGGCGCCGTCGTGCCACACGTGGACGGCAGCGGCCTGACCGTGCGGTACCGGGGCTCGGAGGAGGAGGCGCTCGGGCTGCCGGCGATCCGGGACGCGTCGGTGCCGGTGACGGTCGAGCCGTACAGCCAGGTGGAACCGTTGGGCTGCACGGGTCGCCAGGACGACTGCTCGCCGTACTGGGGCGGAGCCAAGTACGTTGTCGGCGGGGGTTGCAGCACCGGCTTCTCGCTGAAGTTCACCTCGTTGTTCAACACCCCACCGTGGTACCGCATGCTCAGCGCCGGTCACTGCGGCTCCAACGGCCAGGCGGTCAGCGACGGTGGCGGCGAGGCGATGGGCACCATCGCTGGCGACGACGACACCGACGACCTGCTGCTCATCAACCCGGCCGGCGGGGTGACGCTCGGCCCGCGCATCTACACCGGACCGTGGAACGCCGGCATCGCCAACAACAAGGCGGTCGCCGGCGCCACGGCCAGCTTCGTCGGCGGTTGGGTGTGCACCTCGGGGGCCTTCACCGGCGAGCACTGCAACGTCAAGATCACGGCCGTGAACGTCATGATCGGGACGGTCAAGACGGTCGAGGCCAAGGAGCAGGGCGGCCTGACCGCGGCCGGCCACGGCGACAGCGGCGGTCCGGTCGTGGCCAGCCTGCTCAACGGCAAGGTCAACGCGAAGGGCACGATCAGCTTCGGGGACGTCCCGGTGTCATGCCCGTCCGGCTCGCCGTCGTCGGGTTGCTACAGGTACGTGTACTACGTGGACATCATCTCGGCGCTGGCGAACTACAAGCCGGTGTTCGGAAGTGTCGGGGTCATGACCGCCTGACGGCCATCGGGCGTCCCGACGGCCCTCCACAACCGCGCCACAACCGCGGCCTGGCGTCATGCCAGGAGGAGGGCCGCCGGGCTGCCGCCCGAGGGCCGCGACGCTGGAGAGTGACCCGAATGAGACGAGTGTGCAGACGACTCGCGCTGGGGGCGGTGGTCCTGTTGCCACTGCCGGTGCTGGTCGGTGTGATGGCGCCCAACTCCTACGCCGCGACCGGTTGCTACGAGCGGCCGTTGCCGGCCCCGCCGCCCAACCCCCTGGGCGACGTTTGTGTCGTCACAGTGGCGCTGGGCGCCGAGGTGCGCTACGACGTGCGGGTGGCCGTGCGGACGGTCGAGGGCACGGCCCGCGCCGGTGAGGACTTCGTAGCGGTGGACGAGATCCTGATCCTCCCGGCCGGCGAGTCGGGCCTGGCCGTGCGGGTGGCGATCGTGCCGGACGGCGACGTCGAGCCGGAGGAGCAGTTCTCCGTACTGTTCGAGCTGTCGGCGCCGGATCTGGAGGAGCGGGTCGAGACCGCGGTCACGATCCTGGACGGGGAACCCGAGCCTCCCCGGTAGGGGCAGCTAGCGCCGGCCGCGCACCGGACAGGTGCGCGGCCAGCCGCTCGGCGTCGTCGGTGGCGTTGGCCTTGGTGTAGAGCCGCACGGCCTCCCGGCGGTGCTGCCGGGCGGCCCCGGAATCGCCCGACCGCTCGGCCAGGTCGCCCAGGGTCCGCTGGAGCTGGGCCTCCTCGTAGGCGTCGGGTACCCGGTTGCGCAGGGCCAGCGCGAGGCTCAGTTGCTCGGCCGCGCCGGCCGGGTCGCCGGCGTCGAGCAGGACCCGGCCGATGGCCTCCAGCGTGGTCGCCTCGAGATGGTGGTGCGCGATCTCCCGGCTCAACGCCAACGCCTCCCGCAGGTCGTCGAGCGCCGCCGCCCGGTCGCCGACGGCCAACCGGGCCAGTCCGAGCCCGCCGAGGGTCTCCGCGGTGCGCAGGCGGTCGCCGATCTGTCGGTACACGGCCAGCGCCTGTCCGAAGTGGACAAGTGCCTCGCCCGGCTCCCCCCGGACGAGCGCGGCCTCGCCCAGGCTGTGCAGCGTCATTCCCTCCAGCCACGGGTGGTGGATCTCGCGGCTGATGGCCAGTGCCGAGGCCAGGTGATCGGAGCTGAGCTCGGGCCGGCCCATCCGGACGTAGGTGTGGCCGGTGTTGTTCAGGGCCAGCGCCACGCCGAGGCGGTGGTCGTTGGCGGTATGCACGGCCAGGGCCTGGCGGAACGCGTGCACGGCCTCGTCGAAGCGGCGCAGCCCGCTGTAGGCGGCGGCGATGTTGTTGTACACGTGGCCCTCGCCGCGCCGATCGCCACTGGCCTGCATCAACGGCAGCGCGAGGTGCAGGCTCTCCAGCGCCTCCTCGAACCGGTGCTGCGCGGTGCAGCTGACCCCGAGGCCGGACAGCATCAGCCCCTCGATGGCGGGATCACCCTCCCGGCGCGCGGCGCGCACGCCCCACCGGCACATCTCGGCCCGCTCGCCCCAGTGGCCGCGGGAGGCATAGAAGCTGGTCAACAGATACGTCAGCTGCCAGGCGGCGGTGTGGTGGCCGTGCTCGGTCGCGTACCGCACCACCGGCAGCAGGTTGCCGCGCTCGGCGTCCAGGAAGTCCTCGGCGGCGGGCCGGTCCGGCGCGAACGGGAGGTGGCCCGGTGGGCGGCGTGGAGCGGGGGTGACCCGATCCCGGCCGGGGTCGATGATTTGGTTGGCCGCGTGGGCCACGGCCAGGTACCAGTCGATCGCGTCCGCCTCGGCGGCGTCGCGCCGCCCGGGTTCGCAGTCCACGGTCGCGCACTGGCGGGCGAAGAGCCGGACGAGGTCGTGGTAGCGGTAACGGTCGGGCCCGGCGCCGATGGCCAGATGGGCGGCGGCCAGCTCGGCGACCGCCGCCCGCGCCGTCGCCGGCGGCAGGTCGGCCATCGAGGCGGCCAGGTGTGTCGTGAACGTGGGCCCGGGATGCAGGCCGAGCAGGCGGAACACCAGGGCGGCCGGGGCGCTCAAGGCCCGGTACGCACTGGCGAAGACGGTCCGCACGCTGCGCGAGTCGCCCTCGACGCTGAGCACCTCGAGCCGGTCGGCGTGGGCCAACTCGTCGCGCAGGGTACGGATCTCGCGGCGCGCGCGCCCGGCCAACTTCGCGGCGGCGATCCGCAGCGCGAGGGGCATCCGACCGCAGAGCCGCACGAGGTCGGACACCGCATCCGGTTCCGCGTCCAGCGACTCGCCGCCGAGCAGCGTGCGCAACAGCCCGAGCGCCTCGTCATCGCTGAACACGTCGAGCCCCACCGGGCACACCGCGTGGTGGGTGGCCAACGCGGTCATGGTGGCGCGACTGGTCACCACGAGCAGGTTGCCGGAGTCGGCGGCCACGAGTGGTAGCACGCTGTCGGCGGCGCCACCGTTGTCGGCGACGACGAGGATCCGCCGTCCGTGCAACAGCGAACGGTACAGCGCGGCCTGCTCCGGCACCGCGGCCGGGACGCGGTCGGCCGGGACGCCGAGGCTGCGCAGGGCGTGGGACAGCGCGTCGGCCGGGGACAGCGCGGTCCCCGGGTCGTGGCCGCGCATGTCCACGAAGAGCTGGCCGTCGGGGAACCGGTCGGCGACCCGGTGGGCCCACTGCACCGCGAGCGCGGTCTTTCCGACGCCGGCGGCGCCGGAGATGACCGCGACGCGGACGTCGTCGTCCGGCCGCTCGAGCAGGCGGTCCAGCCTGGCCAGCTCGGCCGCCCGTCCGGTGAAGTGACCGACCCGCGCCGGCAACTGGGCCGGCCGGGGCATCACCGGGTCGCCCGAACCGCCCGGCGACACCGCGGGCCCGCCGGCGGACGTCACGAGACGGGGCTCGCGGCGCAGGATCCGCGCGTGCAGCGCCATCAGCTCCGGCCCCGGGTCCACGCCCAGATCCTTCGCCAGCCGGGAGCGCAGCCGCTGGTACGCGTCCAGCGCGGCGGTGTGCCGGCCGGACCGGTACAGGGCCAACATCAGCAGCCCGACGACCCGTTCCCGCAACGGGTTGGCGACCAGCAACCGTTCCAGCTCGCCGGTCGCCTCGTCGTGGCGCCCCAGGCACAGCTCGGCATCCCAACGGTCCTCGGTCGCGGTCAGTCGCACCTCCGACAGGCGCTCCACCTCGGCCGCGCCCCAGCCCACGGGCTCGGCGTCGGCGAGCGCCTCCTCGTGCCGCCACAGGCCCAGCCCTTCGCGCAGGCGTGCGACGGCCGCGGCCGGCTCGCCCCGGAGCAGCTCGTCGTGGCCGCGCCGGGCGCAGTCCTCGAACCGCAGCGCGTCCACATCGCCCGGTGCCACGGCCAACGCGTAGCCGGCGTCGCGGGTGACCAGTAGGCCGGCCAGCCCGCACGCGTCCAGCGCCTGCCGGACCCGGGCCACGTGGCTGTGCAACGACTTGATGGCCGTGCGGGGAGGATCCTCGCCCCACAACGCGTCGACGAGGCGCCAGCGTGGCAGCACGGCGCCGGCGCTCAACGCGAGCAGTCCCACCACGGCGCGCTGGCGGGCGCCGATCAGTCGAGCCCTCCCCAGTGGACCGGTGACCTCCACCGGCCCCAGCACGCGCACCCGGGCGCGGACCGGCACCGGCGTCGGGTGCCAGGCCAGGGCCGTCTGCTCGGTCGCTGGTCGGCGCAGCCCCACCAGCTCCCCCTTCCGCGCAGGCGAAGCCAGGAGCGTCGCCTCGGTCGGAGCCTCTGGTCGCCTCCGCCTCGCTCGTTCCTCGCTCGGACGTCGGCTCCCGAAGAGTAGGTTCCGCCGCATCCGGCGTAAAGCGAGGATCCGACATTCGACACCGGCGACGGCCGCAAGGCTGGCACAACCCGGTGACAACCGCCGGGCCGCTGCATGGCCTTCATGCGCTACCAGACGAACCTGACCGTCCCGATCGCCGTCGCGCGCGACGCCCCGCTGGCCCTGCACGACCAGATCGCCGAACAGGTCGGCGAGGCGGTGGAACGCGGCCTGCTCGTGCACGGCTGCCAACTGCCGTCCACCCGCACGCTGGCCACCCTGCTCGGGGTGTCGCGAGGCGTCACCTCCGCCGCCTACGACCTGCTCTTCGCCCGCGGCTACCTCCACAGCCAGCCCGGCTCCGGTACCTACGTGCACCGTCCGGGACGAGCCAGGTGCGCTGACCGCGCGCCGGCGGTCACGACCCTCGACCTGCGTCCGGGCCAGCCGGCGGCGGAGGCGTTCCCGCTGTCCGCCTGGCGGGCCGCGTGGCGCCGGGCCAGCTTCCGCCGGCCGCCCACCGGCCTTCCGGCCCTGGGCCACCGCGAGCTGCGCCGCGCCGTCGCCGAGCATCTGGTGCGCACGCGCGGCCTTCCGGTCGACGAGGGCGCCGTCGTGATCACCGCGGGCGTGGCGCACGGGCTGCGGATGGTGCTGGACGCGCTGGCGCTCGACGGCGCGAGCGTCGCCCTCGAGGAGCCCGCCCCGCCGCCGGTACATCGGTGCGTCAGCGCCGGCGGTCGGGCGCCGGTGGCCCTGCCGGTCGACGCCGAGGGCGCCCGCCTCGACGGCCTGCCGCCCGGTTGCCGGGCGGCCGTGGTCCGGCCGGACGCGAGCGTGCCGCTGGGCCGGGTGCTCTCGGCCCGGCGACGGCACGAGCTGGCCGGATGGGCCGCGCGCACCGGCGGGCACGTGATCGAGCTGGCTTGCGACGCGGTCCACCGGCCGGCGGCCGGCGGCCTGCCCCGGTTGAGCGTCCTGGCGCCGGCCGCCTCCGTCCTCATCGGAGGGTTCTGCGACCTGCTCACGCCCGGACTCAAGCTGGGCTATGCGGTCGTGCCGGCCGGGCTGGCCGCCGCGGTCGGGCAGCGCATCGCGGAGCGGGGCGAGCAACCGTCCTATGTGGCCCAGCTCGCGGTGGCGTCCCTGCTCGCCGACGGCACGGTGGGCCGGCTCATGCATCGGCTCGAGCGGATGTACGCGGCCAAGCGGCGACTGTTGTGGACCGCGTCGGGCCGGCTCGACGGTGTCCGGATCGCCGGCCGGGACGCGGTGGACACCGCCGTGCTGCACCTGCCCGACGGGGCCGACGCCGCTGCCGTGGCCGACGCGCTGGCCGAGCGGGGGGTACGGGTGGGGACGCTCGCGGCGTACCACTTCTCGCCCCGCCCGGTGCCGGCCGCGCTCGTCGTCGGCTACGGCCACCTGACAGACGAGGAGCTCGGTCGGGCGTGGGCGCGCCTGCACGAGGTGCTCGCGCCACTACGGCCGCAAATGGCCGGCGCAGTGGCCCTGTCCGCGGCCGGCTCCCGTACCGAGCCTTAGCCCAGGAACCTTCGAAGGGAGCATCACGTGAAGAGCAAGGTTGGTCAACTCGCAAGCTCGTTGACGAGACTCAGGGCATTACTCCTAGCGCTGGCCCTCGGCGCCGGCGCGACGCTGCTGGCCACACCCGCGCCGGCGCAGGCGGGACCGCCGCCGTGTGACGGCATCCTGATCCCCATCATGACCAAGAACGGCCTCGAGTATTTCTGCCTGCCGCTGTACTACCGGGTCGATCCGGAGATCGGGCCCGAGCCCTGCTACTGCCCGGACATCGCCATGAACATCGTCATCAACCCCGTCCTGCCCGAGGACGCGCAGCGGGGATTCGTGGACTCGGTCGGCCAGGGCCTGAGCCTGCTCGGTCAGGCCGCCGGCGCCCGGGACGCCGGTGAGTTGCTCGGTCGGGCCGAGGAGGCGTTCGGCGAGGCGGCCCGGCTGCTCGGTGACTCCGAGGTCCGGTTGGGCGAGGTCGGTTCGGTCGATCCCCGGTCGGGGACGTTCATACCGGAGCCGACTCCGTGGTTCGAGCGGGTGGGCACTGAGCTGGTCGAGGGCCTCGACCTCATGCGGCGGGGCTTCTGCGATCCGGAGCCGGAGCCGTGGTTCCGGGCCGCGATGGACAAGTTCGCCGCGGTCCAGGCCGGCCTGGCCGCGCACGCGCCGGTCGGCGTCTGACCCCATGTAAGCAGGGGCACCCTACAGACGCTATGAGTCTGTAGGGTGCCCCTGCATACACACCGGGTGCGGGAGACCCTGAGGGCCGGCCGGTCAGCGGACCCCCACGGTCTCCCTTCCCCCACGCCCGGTCAGTTCCCGAGCGCCCCCCGGCGTATGGCGTGGGACACGTTGGTGGACCCCTCCGTCGCCCAACCCACGGCCCACATTCCGCTGGCGTCCGCCGCGGCCGCCGCCGCCACGATGGCGGACCCCATTTCGCCCTGGGGATCCGGATCCCCAGGCCCGGGCGCCGGCGTGCTCGTGTCCACCGTGAACCCCGCCCCGTCCCAGTGCTGCGCGTGGTCGTGTTCCGCCCCGTCAGCGGCCACGGCATATCCGAGGACCCACACGTCGGTCGCCGAGAACGGCATGACCTCGACGAACTCGGTGCCCGCGTCCGCCGGAGGTATCACCTGCCAGGTCTCGCCGAGCAGTCGCAGCACGAGCGGACGGCAGCCCATGAGCCCGCCTTCCGAGCAGGTCCGGCCGACCGCCCAGACGTCCGTCGCGCTCAGCGCGGCCACGCTGGCCAACGTCTCGTCGGCCAAGGGGTCGTTGACCGGCACCGCCACCTGCTTCCAGGCCGCGCCGTTCCAGTGCAGCACGAGGCTGGCCCGCCGACCATCGGCCCGCAGGTACGAGCCCACGGCCCAGGCGTCGGTGTCGGACCGTGCGTACACGGAGGACAGTTCGGGTGAGGCTCCGCCGACCGCGGGGACCGTGACCTCCGCCCACAGGCCCGACCGCGCGCGCAGGACGAGGACCCGGGCCGGCCCGCCATTGTCCATGGTGGAACCCACGGCCCAACCTCCGTCGGGCCCGAGCATGTCCACATCGTTGAGCATGGCGTTGCCACCGGAGGCCGGGATCGGCGCCCGCACCCAGCCCCGACCGTTGTAGCCCAGGATCACCGCCGTGGTCGTCGTGCCGCCGGTCGATAGTGAGCGCTCGCCGCCGACCGCCCAGGCCGCCGACCCGACGGCGTCGACCGCCGACAGGTCGTACACGCCGGAGGGCTTGGTCGGGGGAGGGAGCGGCAGGGGAGTCCACGTGACACCGTTCCAGTGGGCCGTATACGCCGACCCGACGACCCAGGCGTTGTCGGACGCTAACGCGGCGACGTCCCGCAGTCCCCCGCCGCTCGCGGTCGGCACCTCGGGCATGACGTCCCATTTGGGACTGGACTCGGCGGCCGTCGACGTCACCGGCCACAGCGTCGTGGCCGTAAGGACCGCCGCGGTGAGCACCGCCGCCCTGGGATAACGCACGTGAGCCTCCCTCGCGAGAATTCTGTGGCAATGGTGCCCGGCCCTGGTGGTCGCCGCCGCCCCCGCCGCCCCCATGTTTGCCCTCCGGTCCACCCATCTTTGGTGTCGGCGCTTCAGCCACCCGCGGCCGGGTCGGCCAGGGTCGACACGAACGCGGCCAACTGGGTGCGGTCGGCGCGGCCGGTCTTGGCCATCAGGTTGGCCACGTGTTTCTCCACGGTCCGGGGCGACAGGAACAGCTTCTGGCCGATCTCGCGGTTGCCCATGCCGTCGCCGACCAGGCGCAGCACCTCGTACTCCCGCACGGTGATCCCGCGCTCCCGGGCCACCATCGGCACGGACTCGCTGCCCCTGCGGTGCTGCGGCACGGGCGCGCCGATCTGGCGCAAAATCGTCCGGCAGGCCTGGGCCACCGCCGGTGCCGTCGTGTGGAAATGCGCCTCGGCCGTCCGCAGCCAGGTGACCGGATCGCCCCAACCGTGGTCGATCGCCTCCGGCGCCGCCAGCCGCAGGCCGAGGTGGCGGGCCAGCGGGTACGGCGTCGAGGCGTCCATGAACTCGGCGAAGGCGCGGTCGGCGGCCGTCCGGCGTCCGGACCGCCCGTGCAGCACGGCCCGGGCCAGGTGGAGGAACTGGCGGTTCCAGCCGGCCTGGACCTGGGCGGTACGGGCCATCGCGGAGCACTCGGCCGCGCCGGCGTCGCCGGCCAGGACGGACAGCAACAGTTCCGGTCCGGAAACGTATGACAGGTACGAGGCCGGCCGGGCCGACTCGATCGCGGCGGCGTGATCGAGTTCGGCCATGGCCCGGTCCAGGTCCTCGTGCTGCAGGTGGCACAGCGCCAGACCGAACCCGCGCACCGCCGAGGCGGCGTCGTCGTCCTCGCCGCCCAGCTCGCGGAACCCTGGCAGCAGGGCGTCGACCTCCGACCGGCGCGCGCGGTGGGCGGCGACCATGATCCGGACGCCGCGGACCTGAAGCTGCGTGTGGGTCAACCGCAGCCGCCGCGCGGTCTCCTCGCAACTCGCGGCGGTCGTCGCGGCCGTCTCGTAGTCCCCGCGGCAGGTCGCCACGATCGCCAGCTCGATCTGGACGTTCAGGGCGGTCACCACCGCGCCGGCCTCGTGGGTGTCGGCCAGGGCCTGCCGCAGCCGCCCGGGGTCGGCGTGGCGGATGCCATCGTCCGTTCCCAGATGGAAGAGCAGGCTCAGGCGCGGGCCGACCAGATTGTTCGCCTCGGCGATGGCCAGACCGCGGGCGTACAGGGCGTCGGCCTCGTCCAGGTTGCGCAGCCGGGCGCACCGACCGAGCACCTCCAACGCGCTGCACGCCACGTCCGGCAGGTCGGCCGCCTCGGCCGCCCGCAGGGCCCGCTCGGCCAGCCGCTGTGCCTCCGGCCGTCGCCCGGGGGTCGGGTTACCGAAGGTGAGGCGGGCCGCGACCGCGTCGATGCGGGCCCGCGTGGCGGCGTCCATGTGAGCGCCCAGCAGCCGGCGGGCCTCCCGCAGCTCGCCCAGCCCCTGCTCCCAGTGCCCGGCCGCGGCGGCCACCCGGGCCAGCCGAAGCCGCATCGCCGCCTGCCGTTCGGGTTTGGCGCTGTCGTTGAACCGGGCGCCGAGGTCGTAGGCGTCGGCGACGCGGCCGGCGTCGGCGTACGCGTCGACCAGCGCCTCGCCCAGGTCGGCGACGAGGTCGTCCGGTCCGTCCGTGCCCACCATGGACATCGCCCGCTCCAGGACCGCGACGCCGGTGGACACCGCTCCCTGGGCGACCGCCCGCCGACCGACCACGCCGAAGAGTCTGGCGGCCCGGTGGTTCTCCCCGGCCGTGGACCACAGCTCGGCGGCCAGCCGTTCCCAGCCGTTGGTCGCCGCCGCGCGGGACGCCTCGACCGCCTCCGCGGTACGCCGGGACAGGTCCATCAGCTCGCCCGGCAGCAGCCCGGCCCGGAGCGCCTCGGCGGTCAGCACATGCCGGAAGGCGTAGGCGTCGGGATCGGCCGTCGGCACCACCAGTCGCGCGCCGACGGTCTCGCGCAGGCAGGCGAGCAGGTCGGCTCCGGCCACACCGACCGCCCCGCCGGCGGTCGAGGCGAGGAACTGCGGGCCGAGCAACGCGGCCGCCCGCAGGACGGCCCGGGCCGTCGGGCTGACCCGGTCGGTGCGCTCGGTGAGCGTCGCGGCCAGGCTGACCGGTACGTGCCGCGGCACCAGGCCGGCCAGGCGCCATCCGTCGCCCGACCGGACCAGAACCCGATCGCCGACCATGCCGATCAGCAGCTCCTCGACGTGCAGGGGGACCCCGTCGGAGGCCCGGTGCAGCCGCTGCGTCACCGGCCCGGGTACCTCGCCCACCGGCACGTCCAGGCAGCCGGCCGCCAGCGCCCGCACCGATTCGTCGTCGAGCCGGCCCAGGTCGACGATCGTGGCCGCCCGCCGCCGCCCGGCGGCCCGGGCGAGGTCGAGGCCAGCGCCGGGATCCGTCCGCACAGTGCCCAGCACCAGGACGGGCTCGCGGCCGACGTTGTCGACGAGGTAGTCGATGACGGCCAGGCTGTCGGCGTCGGCGTCGTGCAGGTCCTCCAGGACGAGCAGGCAGCCATGGGACCGACCGATCGTCACCAGCAGCCGGAGCACGGCCTCCGCCAGCACCACCGGTGAGTCGTCGACGCCCGACGGGCGTTCCATCCGCCACTCCGGTACGAGCCGGGACAGGGCCGGGCGGTACGGCATCAGTTCCGGCTCCGCCGGTGGCCCGGATCGCCGCAGTACCGACAGCAACGCCTCGCTGAGCGGGCGGAACTGGACCGTCGGCGACGTGGCGCGACCACGGAGCACCAGCAGCCCCGCGTCGGCGGCGAACCGGGCCGCCTCGCCGGACAGCCGGGTCTTGCCGATGCCCGCCTCGCCGGCCAGGAACACCGCTCCGCCCGACCCGTGCGACGCCGCCTCCACCGCGCCCAGCAGCGTCGCCAGCTCGGCCTGGCGGCCGACCACCGGCGCGCGGCCGAGACGGAGGCCACCCATGACGGACTCCGACGCGGCCGGGCGGCGCTCCCGGGGGCCGGCCACCGCCGGAACGCGGCTCGGTGGCGCCGCGACGGCCGCATCCTGGCGCAGGATCCCGGCCTCGATGGCCCGCAGCGCCGGGCCCGGCTCGATACCCAGGTCGTCCTGGAGGGATCGCCGCAGCCGGTGATA
>Ga0307415_100000134_pt1 | contig 32322 bp, 47 predicted proteins | sample DK1Cmetagenome_FD_204524 | JGI IMG/M metagenome (GOLD analysis project Ga0307415, IMG submission 204524) | Maize rhizosphere microbial communities from greenhouse at UC Davis, California, United States - DK15-C-2 | ecosystem: Host-associated > Plants > Roots > Rhizosphere > Soil | place: USA... | reverse complement strand
TCCTCTCGAAGGACGAGGGCGGCCGCCACACGCCGTTCTTCAACGGCTACCGGCCGCAGTTCTACTTCCGCACGACGGACGTAACGGGCGCGATCAAGCTCCCCGAGGGCCAGGAGATGGTCATGCCGGGCGACAACACGAACATGGAGATCGATCTCGGCCAGCCTATCGCCATGGATCAGGGGCTCCGCTTCGCGGTGCGCGAGGGCGGCCGCACCGTCGGAGCCGGCGTCGTGACGGAGATCCAGAAGTAGGGACGGGACATTCCCGCCCGGGAAGCTAAATGGCACAACAGAAAATCCGCATCCGGCTGAAGGCATATGACCATCAGCAGCTCGACCGGTCTGCAGCGCAGATCGTCGATACGGCGCAGCGGTCCGGTGCAACTGTCACCGGACCGGTGCCCCTGCCCACGGAGAAGAACGTCTACACGGTGATCCGCAGTCCGTTCATCGACAAGGACTCCCGTGAGCACTTCGAGGTGCGCACGCACAAGCGCCTGATCGACATCCACTCGCCGACCCCGAAGACGGTCGACCAGCTGATGCGTCTCGACCTGCCCGCCGGCGTCGACATCGAGATCAAACTATGAAATTGCTGCGCAATTTCATCGCCGCATCCGTAGGGGCCGGACATGTCCGGCCCGAAAGAGGTCCTCGATGAAGGGCATCATCGGGAGAAAGCTGGGCATGACGCAGGTCTTCGACGAGGAGACCGGCAAGCTCACCCCGGTCACGGTCATTCAGGCGGGGCCCTGCCCGGTCGTGGCTGTCCGCACCCAGGACACCGACGGCTACGACGCCGTGCAGCTCGCCTTCGACGCCGTGGCGGAGGGCCGATTGACCAAGCCGCGCCTCGGCCATCTGAAAAAGCACGACGTCGCTCCACACAAGAAGCTCGTCGAGATCCGTGGACCGCACGAGCTCGCCCCCGGCGAGACCGTCACCGTCGAGGCGTTCGAGCCGGGCGAGAAGGTCAAGGTCTCCGGGGTCTCGATCGGGAAGGGCTTCCAGGGAACGATCAAGCGCCACCGGTTCCACCGAGGCCCGGTCACGCACGGCTCCCACAACGTCCGTAAGCCGGGCTCCATCGGAGCTTCGGCGACGCCTTCGCGGGTCTTCAAGGGAATGAAGATGGCCGGCCAGATGGGCGCGAAGCGGGTGACCCAGGTCGGTCTCGAGGTGGTCGATCGGGATCCGGAGCAGAATCTCCTGCTCGTGAAGGGGGCCGTTCCGGGCCACAAGAACGCGCTCGTGGTGGTTCGAGAGGACAAACGCTGATGGCCGCCCCGAAGGCACCTTTCCTCGATGCGGCGGGCAACAAGTCCAAGGACGTCACGCTGACCGCCGATGTCTTCGCCGTCGAGGTCAAGCCACAGCTCATCCACGAGACCGTGCGGGCCGAGGCCGCCGCCGCCCGGTCGGGATCGCAGTCGGCCAAGAGCCGTGGCCTCGTCGCCGGCGGACGCTCGAAGCCGTGGCGCCAGAAGGGCACGGGCCGCGCCCGCGCCGGAACGACGCGCGCCCCGCAGTGGACGGGCGGCGGTGTCGCCTTCGCTCCGCAGCCGCGGAGCTACACGCTCAAGGTCAACAGGAAGGCAAGGCGGTCGGCGCTCCGCGGCGCCCTCAGCGATCTTGCCGGCCGTTCGGCGCTCGCCGTGATCGACGCCTCCGCCTTCAAGGAGCCGTCGACCCGCGCTGCTGCCGACCTCGTCGGAGGTTGGGGCAAGGAGCTGCCGCTCGTCGTCATCGCCCAGCCCGAAGAGGAAACCGTGGCTAAGTCGTTCCGCAACCTCGACCGCGTGCTCGTCCTCGAACCGTCCCAGCTCGAGGTCGGGGCGCTTGTCTGGGCGCGCTCCGTCATCACGACTGAAGCTGCGCTCGACCGCGTAAAGGAGCTCGCTAGCTGATGGACTCCCGTCAGATTCTCATCAGCCCCGTGGTCTCGGAGAAGAGCTACAGCCTCATCGAGGACAACAAGTACTCCTTCCGCGTCCATCCGAAGGCCCACAAGACACAGATCCGCCAGGCCGTCGAGGAGCTCTTCGACGTCAAGGTCGAAGGCGTGAACGTCGTCCAGGTGCGGGCGAAGCCGAAGCGCCGTGGGTTCCACCGCGGGAAGAAGCCCGGCTGGAAGAAGGCGATCGTCCAGCTGCGCGCGGGCGACCGCATCGAGATCTTCGAGGGGGCGTCGGTCTAGATGGCACTGGTTCGGGCCCGAATTCAGGGTGGGGCATGCCCCACCCCTTCCCGTAGGGGCCGGACATGTCCGGCCCGCCGAAGAAGGGCTCACTGATGGCTCTCCGCAAGTACAAGCCGACGAGCCCAGGGCGCCGCTTCCGCTCGGTCTCCTCCTTCCAGGAGGTCACCAAGCGCGAGCCCGAGAAGAGCCTTGTCGAGCCCGCGAAGCGGAAGGGCGGCCGCAACAACCAGGGCCGTATCACGACCCGCCACCAGGGCGGCGGGCACAAGCGCCGCTACCGCACCATCGATTTCAAGAGGACGAAGGACGGCGTGCCCGCGAAGGTCGCCTCCATCGAGTACGACCCCAATCGCTCGGCACGTATCGCCCTCCTCCACTACGCCGACGGGGCGAAGAGCTACATCCTCGCGCCCGCCGGGCTCCGTGTCGGTCAGCAGCTCGAATCGGGCCCCGGGGCCGACATCCGGCCGGGCAACGCGCTTCCGCTCGTGAACGTGCCGACCGGAACGCTGGTGCACAACGTCGAGCTCAAGCCCGGAAAGGGGGGACAGCTCGCGCGCAGCGCCGGCTCGGGCGTTCAGTTGGTGGCCAAGGACGAGGGCTTCGCCGTCCTCCGGCTCCCGTCCGGAGAGATGAGGCGCGTGCCCCTCCTCTGCCGCGCGACCGTCGGACAGGTCGGCAATGTCGACCACGAGAACATCTCGAGCGGCAAGGCAGGCCGCAGCCGCTGGTTGGGCAAGCGCCCCACTGTTCGCGGCTCGGCCATGAACCCTGTCGACCATCCGCACGGAGGCGGCGAAGGCAAGTCCAAGGGCGGTCGCCATCCGGTCACCCCGTGGGGCGTACCGACGCTCGGCAAGCGCACACGCCGCAAGCACAAGGAGTCCGACAAGTTGATCGTCCGCGCCCGCAGGCGCGGAAAGGAGCGCCGCTAGTTGTCTAGATCTTCCAAGAAGGGGCCCTGGGTCGAGGACCGGCTGATGGGCCGAATCGCACAGATGAACGAAGGCGGCCAGAAGCGCCCGGTGCGCACCTGGTCGCGCGCGTCCACAATCTTCCCGGAGATGGTGGGGCACACGATCGCCGTCCATGACGGCCGCAAGCACGTGCCCGTGTTCGTGACGGAGGCGATGGTGGGCCACAAGCTCGGGGAGTTCGCGCCCACGCGGACCTTCCGAGCGCATTCCGGCGACCGCAAGGCCGAGGTGAAGAAACGAGTCTGATGGCTGCTGTCGAAGAACCCCGCACCCAGGTCCGGGCCGAGGCGCGCTATGTGCGCACGGCGCCGCGCAAGGCGCAGCTCGTCACCGAGCAGATCCGTGGACGGACCGTTCCGGAAGCACGCACGATCCTCGCGTTCATGACGCGGGATGCCGCTCGCGACGTCGAGCGGGTGCTCTCGTCCGCGGTCGCCAACGCGGAGGCGAACCACAACCTCGACGGGGACGACCTCTACGTTTCTGTCGCGGTGGTCGGCGCCGGGCCGACACTGAAGCGGTGGCGCGCCCGCGCGCGTGGCCGCGTCGCCCGCATCAAGAAGCGCACCTGCCACATCACGATCGCGCTCGCACTGCCGGAAGGCGGCGTCATCCCGGCTCCGCGGCCCGCACCTGCGCCCGCTCCCGCCGCTGAGCCGCCGGCCGAAGAAGAGGCAAAGCCGAAGCGCGCACCCGCCAGGAAGAAGGCGGAGGAGAAGCCTGCCGCAGAAGTGGCTCCCGCGGCCGAGGAGAAGCCGAAGACCACGCGCAAGCGAGCCACGAAACCGAAGGTCGACGAGCCCAAGGCCGAGGCAAAAGCGAAGCCCAAGCCGAAGCGAACGACCACCCGCAAGAAAAAAACGGAGGAGTCCTAGTGGGCCAGAAAGTTCATCCCGGCGGCCTGCGGGTCGGCGTCATCCACGACTGGAAGTCGAACTGGTACACGGGCACGAAGGAGTTCCCGCAGTACCTGATCGAGGACGTGAACATCCGCGAGCACATCTACACAAAGCTCGGCCATGCGGGCCTGTCCGACATCCTCATCAAGAAGGACAAGCAGCGGATCACGATCGACATCTACACCGCCCGGCCGGGCATCGTGATCGGAAAGTCTGGAGCCGAGGTGGACGCCCTGCGTCGCGACATCCACGGGATGACGCACAAGAACGTCCACATCAATATCAACGAGATCAAGCGGCCCGAGCTGGACGCGAAGCTCGTCGCTCAGTCGATCGCCGAGCAGCTGCAGAACCGCGTCAGCTTCAGGCGCGCGATGAAGCGCTCGCTCGCCTCGGCGATCCGCTCGGGCGCCCAGGGCGTGAAGATCACCTGCGGCGGCCGCCTGGGGGGCACGGAGATGTCGCGTTCAGAGACCTACTCCGAGGGCCGCGTCCCGCTGCACACCCTCCGCGCCGACATCGACTACGGGTTTGCGGAGGCGAAGACGACCTACGGACGCATCGGCGTCAAGGTCTGGATCAACAAGGGCGAGATCATGCCCGAGGGCTTCGACACCGGGCGCGACAGCGGTCCGTCCGGGAGGCTCGGCGAGCAGGATCAGGCACGCCGGCGTGGAGGCCGCGCACGCGGCGAGGGCTTGGGGGCGTCGGCTGAGGGTGGGCGCCGCAGGTCGCCCGACCGCGAGGGCCTCGGCCCCGTGCGCCAGGGCCGCCGCGGCGGCGGCAAGCGTCGCTCGGTCGAGCAGCCCCGCACCGACGAGCAGGGCGTCTCCGCGGAGGGCCGCGAGCAGCCGGCGGTCGAGCCGGAGGTCGAGACCGTGCCCGCACCCGTCGAGGACGCGCCGGACACGACCACGCCGAAACAGCAGGTCGAGGATCCGACGAAGCTCGAGAGCTCGGGCGACGAGGAGTCCACTAGCTGATGCTCCTCCCCAAGAAGACCAAGTTCCGCAAGCAGCAGCGCGGACGCATGCGCGGCGTCGCCAAGGGCCAGCAGCAGGTGCACTTCGGCGACTTCGGCCTCAAGGCGCTCGAGCCCGGCTGGGTGACGAATCGCCAAATCGAGGCTGCCCGTATTGCCATGACCCGCCACATCAAGCGCGGGGGCAAGGTCTGGATCAACGTCTTTCCCGACAAGCCCGTGACGCAGAAGCCGGCCGAGACCCGCATGGGCTCCGGCAAAGGCTCGCCTGAGCACTGGGTCGCGGTCGTCAAGCCCGGCCGAGTGATGTTCGAGCTTTCCGGAGTGCCGGAGCGCCTGGCTCGCGATGCGCTGCGGCTCGCGGCGATGAAGCTCCCGATCAAGACGAGGTTCGTAAAACGAGAGGCGGATCTGTTTGAAGGCTAGGGCGGAAAACCAAATCGAGCTCCCTAAGGAGGGGGCTCGCGCGCGAACCATGGGTTCCCCCGCGATTGGAGAGGCGGATTCATTTGAGGGCTAGAGAGCTACGCGATCTGTCCGACGAGGAGCTCGTGCGGCGCCTCGCCGAGAGCAGAGAGAACCTGTTCAACCTGCGCTTCCAGATGGCCACCGGCGCGCTCGAGAACTCGGCGCGCATCGGCCTCGCGAAGCGCGACATCGCTCGCATCCTGACCATCCAGGCGGAGCGGACGAACACGCTGGAGAGAAGGTAGATGGCTAGACCAAGAAAGAAGCAAGAAGAGATGGAAAATTCGACGCGTAGCGTTGAAGCTGAGGCGACGCCGGAGGCTCCGGCGGCCGAGGAGGAGCCGACGGCTGAAAAGCCGAAGCGCGCCTCTCGCAAGAAGGTCGACGAGAGTCCTGCCACCGCCGAGAAGCCGAAGCGTGCTCCGCGAAAGAAGAAGGAGGAGCCGGCAGCGGAAGAGGCGGTCGCACGTGAAAATTTGACGCGTAGCGTTGAGGAGGCTGCGGCGCCGGAGCCTGCCCAGGAGGAGGAAGCTGCCCCCGCCGAGGAGCCTGCTTCCGAGCCGGTGGCCGAGGAGGAGCCCGAGGCGGTCGCCGAAGAGCCTCCGGCCGAAGAGCCGGTCGCCGAGGAAGCTCCGATCGCCGAGGAGGCTCCCGTTGAGGAGCCGGTGGCGGAGGAGGCTCCTGCCGAAGAGCCGGTCGCTGAGGAAGCTCCCGCCGAAGAAGCTCCCGCGCTCGAAGAGGAGGCGCCTGCTGCGGCCGAAACACCTGCCGTCGAAGCAGTCGCTCCCGAGGCCAAGCCAAAGAGGAAGCGGCTACCCCGCTCGCAGCGCCGGCAGCGCACGAAGCAGGCCCGCGAGCGCCCCGCGCAGCGCAAGGCGATCATCCGCCTGCCGAAGCCCGAGCACACGCGCGGACAGCGCAAGGAGCGTCGCGGGATCGTGGTCTCGGCGGCGATGGACAAGACGATCGTCGTGCGCGTCGACACCGTGAAGCCGCATCCGGTCTACAAGAAGATCGTCCGCCGGTCGCACAAGTTCCACGCCCACGACGAGGCCAACGTGGCGAAGGCCGGCGACGTCGTGCGCATCGTCGAGACGCGCCCGCTCTCCAAGACCAAGACCTGGCGCCTCGCCCAGGTGCTCGAGGAGGCCAAGTAGCCCGATGATCCAGCAGGAGTCCCGCCTCCGGGTCGCCGACAACACAGGCGCCCGCGAGCTCCTCTGCATCCGCGTCGTGGGCGGATCCCACCGCCGCTACGCGCGCGTCGGCGACGTCATCGTCGGGACCGTGAAGACGGCCACGCCCCAGGGCACGATCAAGAAAGGCGAGGTCGTCAAGGCGGTCGTCGTCCGCACGAAGAAGCCTTTTGGGCGCGACGACGGCACCTCGATCGCCTTCGACGAGAACGCCGCCGTGATCATCGATGCCCAGAACAACCCGCGTGGCACCCGCATCTTCGGGCCAGTGGCGCGCGAGCTGCGCGAGAAGAACTTCATGAAGATCGTCTCACTCGCACCGGAGGTTCTCTGATGGCGCACGGCATGAAGATCCGCAAGGGCGACCTCGTTCAGGTGCTCTCGGGCAAGGACCGCGGCAAGCAGGGCCGCATCATCGAGGCCGATCCGCGCAAGGGGCGCGTCATGGTCGAGAACCTCAATCTTGTCAAGAAGCACCGCAAGCCGCGCCCGATGAAGGACTCGAGCCGCATGGGCCAGACCCAGATCCAGCCGGGAGGCGTGGTCGAGCTGACGGCGCCGCTCCCGGTCTCGAACGTGATGGTCGTCTGCCCGACGTGCAATCGGCCCAGCCGTGTCGGCTACGAGTTCCGCGACGACGAGAAGGGGCGCCGCGTCAAGGTTCGCGTCTGCAAGCGCGCCGACTGCGGGGAGGTCCTTGACCGCTGATGGCCAAAGCACGGAAGAAACCGGAGTCGAACGGATATCGCCCGCGCCTGAAGGAGCGCTTCGACCAGGAGGTTCGCGGACGGCTCAAGGAAGAGTTCTCGTACAGGTCTCCGATGAAGGTGCCGCGCATCGACAAGATCACGCTGAACATGGGCGTCGGCGACGCGAAGGTCAACGCGCGCTCGCTCGACAAGGCAATCGACGAGCTGACGCTGATCGCCGGCCAGCGCGCGCAGATGACCCGCGCGAAGAAGTCGATCGCCGGATTCAAGATTCGCGAAGGGATGCCGATCGGGGCCAAGGTCACGCTTCGGGGCGCCCGCATGTGGGAGTTCCTCGATCGGCTTGTCTCGATCGCGCTGCCGCGCATCCGCGACTTCCGAGGTCTCTCGCCGGCGAGCTTCGACGGACGCGGGAACTATTCGCTTGGCGTCCGCGAGCAGATCATCTTTCCGGAAATCGACTACGACGACGTGGAGACCATCCGGGGTCTCGACGTCACGATCACGACTAGCGCCGACTCGGACGAGGAGGCTCTCGCGCTCCTGCGCGAGCTCGGCCTTCCATTCCGGACAGAGCAGTAAAGGAGTACGTGCATGGCGAAGAAAAGCATGATCGCGAAAGCAGCGAGGCCGCAGAAGTTCAAGACGCGGCAGTACTCGCGCTGCAACCGCTGCGGCCGTCCGCGGGCTGTCTACCGTAAGTTCGGCCTTTGCCGCATCTGCCTGCGCGACCTCGCGCATGAGGGCGTCATCCCCGGCATGACCAAATCGAGCTGGTAGGAGCCATATGCACACCGACCCAGTCGCCGACATGCTCGCCCGCATCAAGAACGCCAACAAGGCGCTCCACGAGAGCGCTGAGATGCCCGCGTCGCGAATGAAGGCAGAAATTGCCCGCCTCCTCAAGGAGGAGGGCTACATCAAGGACTACCGCGTCGAGAAGGGCGATTCGTTCGATACCCTCGTCGTCGAGCTCAAGTTCGGCCCGAAGCGCGAGCGGATCATCACGGATCTCAAGCGGATCTCGAAGCCGGGTCGCCGGGTGTATGCGCAGAAGGACCGCCTCCCGCGCGTCCTGGGCGGCATGGGGACGGCGATCATGTCAACCTCGAACGGTCTCGTCACGAGCCGGACGGCGCAGGAGCTCGGCGTCGGCGGCGAAGTGGTCTGTTTTATCTGGTGAAAAATCTGGCGATTTTTCACCAAGGAGAAGCATTTGAGTCGAATCGGTAAAAGTCCAATTCCAGTCCCGGCAGGTGTGAGCGTGTCGATCTCGCCTGGGCGCGTGATGGTGAACGGGCCGTTGGGCGAGCTTTCGCAGCAGGTGCCCGACCGGATGAAGGTCCAGGAGGGCGATGGCCAGCTGGTCGTTACCCGGCCCACCGAGCGGGGGGAGGACCGGGCGCTGCACGGGCTGACGCGCAGTCTCGTCGCCAACATGGTCGAGGGCGTGACGAAGGGGTTCTCGAAGACGCTCGAGATCCAGGGCATCGGCTATCGCGCCGCTTTGCGCGGCACCGACCTCGAGCTCAACGTGGGCTTTTCCCACCCGATCGTGAAGAAGGCTCCTCAGGGGATCACCTTCGAGGTGCCCGCCCCGAACCAGGTGATCGTCAAGGGCATCGACAAGCAGAAGGTCGGGCAGGTCGCCGCCGAGGTGCGCGCCGTCCGGCCGCCGGAGCCCTACAAGGGCAAGGGCATCCGCTACGAGGGCGAGTACGTGCGCCGGAAGGTCGGCAAGAGGGCTTAATGCCCACGCTTACGGTCAGCCAAGCGCGCGAGCGCCGCCACAAGCGCGTCCGCCGCAAGATCTTCGGGACGGCCGAGCGCCCGCGCCTGGTCGTCTTCCGCTCCAACCATGGCATCCAGGCCCAGCTCGTCGACGACGCGGATGCGAAGACGCTCGCGTCTGCCGGTCACACTCAGCTGAAGAAGACGTTCAGGGGCACGAAATCCGAACAGGCGGCCGAAGTCGGCAAGCTGCTCGCCGCCAATGCGAAGAAGGCGGGCATCGAAACCGTGGTCTTCGACCGCGGCGGCTACCTCTTCCACGGGCGCGTCAAGGCGCTCGCCGATGCAGCCAGAGAGGAAGGTCTCAAGTTTTGAGTTCTGTCGAACGGCAAGTCCAGCGCAATCTTGATTACGACGCGCGCGAGCTGAAGGAGCGGGTCGTCGAGATCAACCGCGTGGCGAAGGTCGTCAAGGGCGGCCGGCGCTTCTCCTTCACAGCGCTCGTGGTGATCGGCGACGAGGTCGATCGCGTGGGGGTCGGCTACGGGAAGGCTCGCGAGGTTCCGCTCGCGATCTCGAAGGCCGTGGACGACGCGAAGAAGAACCTCTTCCAGGTCCCCAAGAAGGGGACGACGATCACACACGAGGTGCTGGGACGCGCCGATGCGGCCCGCGTCCTGCTCCGTCCCGCCAGTGAAGGGACCGGGGTCATCGCAGGCGGGGGAGTACGAGCCGTCCTCGAGCTGGCGGGGGTCCGCGACATCCTCGCCAAGAGCCTCGGCAACCCGAACCCCGTCAATCTGCTGAAGGCGACCGTCAACGGGCTTCGCAGCCTGCGCCGGCCCGAAGAGGTGGCGGCGAAGCGCGGCAAGGCGGTTCACGAAATCCTGTTCCCCAGGGAGAAGAAGGAGGAGCCGGAGGCCGCTGCCCCCGAGGGAGCCGCACCGGCTGCTTCCGAGGAAACACGAAATGACCAAGCTGAAGATCACCCAGACGCGTAGTCAGATCGGGGAGACCCAGAAGCACCGCGGAACCCTGCGGGCGCTCGGGCTGGGCAAGATCGGGCGCTCCGTCGAGCGAGAGGACAGCCCGGAGACGCTGGGTATGCTGAGGAAAGTCCGCCACCTCGTCCGTGTGGACGCGGAGTAGCCGATGCCGCCGCAGGAAGAAGAGCTCACCCTTTCGAACCTGAAGCCTGCGCAGAAGCGGCGCGCGCGTAAGCGCGTCGGCCGCGGCCTGGGCTCAGGGAAGGGTCGCTATTCCGGCCGCGGGATCAAGGGCCAGAAGTCCCGTGCAGGATCTCACCAGATGCGCCCGGGCTTCGAAGGTGGCCAGATGCCGATCTACATGCGGCTTGGCAAGCAGCGCGGCCCCTATTCGAAGGACGCCATGCCGATGGGCCCACACCGCACGTCGACCGTCCCGGTCAACGTCCGCGACCTCGAGCGCGTCTTCGACGACGGCTCGGAGGTCACGCTCGAAGCCCTGATCGACAAGGGCCTGATCAAGAACACGCGGACGGACGTGAAGATCCTCGGCCAAGGCGACCTGAAGAAGAAGCTGACCGTGACGGCGCACTCGTTCTCCGCCTCCGCGCGCGAGAAGATCGAGCAGGCCGGCGGAAAGGTCACGGCTCTCCGCGAGCCGGTCGAGAAGAAACGCCGCACGCGCAGGGCGAGGCCCGCGGCCGAAGAGGAAGAGCCGGAGACCGAGGCCACCGAGACGGAAGAGACGCCCCAGGACGTGAGCGAAGCGTCCGAGGAGGCCTCCTCCGAGGACCCCGCGAAGGCGGATTCCGAGGAGTCGTAGGTGTTCTCCTGGCTCACCAACGCGTGGCGGGTGCCCGAGCTACGGCACCGCGTGCTCTTCACGGCCATGATCCTGGCCTTCTACCGCCTGGGCAGCTGGATTCCGGTCCCGGGCGTCAACTCGAGCGCGATCGACGACTACTTCTCGGGGCAGGGCGGCACCATCCTCGGCCTGCTGAACATCTTCTCCGGTGGCGCGCTCGGCCAGTTCGCCCTCTTCGCGCTCGGGATCATGCCCTACGTCACCGCCTCGATCATCCTCCAGCTCATGACCGTGGTCGTGCCACGGCTGGAGCAGCTGCAGAAGGAGGGAGAGGCCGGCTACACCAAGATCAACCAGTACACGCGTTACCTGACGGTCGTCCTCGCGATTCTTCAGGCGGCCGGCTACACCTATCTCTTCAACCGCCAGATTCCGGACTTCCAGCTCAACGCGGGACGTTTCGTCCTCATCCTCGTCTCCCTCACCGCCGCGACGACGCTCCTGATGTGGATGGGCGAGCTGATCACCAAGCGCGGGATCGGGAACGGCATCTCGCTCCTGATCTTCGCCTCGATTCTCTCGAGCCTGCCCGGCGGCATTCGCGCCTGGTACAACGGCGACGCCTTCGAGCGCGTAGCCTTCCCGGCCCTCGCGCTGGCGATCATCGTGGCGGTCGTCTTCGTGCAGGAGGGTCAGCGCCGCATCCCGATCCAGTACGCGAAGCGGATGGTCGGGCGGCGAATGACCTCCGGGGGCTCGACCTACATGCCTCTCCGCGTGAATATGGCGGGCGTCATCCCGATCATCTTTGCGGCGGCGATCATGGCCTTCCCGCCGACTGTCGCCCAGTTCTTCCCACAGACGCAGAGCTTCATCAACGAGCATTTCACGCCGAGCGACTGGACGTATCTGATCCTGCAGGCGTTCCTGATCGTGGTCTTCACCTACTTCTACACGGCTGTGCAGTTCAATCCGGTCGACCAGGCGGACAACCTGCGCAAGTACAGCGGTTACATCCCCGGCATCAGGCCGGGGCCGCCGACGGCGCAGTATCTCGACCGCGTGCTGACCCGTCTCACGCTCCCGGGCTCGCTCTTCCTCGCCCTGGTGGCGACGCTGCCGACGCTCTTCATTCGCTACGGCGGCTTCTCCCAGGCGACCACAGCCGCCCTCGGCGGCACGTCGATCCTCATCGTGGTGGGCGTCGCACTAGACACCATGCGGCAGATGGAGTCGCAGATGATGATGCGCCACTACGAAGGGTTCCTGAAGTAGGGGCGGGGCACGCCCCGCCCGGAATAACCCAATGCCTCTAGACATCGTCATCCTGGGTCCACCCGGGGCCGGCAAAGGCACCCAGGCCGAGCTCATCTCCAAGGACGCGGGCATTCCGCACATCAACACGGGCGACATGTACCGGGCGGCTGTTGCCGCCGGCACCGAGCTCGGAGCGAGGGTGAAGCCGTTCATGGACGCCGGCGAGCTCGTTCCCGACGATCTGACGATCGCGGTCGTGCGCGAGCGGCTCTCTCAGCCGGACACTGCGCGCGGTTTCGTGCTCGAGGGCTTCCCGCGGACGCTGCCGCAGGCCGAAGCCCTGGACGAGATCCTGGCGGAATCCGACCGCGAGCTTTCAGTCGTTCTCCATTTCCAGCTCTCGGACGAGATGGCGGAACAGCGCCTCCTCAAGCGTGCGCTCGAGCAGGGGCGAGAGGACGACACGCCCGAAATCATCCATCGCCGGATGGAGACGATGCGCATCCCGGAGGAGCTCGTCGAGTACTACCGGGCGAAGGGGATCCTCGTAGGCATCCACGCCGAGCGGACGATCGAAGAGGTCTTCGCCGAGGTGCAGCAGGTTCTGCAAGCTGCAGCAGCGAGATGATCATCAGGAAGTCAGAGCAGGAGATCGAGGCGATGGCGCGCGCGGGACGCGTGGTCGCGGAGACCCTTGCGCTCCTGGGCGAGAGCATGCGCTCCGGCGTTACGACGCAGGAGCTCGACGAGATCGCTGAGGAGTACATCCGCGCCCAAGGCGGCGCTCCGACGTTCAAGGGCTATCACGGCTTCCCCGCGTCCATCTGTACGTCTCCCAACTCGATGGTCGTGCACGGAATCCCGGGCAGCTACAGGGTCGAGGAGGGCGACCTGATCTCGGTCGACGTCGGTGTGACCTTGGAGGGCTTCGTCGCGGACTCGGCCTATACGTTCGCCGTGGGCGAGATCGACGAGGAGACTCAACGTTTGCTGGAGGTCGGCCAGACGGCCCTCGAAGCCGGGATCGCAGAGGCTCGCGCGGGCAAGCACATCGGCGACATCTCCGCCGCCGTGCAGAAGACGACCGAGGAGGCGGGCTTCTCCGTCGTCAAATCGCTGGTCGGGCACGGGATCGGACGCATGATGCACGAGGAGCCGCAGATCCCGAACTGGGGCGAGCCCGGCCGTGGGCCCCTGCTCGCGCCCGGCATGACACTTGCCATCGAGCCCATGATCAACGCGGGCTCCGCCGACGTCGTGGTCGCAGACGACCGCTGGTCGATCTCGACCGAAGACGGCTCTCTCTCGGCCCATTTCGAGCACACGGTTGCGGTCACGGACGCCGCGCCGCGCATCCTCACGCTCGCGGGAGTCCCCGTTTAGGGCCTTTTGCTACGATAGAACGTCGCGGCCGAGCCGCGCTTTGCCGTGGCTTGCCGCCTCTTCTTATGAAAGTCAGAGCGTCCGTGAAACCCATGTGTGACCGCTGCCGCGTGATCAAGCGGCACGGAAAAGTGCTGGTCATTTGCACGAATCCGAGACACAAGCAGCGACAGGGCTAAGGAGAAGAATTGGCACGAATTGCAGGAGTAAATCTTCCCCGTGAGAAGCGGCTCGAGGTGGGGCTCACCTACATCTTCGGTATCGGCCCCTCCACTGCGCGCAAGGTCTGCGCCGAGCTCGGCCTCTCGTGCGACGAGAAGGTCCGGGACCTCACGGACGAGGAGATCACGAAGCTCCGCAACTACATCGACTCGGACCTCCAGGTAGAGGGCGACCTGCGCCGCGAACGCTCCCAGGCGATCAAGCGCCTGCAGGAGATCGGCGCGTACCGCGGCGTACGCCACCGGCGTGGTCTGCCCGTGAACGGCCAGCGCACGAAGACCAATGCACGAACGCGGAAGGGCCCGAAGAAGACCGTGGGCCGCGGCAAGAAAGCACCCACGAAGACCTAATGGCCCCTCCTCGCAAGCAACCCGCCTCCAAGGGCCGCACGCGCCGCCGCGTGAAGAAGAACATCGCCATCGGCCAGGCGCACATCAAGACGTCCTTCAACAACACGATCGTCACCCTGACAGACAAGGACGGGGCGGTGATCGCCTGGGAGAGCGCCGGCTCCGCAGGCTTCAAGGGCTCGCGCAAGTCCACGCCCTTCGCCGCCCAGGTGACCGCCGACTCCTGCGCGAAGAAGGGCATGGAGCACGGTCTCCAGAAGGTCGAGGTCTTCGTAAAGGGCCCCGGTTCGGGTCGCGAGACGGCGATCCGCTCGCTGCAAGCCGCCGGCCTCGAGATCCTCGGAGTCAAGGACGTCTCCCCGCAGGCCCACAACGGCGTTAGACCGAAGAAGAGGCGCAGGGTCTAGTGGCACGCTCCCTCGGACCCAAGTGCAAGCTTTGCCGCCGCGAGGGCATGAAGCTCTTCCTCAAGGGCGAGCGCTGCCTGACCGAGAAGTGCGCGGTCGAGCGGCGCAGCTATCCGCCGGGAGAGCACGGGCGCGGGCGCATCAAGCAGTCGGAGTACCTCCTTCAGCTGCGTGAGAAGCAGAAGGCGCGTCGCTACTACGGCATTCTCGAGAAGCAGTTCCGCAACTACTACGACAAGGCGGCGAAGCGCTCGGGAATCACGGGCGAGGAGCTCCTGCGGATGCTCGAGACGCGTCTCGACAACGTCGTCTATCGCCTCGGCTTCGCTGCCTCGCGCGCTCAGGCGCGCCAGATCATCCGCCACGGCCACTTTCAGGTGAACGGCCGGCGGGTGAACATCCCGAGCTTCCAGGTCAAGACCAACGACATCGTGTCGCTCAAGGCTGGCAGCCCGGTCGAGCAGGTCGTCCGCGACGCCACTGACCTGACAGCCTCGGTTTCGCCATGGCTGCAGGCCGACCACGACAACCTGACGGGCAAGGTTCTGAAGATGCCCGAGCGCGCCGACATCGATACGCCGGTGCAGGAATCGCTCATCGTCGAGCTGTATTCCAAGTAGGGGCCGGACATGCCCGGCCCGGTAGTACACGGGTAACGAAGGAAGGAAACGGATTGGCTACAAGAACTTCTCTCATGGACTTTCAGGTGCCGAGGATCACCCACGAAGAGGTCAACGAGGACCGCGGCGTCTTCGTCATCGAGCCTCTCGACCGCGGCTTCGGCTATACGTTCGGAAACTCGCTCCGCCGCGTGCTGCTTTCGTCTCTCGAGGGCGCCGCGGTCACCTCGGTGAAGATCGAGGGAATCGCTCACGAATTCGCGACGCTCAAGGGCGTGCGCGAGGACGTGACCGACCTCATCCTCAACCTCAAGAACCTCATCTGCCGGCTGCACGGTGACTCGCCCGAGATCGAGGTTCGCCTCGACAAGAAGGGCCCGGGCATGGTCAAGGCCTCGGACATCGAGGCTCCAGCCGATCTCGAGATCCTCAATCCCGATCTCGAGGTGGCCAACCTCTCGGACAAGGGGCGGCTCGAGGTCACGCTCACGATCGGTCGCGGCCGCGGCTACGTCCCGGCCGAGCTCAACCGCGGGCCCGAGCATACGATCGGCGTCATCCCGGTGGACTCGATCTTCTCGCCGGTCCGGCGAGTGTCGTACGAGGTGGAAGCGGCCCGCGTCGGGCAGCGCACCGACTACGACAAGCTGACGCTCGACGTCAGCACGGACGGCTCGTTGCCGCCCCGTGACGCCATCGGTCAGGCCGCGGAGATCCTCATCCGCCAGCTCGCCATCTTCACCGACCTCGAGCGCATCGAAGGCTTCGGCGACACGGTCGGCGAGGCCGAAGCTGAGGCGCCGCAGGCACACGGGATGGAGAACTTCCCCATCGAAGAGCTCGAGCTCGGCGTCCGCAGCTACAACTGCCTGAAGCGCGTGGGAATCGAGACGATCGGCGACCTCGTCACGAAGACGGAGACCGAGCTGGCCGCGATTCCGAACTTCGGCAAGAAGTCGATCGAGGAAGTACGCGAGACGCTCGCCGCGCACGGGCTAACCCTCCGCGAGGAGTAACGTCTTGCGCCACCGCAAGTCCGGACGGAAGCTGGGGCGCGACGCCGCACAGCGGCGCGCGCTCTACTCCAACCTCGCCTGCGCGCTGATTGAGCACGGGCGCATCAGGACGACCGAGGCGAAGGCGAAGGAAGTCCGCCCGATCGTCGAGGAGATGATCACGCTCGGGAAGCGGGGGGACGTCGCAGCCCACCGTCATGCGGTCGCCTTCCTCCGTTCGAAGGAGATCACGCACGCGCTCTTCGCAGACGTGGCTCCGCGGTTCGCGGAGCGCCCGGGCGGCTACACGCGGATCGTCAAGATCGGGCCTCGCCAGGGCGATGCGGCGCGCATGGTCTACCTCGAGCTCGTGGACTACGTTCCGCAGCGCACGCCCGTGGCGGTCGCGGCCGGCGAGCGGCCTGCGGCGGGCTAGGCCCACCTCAGCTAGCTCGTCTCGGCAGCCTGCGCGTAGCGGCCGAGAACCACGCCCCAGCCCTCGTTGTAGTTCGTGATCGTCTCGTCCAGCCGGTCGCCGAGCTTCTCCCAGCCCCAGTGCCGGACGTCGACGCGGGTGCCGTCGCCCGCCGGCGTGAAGGTGACCTCCACCTCCTGGGCCGTCCCCTCTCCGCGGCCCGGGTGCCAGCTGTAGCCGACTCGGTGAGGAGGATCCCACGCGAGGACGATTCCCCACACGTGCTCCTCGCCGCTGGTGGTGCGCTCGTAGAGACGGCCCCCTTCGCGGCCCTCCATCACGACGGTCTCGACGTTTCCTGGGTCGACCGCGTGCGTTTGCAGCGGCCACCACGTGTGGATCTGCTCGGTGAAGACGCGAAACGCGTGTTCCACGGGCGCGGCGACGGTCACCGATTTCTCGATCACGACTTCACTCGTCTGCTGGTTCATCCGTTGCTCCTTTCTCGGCTGCCTCCTTGAAGGCGGCAAGCGCTTCCTCCCAGAAGTTCTCGAAGTACTCGCGCAGCTCCGCGAGCGCATCGCCGTCGACGCTGTAGAAATTGCGCGTCCCCTCGCGGCGCTCGTGGACGAGTCCGGCTTCTTTGAGGACGCGGAGATGCTGCGAGACGGCCGGGCGCGAAACGGGGAGGCCCCGAGCGATCTCGACGACTGGGCGTGGGCCTCCCCGGAGGCGCTCGAACACGGTGCGGCGCGTAGGATCGGCCAGCGCGGCTATCGCCTCTCCGTAAGCCATAACTTACCGTAAGCATATACTTACGATGAGCGTTGTCAAGCTGACCTTCGCATACGACGGCACCGAGTTCGCCGGCTGGGCCGCGCAGCCGGGACTTCGAACCGTGGAGGGCGAGCTCCGTGCGGCGCTCGATCGCGTCTACGGCTCCTGGGACGGCCTCGCCGTCGCGGGACGCACGGACGCGGGTGTCCACGCTCATGCCCAGGTAGCGAGCTTCTCCTCAGACGGAGGGCCGCCGCTCGAGAGGGCGGCTGCGGCCCTGAACGCCGTCCTTCCGGGCGATGTGGCCGTGCTGGTCGGCGAAGCCGCGCCGGAGGGCTTCAATGCGCGTTTCTCCGCCCGCGCACGTTCGTACCGCTACCGAATTTGGCGGCGCCCGACCCCCTCGCCCTTCGAGCATCGCCGCTCGCTCTGGTGGCCGGGTCCGCTCGATGAGGAACGCCTGGCGGAATCCGCCGCGCTGCTCGTCGGCGAGCACGACTTTCGAGCTTTCACTCCGACGGAGACGCACCACGGATCCTTGGTCCGCGCCGTACGCGCCGCTGCGTGGAAGGGCGGGCCGGACGTGCTCGAATTCACGATCACAGCTGACAGCTTCCTGCGACACATGGTGCGAACGCTCGTCGGTACGATGATCGAGCAGGACCCGACGGCGATCGCGCGGCTCCTCGAAGGGCGTCCGCGCGGCGAGGCGGGCACGACCGCGCCGCCGTGGGGCCTCTACCTAGATCGAGTGGATTATTGATGCGCTACCCGACCGTGCTCTTCGACCTCGACGGGACGCTCGTCGATTCAGGCGCGATCATCCTGGCGTCCTTCAAGCACGCGGCGCGCACGGTTCTAGCGCGCGACATCGAAGAGGAGCAGATCGCCGCACTGGTCGGCGGCTCCAACCTCCACGATCAGATGCGCGTCCTTTCGCCCGCCCACGTGGACGAGCTCGTCCGAGTCTACCGCGAGCACAATCGACCGCTCCACGACGAGCTCCAGGCCTTCGAAGGCGTCGAGGAGCTGATGGAGACGCTGTCAGAGCAGGGCCGCAAGCTGGGGATCGTGACTGCCAAGGGTCGCCAGACCGTCGATCTTGCCTTTGGGGTCCTGTCCCTCGAGCGTTACTTCGACGCCGTCGTCACCGCCGACATGACAGACCGTCACAAGCCCGATCCCGCTCCGGTCCTCAAGGCGCTCGAGCTCTTGGCGAGCGAGCCGGCGAACGCGGCCTTCGTCGGCGATTCGCCGTACGACGTCGCCGCCGGCAAGGCGGCGGGAGTCTTCACGGTCGCCGTCTCGTGGGGAAAGATCCATCCGGAAGAGCGGCTGCTCGAGGCCGGCGCCGACTTCCTCGTCCACAGCCCCAGAGAGTTGCTCGATGTCCTCTGAGGGGGCAAAGGCACGAATCGACGAGCTGCGCGAGCTTGTCGACTACCACCTCTACCGGTACCACGTCCTCGACGACCCCGAGATCTCCGATGCGGAGTTCGATCGTCTTTGGGACGAGTTGATGGCGCTCGAGCGCCAGCATCCCGACCTGCAGACCCCCGAGAGCCCCACTCAGCGCGTCGGCTCGCCTCCCTCCGACAAGTTCGCCAAGGTCGAGCATCCGACGCCGCTCGGCTCGCTCGACAAGGTGACGACCGATGAGGCGCTCGAGAAATGGCACGCGGACGTGGTTAAGCGTCTGGGCACGGACGAAGTGCGCTACGTCACCGAGCCGAAGATCGACGGCCTCTCCATCAACTTGATCTACGAGGACGGGGTCTTCGTCCGGGGAGCCACGCGGGGTGACGGCTTCCGCGGGGAGGAGGTGACGCCGAACCTGAGGACGATCAAGGCGATCTCGATGCGGATGCAGCTCCGAAACGGAGAGAAGCCGCCAGAGCTTCTCGAGGCGCGTGGAGAGGTCTATCTCCCTCTGTCTGGCTTCAACGAGCTCAACAAGCGCCTCCTGGAAGAGGGAAAGAAGCCCACGCCCAACCCGCGGAACGCCGCTGCGGGATCCCTTCGTCAAAAGGACCCCTCGATCACGGCCGCCCGGCCCCTCTCGATCTGGATCCATGGCCTGGGACGCAAGGACGGGATTCCGACCGAAGGGCACTGGGACTCGCTCGAGTGGCTTCGTGAGCACGGTTTCCGTACGAACCCCTATGCGGAGGTGCACGAGTCGATCGAGTCGGTCGCCCGGGCCTGCCGCGAATGGGAGAAGCGGCGTATCGAGCTCGATTACGAGATCGACGGGATCGTGATCAAGGTGGATGCGTTCGCTCAGCAGGAGCGGCTCGGGGCCCTCCACCAGCGTCCTCGCTGGGCCCGCGCCTACAAATGGGCACCGATGACTGCGACGACGCGGCTCAACAAGATCCTCATCCGCGTCGGTCGCACGGGCGCGCTCAACCCTTGGGCACTCCTCGAGCCCGTGGAGGTGGGAGGCGTCACCGTTTCACGCGCGACACTCCACAACGAGGAGGACATCAACCGCAAGGAGATCCGCGAAGGCGACATGGTCATCGTCCAGCGTGCGGGCGACGTCATCCCCCAGGTCGTCGGGCCGGCGGGCGAGCACGCGCCGGGCACGAAACGCTTTCGGATGCCGAAGAAATGCCCGCTCTGCAAGACGCCCATCGTCAAGCCCGAGGGCGAGGCGATGCACCGCTGCCCCAATGACGACTGCCCCTCCCGCGGCCTCGAGTCGCTCATCAACTGGGTGCAGGCGGCCGCGGACATCGAGGGAGTGGGGGAGCAATCGGTGCGGAGACTCTGGGACCTCGGGCTCGTGCGAAAGCTTCCCGACCTCTACCGTCTGACGAAGGAGCAGCTGATGGAGCTCGAGGGCTACGCCGAGATCTCGGCGAACAACGCCATCGAGTCGATCCAGTCTTCCAAGGCCATCCCGTTCTCTCGCGTGCTCTTCGGCCTCAACATCCCCGACGTCGGCTGGGTGACCGCTCAGAACCTCGTCCGCCATTTCGAGAACGTCGATCGCCTGCTCGCCGCGGACGCAGCGGCTGTCGAGGAGGTGGATGGGATCGGGCCCGACCGCGCCGCCTCGATCGCGACGTGGTTCGCCGAGGATCGGAATCGAGCGCTCGTCGACGAGCTTCGCTCGCTCGGTCTTCGTTTCGAGATCGGCGACGAGGAACGGCCGAAGGAGGGGCCGCTGACCGGGAAGACCTTCGTGATCACCGGCACGCTCGAGCGCTGGTCGCGCGAGCAGGCCGCGGCGGCTCTCGTGGCGGCGGGCGCCAAGGTCACGAACTCGGTCTCGGCGAAGACCACGGCTCTCGTGGTCGGGGAAGAGCCGGGCGCTTCGAAGCTCACGAAGGCCCAGCGCCTCGGCGTCGACCTGATCGACGAAAAGGCGCTCGAGAAGCTGCTACGCGGCGCCCGCTAGCACCTGGGCGAAGCGGTCCTGCGCCGCACGCGCATACCACCACGGAATCGGGTTTCCGTTCTGGAGGACGGCGAAGACGTAACGCGTGGTGACGTACCCGGAGAGGGCGGATGCCACGTTGGTCGTGCCGGTCTTCGCGAAGACGTGGCGGTAGGCAGGCAGTGTCGTCATTCTGTCCTTCAGGGTCCCGTTAACGCCTGCGATCGGGAGTGAGGCGACGAAGGCGCTGCTGATCGCGGTGTCACTCACAGCTGAGATGAGAAGCTGGCCGATCGCCCGGGCGGTCAGCCGGTCGTACCTGGAAAGCCCTGAGCCGTCGGCGATGCGGACTCCGGTCATGTTCACGCCCCGCTGCCGAAGCTCGGAACGCACGACCCGCGCTCCGGCCGCCGTCGTCCCGCTTCCGCGGATCCGGGCGCCCAGTTGCTTCAGCAGCATCTCGGCGAAGAAGTTGTCGCTGACACGATCCATTCGCCCCACGAGCGCGCTCAGGAGCCGGGAGCGGCTGCGCGCGACGAGCGCGGCACCGGTGCCGGCGAGGCCCTTGCCGGCCGTTCCGGGCACGGCGACGCCCGCCGCTTGCAGGGCGGCCTTGAAGAGCCGCGCGGCCGCGCGAGCGGGCTCGTTCGCGATGTACCTCCCGACGCGGGCGCGGTCGACGACGAGCGCGGAGAGCGGGGGCGACTCCTCCTTGTAGTAGCTCGGCTTCCAGCCGGGCCCCACGCGCACGGAGTCGAAGTAGCTCTCGTCTCCGAGGATGCGGCCCGTGACCTTGACGATTCCCATCGCCCGTACCTGCGCTGCCAGCCCGGCGAGCCGGCGTCTGGTCAGCCCCGGATCGCCGTAGCCCTTGAGGATCAGGCGCCCCTGCCAGACCCCCGCAGCGCCGAGCGCCCCTACGCCCAGGACGTCCGTGGGGATCCGGAACCGCGGCCCGAGCCGATCGAGCGCGGTCACGGCCACAGTGAGCTTCTCGTTCGAGGCGGGGCGATACGAGACGAGCTGGTTCTGGCGGTAGACCATCGAGCTGCGCGAAAGATCGAACGCAAATGCTCCCGTGGCCGAAGACGAGACCCCCGGGGTCACGAGCGCGCGGGAAAGAGCGTCCCGCAGCCCCGCGCCTGAGGGAGCCGCGAGGACAAACGCAACAGCAACGGCCACCAGGACGGCCGAAATACGGCTTCCGGCTCTAGGCCTCCTGCGGACAGAGGATGGGCCTCCCGGCCCATGTAACTCGGCCTGCGCTTCTCGATAATCAGACAAGCCGATGAGCCACGACCTGGCCTCTCTCGTCCAGCGCATCCGCACCCTGCTCGAGCCGCGCGGAGCCGACCCCACGACGCCTCTCCTCACTGCGATGGAGCATACGCTGACCGACGGATACGCGCGGGCCCTCGGGCTCGAAGGCGAGCGCCTGCGGCTCGAGCGGCGGATCGGAGACCTCGCTCATCGCCTCGACGGACCGGAGCAGGCCGGCGAGCTCCGCGACCTCGCTGAGCGCCTGCGCAGCGCGGACGACGACCTCGCGACCCTGCGCGACGCGCTTGCGCCGCTGCAGGAGCGCGTGGATGCTGCGCGCGCCGCAGCGTAGCCCGCTAGGAGGGCTTGGCGGAAACGTCACTCGTCGCCGGGGCGCGATGGTCGTTCCGAGGCAAGAACGCAGGGAGCCCCGTGTCATTCTGAACGCGGATGCGTTGGGGGCGACCCGTCATTTTGAACGCGGATGCGTTGGGGCGAGCGGCGCGCCTCGGGCGGCACAGATGATGTTTCGTCAAGCCCTCCTACTAAACGATCCCGCTGCGCACGGCGTAGACCGCGGCCTGGATGCGGTTTTCGATCTGGAGCTTCATCAGGATGTTCGAGATGTGGTTCTTGACCGTTTTCGGGCTGATGAAGAGCTCACGCGCGATCTGGGCGTTGTCCTTGCCGTTGGCGATCAGCTTCAGCACCTCGATCTCCCGGTCGGAGAGCTCCGCGCGAATGGTCGCGGCCGCATCCTCGCTCGTGCTCTGCGAGCGCAGCCGCTGGAGCAACTTCCCCGCGATTTGCGGCGAGATCAGCGACTCCCCGGCTGCGGCCGCGCGGATCCCGGCGATGAGGTCCTGGATCGAGGAGTCCTTCAGCAGGTAGCCGCAGGCGCCCGCCATGACCGCGTCCATGACGTCGTCGTCATCGGCGGAGATCGTCAGGACGACGACTCTCGTGAGCGGAGCGACGCCCGCGAGCTTACGGGTCGTCTCGACGCCGGTGAGCCCCGGCATGTTCAGGTCCATGATCACGACGTCGGGGGCGAGCTCGCCAGCCAGCTGGATCGCCTTTTGGCCGTTCGCCGCCTCGCCGACGACGTTCACGCCTTGTTCCTCCAGGAGGTTCCGGAGTCCCGTCCGGAACAGGTCGTGATCGTCCACGACGACGACGCGAACGTCGAGCGCCTTCTCGGCCTGCCGTTCATCGGTGGGCGTGCTGCTCAAAAAGACCCCCGGGCGGAGGGTGCCTGTCCTTGGAAAAGTCTAGTGCAGTGTGATCGTCACCGTGCGCCAGCCCCACTGGAGCGCCTGGGCGCAGGTCGGGAACCAGACGTCGATGACGGCGCCCTTGACGGCGGAGCCCGTGTCCGCAGCGACTCCCTCGCCGTAGCCCGGGACGAACATGCGCGTCCCCAGCGGGATGAACGATGGGTCGACTGCGATCACCCCCCAACCCACCGGGATGCCCGTCGCCGTCGTACCGCGCAGGCAGTAGCCGGTCGACGAAACGGTAACTTTGCTGCCGCTCTGGGGCGGCGGCCCCGGGGGCGGTGCCGCTCCTCCGCCTCCGCCTCCGCCGGCGGAAATGTCCTCCGAGCGTTCCTCGCTGGCGGCAGCCTGGGCGGACAGCTTCGAGATCTGCGAGCGATTGAGATCCTGCTGGCGGCGAAGGCTGGCGAGGTACGCATTCTGCTGAGCCTGGGCCCGCGCGAGAGAGGCGTGAGCTGCCTCGGCCTGGTCGAGCGTTGCCCGCAGCTCGGCGCGGCGCGCGGCCAGGCGGCTGATGGCAGTTCGCAGAGCCGCACGGGCCTTCGTCAGCTCTTCGATGATGTCCTGGTCCTGCTCTGCGAGTCGGTTCAGCCCGTCGAAGGCGGCGAGGGCGTCGTCCAGTGACTCGGCGCCGAGGAGGACAGCGAGCGGATCGACGTCACCCTCGATGTAGAGCTGCCGCAGCCGCTCGCCGAGCTGGCTGTGCGCGGCGGTCATGCTCTCCCGCGCGATGGTGAGCTGACTCTTCGCCGAAGCCTGCGCCTCCTCGAGCTTGGCGCCGCGTTTCTCCAGCGCCTCGAGCCGCTGCGCGGACTGGGCCAGCCGGCTCTGGAGCGAGTAGAGCCGCAGCAGGACCTGGTGCGATTTCGCCGCGAGGCCGGTGTTATTCGCTCGCACTGCATCGGCCTGGCTCGCCGGATCGTCGGCGTGGGCTGCCCCCGAGGCCAGGAGCGAAACCACAACAGCGAGCCCGGCGAGCGCGACGCGAGCCGGACGCGATGGGCAACTCGCTCGCACGAGCCCGACACCCTAACAGGGGTCTCCGAATGAGCGTTCCCGTTGCGCGCTGTCGGAAAGCCCTGTTAGGGTGCCGCCCTTGACGGCGCCGCCTCCCCAGTGCGCGCTTGCCATGGTCCCTACCGAGGGGTTCTGATCCGAGCGACGAAGCGACAAGCGGCCCTTGTAGCTCTTTTCAGTCTGCTCGCGGCGTCGCTCTTCACCGCCGCCGCGCGCCCGACGCCTGTCACCTCGAAGCAGGCGCAGGCTCAGCAGGTTCTGGCTCAGATCGAGTCCATCGACGCGAGCCTGGAGCACGTCGTCGAGGCCTACAACGCCTCGCAGATCAAGCTCGACGGGATCAAGGCCGAGCAGCAAGTCAACGAGCGCCGGCTCGAGATCGCGCGTGCCAATTACAAGCGCGCGCAGACCTTCCTGCAGGAGCGCCTGGTCGCGCTCTACACGTCGCACGACGAATCCGCCCTCGAAGTCCTCCTCGGGTCGTCGAGCCTCGACGACCTGCTCGACCGGATGGACACGGTCAGCCGCGTCTCCGAGCAGGACACGCGCATCGTGGGCGAAGTCAAGTCGTTCCGGGCCGAGATCAAGAAGCGCGAGGACCAGCTCGAACGCGCCCGGGCCGACCAGGAGCGCGTCGTCGCCGAGCAGGCGGCCAAGAAATCAACGATCGAGCGCCAGCTCGCCGAGCGCCAACAGCTGCTCTCGTCGATCAAGAGCGAGATCGAGCGGCTCAAGGAGCAGGAAGCGGTCCAGCAGGCGCAACTCGAATCGCAGGCTCGCTCGAGGCTCGACGGGGCATCTGCCGGCGGCGGCGGAAATCCCGCCGGCCATGCGGGCGGTGTCGTCGGCGTCGCGATGCGCTACCTCGGCGTTCCGTATGTCTGGGGAGGGGCCTCTCCGAGCGGCTTCGACTGCTCCGGCTTCACGATGTACGTCTTCGCGCAGGTGGGTATCTCGCTCCCACACAACGCCGCGATGCAGTACGGGATGGGCAGCGCGGTGGGGCGTGAGTTTCTCCAGCCCGGCGATCTGGTCTTCTTCAACGGCCTCGGGCACGTGGGGATCTACATCGGCGGCAACCAGATGATTCACGCGCCGCACACGGGCGATGTCGTAAAGATCTCGCCGCTCACGGGCTGGTACTCGTCGACGTATGTCGGCGCGCGACGCTATTAGTTCCGACTAGCCCCAGGCGGGCCCGGCGGCCCGCTTGCTCATCCGCACGCGGGTACCCCTGCTGGTCTGGGCGAACTCCACCTCGTCGACGAGAGCGAGGATGATCGGGATTCCGCGGCCGCTTTCGGCGTCCGGGCCGCGATGCGGTGCCGCCCGAACGCGGGAGAACACGCCGTGGTCGACGACCTCGACGTCCACGGCGTCTTCGTGCCCGGCCACGGTGACTTCGACCGTGTGATTCTCAGGCGATCCTTTGAACGCATTCGTGACCGCTTCGGTAGCTGCGAGCTTGAGGTCGAAACGCTCGCCCCGGTCGAGCCCGCACTCCTTCGCGACGCGCTCCACGGCCGCGCGCAGCTCTCCTGTGGCCGTCGACCGGCCGTTGAGCCTCAAATCGACGTGCGAAGCTTGCCTCGTCAAACGCAACCCCTCCGTACCTAATCGAGTACCTAATGTCTTAACGCTTCAAACTGACAAAGGGGTTCGGGCGCAAAGCCAGAAACTATGCGGTCTTCAGCTACTCTTTAGCGGCCTATGCGGACTATCTGGAACGGATCCATCAACTTTGGCCTGGTCAACATCCCGATCGGGCTGGCTGTCGCGCAGCAGCGCAAGGACACGGCCTTCCGCACGCTACACCGTGAGTGCGGAACGCCGATCAAGCAGAAGCGCTACTGCCCGGTGCACGAGCGAGACGTCGAGGCAGACGAGCTCGTCAAGGGCTGGGAGTTCGCCAAGGGGCAGTTCGTGCTCGTGGAGGAGTCGGACCTCGAGGCTGTAGCACTCCAGCGCTCTCAGTCGGTCGACATCGTCCGCTTCGTGCCCGTCGACCAAGTCGACCCGATCTACTTCGATCGCGCCTACTACCTCGCTCCGGCGGGGCCGGAGGCGCAACGACGCCCGTATGTCCTCCTACTCCGCGCGATGCAGGACGCCGGGATGGCGGCCGTCGGCAAGTTCGTCCTCTGGGGCAAGGAGAACCTGTGCCTCATCCGGCCACTCGGCGAGTCATTGGTGCTCGAGACTCTCTATTTCGCGGAAGACATTCGCCCGCGTGCCGAGATCGACGAGGCCGTCGAGGACACCGACGTGAAGGATCCCGAGCTGGCCATGGCCCGGCAGCTCGTCGAGAGCCTCGTCGGCGACTTCGATCCTGAGGAGTACAAGAACGAATATCGGAGCGAGCTCCGAGCGATGCTCGAGGCCAAGCTGGCTGGCCAGGAGATCGCCCGCCCCGAGCCGGCACCCGAGGCACCCGTGATCGATCTCATGGACGCTCTCAAGCAGAGCGTGGCGCAGGCTCAGAAGGACAAAGGCAAGCCTGCGGCCGCGAAGCCGAAGAAAAAGGCGTCCACGGGCCGGAAGCGCGCGGCCGCCCGTTAGTTCGGTCTAGGCGGCAGACGCGCGGCTGATCTCCGACGCCTCGAGCTGAGCCTGGAAGAGGCTCTTCAGCGCGGGGAAACCCGATGGTTCCCCCGCGAGACCCCTCCTTACTGGCTACGCGGCGGACGCGCGGCTTACCTCCGACGCCTCGAGCTGAGCCTGGAAGAGGCTCTTGTCGATCTTGCCCTGGTAGATCGGGATCGCTTCCTCAATGCAGAGGCGGATGACCTCGTCACGCTCGATTCCGAGCTCCTTCGACAGCTCTTCTGGCGTCAGGTGATTTGCCACATCGTCTCCTTTCGGGGTAAGGCGCAAAAAAGCCCGCCTTCAGCGCACCGAGGCGGGCTAGCCGCGTCCTTCCGTTTCGGCGGCTGCGCTCAAAGGCTCCGCGCTCCTTCCAAGTCCATATAGACAGAATATTCATTGGACGTGTCTGAAGCAACGCTCCTCCGAGGGTTCGAGCCGCGGGTCGCAAGCGTCGACGGCGTGCGCACCCGTTACTTCGTCGGCGGCCAGGGCCCGCCACTCGTCGTCGTCCACGGGCTCGGTGGGGCCGCTGTCAACTTCACTCTGCTCGCACCGCTCCTGGCTCGGCGTCATCGTGTGCTCATCCCGGACCTTCCAGGCCACGGGAAGACGGAGCCGCTCGAGCGCGCCGACGACTTGACCGCTTACGCCGACCACGTCGCCGCTTTGGCCGAGCTCGAAGCCATGTTCCCGGCGCCGCTGATCGGCTACTCGATGGGAGGCGTCATCGCCCTCCGGCTCGCCGTCTCTCGGCCCAAAAGCGTCACCGCGCTCGCTCTCGTCGCGGCCGCCGGGATCGTCTCGGTCTCGAGGCGCGCGGAGATCTGGCTCGCCGTCACAGGCGCCCTTCGTCCAGCGCAGATCATGACGCGCTTCCGCGGCACGTTCGCCCGGCGGCCGAGGCTGCGCTGGCTTCCCTTCGGACTCTGGGGAGCTGTCGACCCGCCGGCGCTCGCACCCGAAGGCGTCCTCGGATTCCTGGAAGGTCCTTCGCAGCACACGGACGTCGGCATGGCGGGTCGCGCGCTCCTGAGAGACGACCCGCGACCGGACCTCGACCATGTCCGCTGCCCGGTCTTGCTCCTCTGGGGATCCCGTGACCGGCTCGTCCCGCTGGTGGACGGCTTCGAGTATGCGCGTCGTCTCCGCGCTCCGATCCGCACCCTGCCGGCCGCGGGCCACCTGCTCGTCGGCGAGCAGCCTCACGCGTGTGCTGAGATCTTGGTGGACTTCCTAGACCGGATTCGGGAGGTCGAGGAACTCCCACTCGATGCCGAACTCGTCCGCCAGCTTGGCCGCGAGCGCGCGGACGCCTAGCGTCTCCGTTGCATAGTGGCCCGCGGCCACGAAGTGGATCGCGGCCTCCTTGGCGGCGTGCTTGGTCGGCTCGGCCGCCTCGCCGGTGACGAAGCAGTCGTATCCCTGTGCCGCAGCATCCGAGATAAAACCGGCCGCGCCTCCGGTCACGACGGCGACCCGCTCGATCTGCTCGGGCCCGTAAGAGAAGACGAGCGGTGGGCGGTCGAGCTTCTCCTGGACGCGCGTGGCGAATTCGCTTACCGGCATCGGCTCGTCAAGGGGGCCGCCGTAGCCCCAGTCCGTGAACCGCTGCTCGCGCGTAACCCCGAGGACGTCGGCGAGGAGTGCGTTGTTACCGATCTCCGGATGGGCGTCGAGGGCCAGGTGGTAGGCGACGAGCGAAAGGTCTGCGTAGAAGAGCGCCTCGAGGCGCCGCCGCATGACTGAGCCGACCACGCGGGTGTCCTTCTCCCAGAAGAGACCGTGGTGGACGATGACCATCTGCGCGCCGGCCTCGGCCGCCCGTTCGAAGAGCTCGCGCGAGGCTGACACGCCGCAGGCGATCTTGCGAACCTCGGGTGCACCCACGACCTGGAGGCCCGTGGGGCCGTAATCGGGGTATGCGGCCGTGTCGAGGAGCTCGTCTGCGAACGCGACGATTTCGTCCCGCGAAGCCAAGGCCCTAACCTAGCCGCTCCCTTGTTGACCGGCGTCAGCGGTGGAGTTAGAGTCGAGTCGCACTTTTCTCCCGGACCTCGGCCGGAGGTTGGCACGTATGGGTGCCATCGTGTGGGTTTTTCTGGGACTCCTGGCGTTTGCCGTGCTCGGCCTCGCCTGGGTTCTCTTCCAGATCGTGCGTCAGCAGGGCCGGCTCCTTCTGCGCCTCGAGTCGCTGGAGCGCCTCGGACCGGGGGCCGAACTCGCCGGAAGCGTCGAAGCCAACGGCTCCCCACGCCAAGAACGAGGCCTGTCGCTTGCGACTGTCGCCCCACCGTTTCGGCTCTCCGACCTGGATGGGAGGCTGGTCGCTCTCGAGGACTTCCGCGGTCAACGGGTGCTACTCGTCCACTGGGACACCGGCTGCGGTTTCTGCGACCAGATCGCCCCGGAGCTGGCGCGGCTCCAGGGTGATCTCCGCAAGCACAAGACCGAGCTCGTGCTGATCAGCTACGGCGATGCCGAGACGAACCGAAGCTTCGCGCAGGAGCACGGGCTCGACTGCGCAATCCTGCTTCAGCACGAGGGCGAGCCCGTGCAAGCCTTCGCGCACCTCGGGACGCCGGTCGCCTACCTCCTCGACGAGAAAGGACGCGTCGCGAAGCCGCTTGCACTCGGGGCCGACGAGGTTCCTCGGCTCGCGCGCGAAGCCGCCGGCAAGCGTGGGCGCCTCCAGAGCGAGCGATCGCTGGCCGAGAGCCGGATCGAGCGCGAAGGCCTCCCGGCCGGCACGCCGGCGCCGGCGTTTGCGCTGCCCGACATTGGCGGAGATACCGTCTCGCTCGACGATTACCGTGGCCGGCGGGTCCTACTCGTTTTCAGCGATCCCGATTGCGGCCCCTGTGACGCGCTTCTGCCCGACCTCGCCCGGCTCCACGATGCGGCCGGCGAGAGACTCGAGGTCGTTCTCGTCGGGCGTGGCAGTGTCGACGATAACCGTCGCAAGGCCGCAGCCCACGCGATCGGCTTCCCCTTCGTCGTCCAGCCCGGCTGGAGGCTGTCCAAGGAGTACGGAATCTTCGCCACTCCCGTTGCCTTCCTGATCGATGAGGAGGGTTTCATTGCACGGGAGGTGGCCAAAGGAGGGCCCGAGATCCTGAGCCTGGCTCAGGGGGCGCTCGCGGCCGGGAGGGAGGCGCGTATGGCCTAACCGGAGGCTCCTTCGTGCTGCATGCGAAGGAGATCTGACTAGCGAGGAGGGTCGCTCCATGAGTGACGACAGGTTCGACGAGCTCTCCAAGGCCATCGCGACGGCGGTTTCACGGCGCCAGGCTCTCAAGCTGACCCTGGCCGCCGCCGCCGGCGGAGCGCTTTCGCTGGTCGGTGCTCGGCAGGCGAAGGCAATTGCCCCCGGCCGATGCCGCAGGGTGGGCGTCATTTGTCGACAGGACTACGAGTGCTGTGACTTCTACTGCAACCCGGCCACCGGCAGGTGTGCGTGCCGGCCCGGGCAGAACTTCTGCAGGAGAACCAGGCGGTGCATCTCCTGCTCGCCGAACGCCACGTTCGACCCGGAAACGTGCGAGTGCACGTGCAACGAAGGCACCAGTCCGTGCGACGGTGACTGCTGCGGGCCGGACGAGACCTGCTGCGTCGGCTTCTACGGAGGTCAGTGCTGCCCGCCGGGAATCGCGTGTTGCCCGGGCGGCTTCTGCGACTTCTACGGGTATGGCTGCTGAGCCGAGCTCCAAAACGCAGGAGGGAGAGGGCCGCTTGGAAGCGGCCCTCTCGCTATTCGTAGCCCAGGTCGCGCAAGCGTTCGATAATGCGCGCTTCCTCTTCCTTCGAGTAAACGGGCCCCTGGACGGGGGCGCGGGCAGCAACGGCCACCGGTCTACGCTCCGAGGTGATCTCCGGGTCGAGAATCTCTTCGAGTACCGCGCCGTCGAGATCGGCCGCGACGCCGAACAGGGCGAGCAGCGTCGCCGGAAGCCCGGTGATGTCGGCACCTTCCGGCATGTCGGCGGTGCGGATGCCTGGACCCGCCGCCGCGAGGATCCCCGTGCGGGCGTGCTGGCCGGAGAAGTGGCCGGATCCGCGGACGAGGAGGCGCTCGTGCCGCTCGAACGCTGCGGGCCATTGCTGGTGCGACGACTCGACATGGACGCGCTCGTCGAACGGGAGGAGGACGAGCTCGGGCGCTTTCTCGTAGAAGGCCCCCCGATAGAGCTCCTCTTTCGTCCTCACCTCGAAGGCGGGCGCGTCCGTCTCCGGATGACGGATCGACGCGAGTGCGTCGGTGAGCTCCCGCGCGAACCCGGTGTCCTCGGCGGCGCGCGTGAGCTCGCCGAGGTAGATCTGGCCGCCGTACCCGAAGCAGTAGGCCTTCGTGGACGCGAAGTCGATCTCCGCGAACGGCGGTTCCTCGGGTTGTGGCCGGCGCCGCCGCGTGAGCAGGAAGCGCTCGTCGACCTCGGTCGCATCGGCCGCCGGCGTCGCCGAACCCGCCCGGTAATGGAGGTAGCCGGCCTGCTCGAGCCACCGGTTGGCCCGGAATACCCAGTGCGTCGGTTTCATGCCGTGATCCGAGAGGATCAGGACGGTCGGCTCTTCGCCCCAGAGCCACCGGGCCTGCTCCACGAGCTCGCCGCAGGCGCGATCGATCGCCTCGTACACCTGGATGAGCTCGTTGCCCGCGTCTTCTGGCGAATGAGCCGGATGCGTCGGGTCGAGGCGATGCCATGCCAGGTGCCCGGCGATGTCGGAGCTCATGAAATCGACGCAGAGGAGGGCGAGGTCGGGCTCGAGCTCGAGCGCGAGGAGGCAGACGTCGGCGATCTGGCCGACGTGATCGACAAGCCGCTCGGCGAACGCTGCGAAGTCCTCGGTCCAGCCGGTCGGGTGGTGGGCCGTCAGGAGGTCCGGATGCGCGCTCAAGATGGCCGCACGTGCCGCCGCAGGCACTATCTCTGGACGCTGCGGACCGCCGAATCCCGTCACCATCAGACCCCGCAGCGGCTCGGGTGGGTGGGTGAACGGGACGGTGACGAACGCTGAGCGGAGACCGGCCGTGCCGAGCATCCGCCAGAGCGGCGCTCCAGCCCGGCTGGCCGCGCTCTCGAGGCGCCCGGTGGCCCGGTTGGGGTTCGAGGAGAAGCTGAAGATCCCATGGCCCCCAGGGTTCAGCCCAGTCAGGAACGAGGACCAGGCCGTGGGCGTGAATGCCGGGATCGTCGAGCGGAGTGGCCCGAACGTACCTTCGCGGGAAAGGCGCTCCAGCGTCGGCAGTTTCCCCTGTGCGAGCAAGTCCCGGACGAGGTCGTAGTCGGCCCCGTCGAGGCCGAGACAAAGAACCCTCATCGTTTCGATAACGTATCCCGCCTCGGGGTGTAGCGCAGCCTGGTAGCGCGCGCCGTTCGGGTCGGCGAGGTCCCCGGTTCAAATCCGGGCACCCCGATG
>Ga0307415_100000133_pt1 | contig 32344 bp, 29 predicted proteins | sample DK1Cmetagenome_FD_204524 | JGI IMG/M metagenome (GOLD analysis project Ga0307415, IMG submission 204524) | Maize rhizosphere microbial communities from greenhouse at UC Davis, California, United States - DK15-C-2 | ecosystem: Host-associated > Plants > Roots > Rhizosphere > Soil | place: USA... | reverse complement strand
CGCGCGGGCGGCTGCACGACCGAGTCGCTGGTGATGCGCTCGCGCAGCGGCACGATCCGCAAGATCAGCTCCGAGCACCAGCTGCAGAAGCTACGCGCTTTCGCCGCGATCGATTTCGAGCACTAGGCCGGCCGGCGCACAGCGCAGGGCAGCGGCGACCCGGTCGATCACCCGGGGGTCCAGGGCCATGCCCAGGTGGGACGCGGACACCTCGACCGGCTCGGCCAGGGGGTCCACGCAAGCCCGCCAGTCCACGATGCCGTCCCGCCTGCTGTAGATCGCGGTGAACGAGACTCCCGCCGGCACCGGCTGCCGGCTCTCGTCGAAGCTGCGGCGGGCGCACGACCCGGCCACGCACTCCTCCGCCATCAGCCCGGGCACGCCGGCCCGGCTCAGCCGGACCAGCATGTCCACGCCGGCGCTCAGCGTCACGTGGTGCGCGCCCGGGGCAAGCATCGGGCTGCCCATGGTGACGATGCCGGAGACGAGGTCGGGGCGGCGGACGGCGAGGCCCCGGGCGAGCAGCCCGCCCAGGCTGTGCCCGACCACCTGGACGCGGCTCCCCCGCCGGATCGCGATCGACTCCAACCGGGACTCCAGCAGCGCGGCGGCGCTCGCCGTGCAACCGACGTTCGCGTGCATCTCCGAGCGGTAGGTGCGGAAGCCCTGGCGCCGCAGGCTCCGGGCCATCAGGGCCAGCGAGGTGTCCCCGGCCATGAAGCCCGGGACGAGCAGCACCGGCTCGGTGGTGCGCAGCGGGGCACGGCGGGCGTACGGCGTGCCCAGCCGGGTTCGGCCCTCCCCCAGGACGTGGACCGCGTAGCGACCCGCCTCCGTCACCAGGCTCCCCTCGCGCAGCACCGCGGCGCGGGAGGGGGGTTCGAACCCCTCCGGCCGGAGGAACGACGCGAGCGTGGGAGTCATACCGGCGACGCTACGGGGCGGAACTGGGGATTTCCCTGCGACACCGCGCTGTTTTCAACGTTTTCCCCGGCGTGCGGTTGACTGACGGCATGCCATCGCGCCCCCGCCCTCAGCCCGAGGTCCCCGATGTCACCGTCTCCGCTGAGCTCTTCGCCCCGGTCAGCCCGGGTGTCGAGCTGTGCTACCAGACCTTCGGCGACCCCGACGACGAGCCGCTCCTGCTGGTGATGGGCCTCGGTGGGCCGATGACCTGGTGGGACGCCGACTTCTGCCGGATGCTGGCGGGGCGCGGCTTCCACGTGATCCGCTACGACAACCGGGACACCGGGCGGTCGAGCCGGATCACCGGCCGGGTCTCGCGCTCCGCGCTGGTCCGGGCGTTCAGCGGCGGCCGGGTGCGGGCGCCGTACGCCATGTCCGACCTCGCCGAGGACGCCTTCGGCCTGCTCGACCACCTCGGCCTCGACAGCGCCCACGTCGCCGGCGTGTCCATGGGCGGCATGATCGTCCAGACGATGGCGATCCTGCGACCGGCCCGGGTCCGGTCGCTGACCAGCATCATGTCGACGACCGGGAAGCGGACCGTCGGGTGGCAGCACCCCTCGCTGCTGCCCACCCTGGTCGGCGCCCGCGGCGCGGGCCGCGAGGCCTACGTCCGGGCGAGCGAGCAGACCTGGCGGCTGATCGGCTCCCCGGCCTACCCGCAGACCTCCGAGCAGATCCGGGCCCGGGCGGAGGAGACCTTCGACCGGGGGGTGAGCGCCGACGGCGTGATGCGGCAGATGCTGGCCGTGGTCACCCAGCCCAACCGCGGCGCCCGCCTCCGCGCGCTGCGGATGCCCGCGCTGGTGGTGCACGGGATGGCCGACCGGATGGTGCACGTGTCGGGCGGCCGCGCGACGGCGGCGGCGATCCCGGGGGCCGAGCTGCTGCTGATCGACGGCATGGGCCACGACGTGCCGCCGGCGCTCTACGAGACCTTCACCGCCGCCATCAGGCGAACGGCCGACCGCGCCCGGTGAGGGGCACGGCCGGCCGTCGCCGGAGCTACGCGGGGGTCACTCGCTGAGCCGCTCCCCGGTGGCGGTGTCGAACACGTGCACGTGCTGCGGGTCGGTGGTGACGTGGATGGTCTCACCCTTGTGCACCGAGTCGCGGCCGCTGACGCGGACGATGATGTTGTTCGGGGTGCCCTCGATGCCGCTGGTGCCGTAGACGAACGCGTCCGAGCCGAGCTCCTCGACCACGGTCACCCGCACCGGCAGCCCGCCCTCGTTCTCCGACACCAGCCGCCAGGCCTCGGGACGGACCCCGACGGTGATGTCGCCCTGCATCTTGCGCGAGGCGGTCGGGTCGACCGGCACGAGGTACTGCCCGATCTGCGCCTGGCCGTCCTTGGCGTGGGCCTCGAGCAGGTTCATCTGCGGGGAGCCGATGAACCCGGCGACGAACAGGTTGACCGGCCGGTCGTAGAGCCCCAGCGGGGTGTCGACCTGCTGCAGCTCGCCGAGCTTCATCACCGCCACCCGGTCGCCCATCGTCATCGCCTCGACCTGGTCGTGGGTGACGTAGACGGTGGTGACCCCGAGGTCGGCCTGGAGCTTGGCGATGTCGGTGCGGGTCTGCACCCGCATCTTGGCGTCCAGGTTCGACAGCGGCTCGTCCATGCAGAAGACCTGCGGGTTGCGCACGATCGCGCGACCCATCGCGACCCGCTGGCGCTGGCCACCGGAGAGGGCCTTGGGCTTGCGCTCGAGGAAGTCCTCGAGGCCGAGGATCTTCGCGGCCTCGGCGACGCGCTTCTTGCGCTCGTCGGGGGAGACCTTGGCCATCTTCAACGCGAACGCCATGTTGTCGGCGACGCTCATGTGCGGGTAGAGCGCGTAGTTCTGGAACACCATCGCGATGTCGCGGTCCTTCGGCGCGGTGTGCGTGACGTCGCGGTCGCCGATGTAGATCTTGCCGGCGTTGATCTCCTCCAGGCCCGCGAGCATCCGCAGCGAGGTGGACTTCCCGCAACCGGACGGGCCGACGAGGACCATGAACTCGCCGTCGCCGATCTCCAGGTCGAGGCCCGGCACCGCTGGGGTGTCCGAACCGGGGTACCAGCGCTGTGCCTTCTCGAATGTGACTGTTGCCATGAGCGTTCTTCTCCTTCACCGGCAGGTACGTGCCGGACGATCCGTAGTGAAGTGACGACGCTCACAGTAAGGGCAAACGTTCCGGACGCGCACCTTTCCCCTCAGGGGAGCCAGCGTGCCGGGACGTCGCCCACCAGCCGCAACGCCGTGCCCTCGTCGTTCCAGGCGACCTCGCACGGGTCGATGACGCCCCCCGGGAAGCGGCCCTCCTCGTCCCGGTTCGCGAACGCGAGGAACCGGTGCCCGCCCCCGCGCAGCGGGACCACCTTGCCCACGTAGAGGTGCTCGCTGGTCAGCCGCACGGCGCGCGACAGGTCCACCGGCGCACCGGGGCCGTCGACCGGGAGCGACCAGACCCCGCCGGAGCCGGGCTGGTCGTGCGGCATCTGGTCGGACAGGCAGGAGAACAGCAGCGCCCAGCGGCCGTCGACCTCGACGAGCGAGATCACCTCCGCCCACACGAACCGGGAGCTCGGAGCGCTCAACGGCGGCCGCACCTCCCACGTGACCAGGTCGTCGGACACGGCGTGCGCGACGGAGGCTCCGGTGCCGCCGACCACGTGAGCGGTCGCGTAGAGGTGCCACGTGCCGGCGTCGTCCCGCACCACCCACGGGTCGCGCCAGGCCTCCTCCAGGCCGGCGACGCCGGGACGGAACGTGGTGTACCACCGGGCGTCGGCCACCAGGACCGGCTCCGGGTTGCGCCGCCAGGTCAGGAGGTCGTCCGACGTCGACACGCCGATCCGCTGGACCAGCCCGTCCTCGGCGCGCGACAGCCCGGTGCTGAACATCCGCCACACCCGGTCGTCGCCGCGCACCACGCAGCCGGTCCAGGTGGCCAGGTCGTCGAAGGCGGGCGCCTGCTGCGGCGCGAGCGCGTCCGCGACCCGCGTCCAGTGGCGCAGGTCCGGCGAGACGGCATGCCCGACCGAGGCGTTGCGGTGGCGCAGCTCCGGGTCCCCGAGCGTCCGGGGGGCCTTGAGGAAGAAGAGGTGGTACGACGCCGGATCCGCGTCCGGGTCGTCGACCACCCAGAAGTCCCAGACCCAGTCCTCCGGCAGGTCAAGCATCGGCACCCAGCGGGGCCCGCGCCTGGTGGCGCACCCGGCCGCGGCCGCGGACCGAGCCGCCGCGCGAGACCGACATCGGGACCCGGATCACGCCCGCCCGCGCCGAGTCGGCCCTCAGCAGGGTGTGGACCGCGAGCGCGCCGAGCTCGGTGTGCGGCAGGGCCACCGTGGTGACCTCGGGACGCAGCCAGCTGGCCAGCTCGGAGCCGTCGAAGGACACGACCGACACGTCGTCCGGCACCCGCAGGCCGTGGGCGGCCAGCGCCTGGTAGGCCCCCATCGCGGTCCGGTCGTTGAGGCAGATCAGTGCGGCCGGGCGCGCGCCGCCGGACAGCCAGCCGTCCAGCGCGTCGTACGCCGCGTGCACGGCCCACGAGCAGGACACGACGCCGGCCAGCTCGTGGCCCGCCTCCCGGAACCGCGTCTCGATGCCCTCCCTGCGGAGCTTGCCGGCGATCGCGTGGGGGGTCGGGTCCTCGCCGACGACGTAGACGCCCTCGGTCAGGCCGGCGTCGAGGAGCTCGGCGGCCGCCGACCGCCCGCCCTCGAGCTCGTCGGGCAGGATCGCGGGCAGCGACGAGCCGGCGTCCACGCAGTTCAGCAGCACCGCCCGCTGCTGCGACAGCAGCGCGGGCGCGGTGATCGTGGCGCTCGTCAGCCGGGCGTACACGATCCCGTCCACCTGGCGGTCGAGCATCTCCTGGATCAGCCGCGCCTCGATGTCGGGGTCGCCCTCGGTCTCGCCGATCAGCACGAGGTGGTCGAAGAGCCGCGCGGCGGCGCTGGCGCCGGTCAGCATCCGGCTCGCGAACTGGCCGCTGGCCACGAAGTCGGAGATCACGCCGATGGTGGAGGTCGTGGCCGTGCGCAGGCTCCGCGCGCTGCGGTTGGGGCGGTAGCCCAGCTCGGTCGCGGCCCGACGCACGCGCCCCTCGGTGTCCGTGGAGATCCGCATCTGCGCCGAGCGGCCGTTGAGGATGTACGACGCCGTGGTGGCCGAGACGCCCGCGCGGACGGCCACGTCGATGAGGGTGACCTTGCGGGTCGTGACCACGGCCTTCCACCTCCCTTTCCCGTCACGTCGAAGGCCCTGCGGCCGCGCCACCCGGTCGGTCACCGTTGCAACATCGTTGCTTGACACTCACCTACAGGGGGGCAATGATCCTGCTGATTCGATTCAGCATATGACGTGCATCACAATATGACTACGCGTCACGCCCACGAGGTACAGAGCGAGCACCCAGCGCCGTCAAACATGAGGAGAACCATGCGCACCCACTCCCGAGGTCGCAGAGCAGCAGTCGCGGTGGCAGCCGTCGCATCCATGTCCGTGTCCCTGGCCGCCTGCGGTGGTGACGGTGGCAGCGCCTCCGACAGCAAGGAGGTGACCATCTGGGCCTCGGTGGACCAGCCGGTCCTCGACGGGCTCGAGAAGGCCCTGGCTCCCAAGGCCAAGGAGGCGGGCATCACCGTCAAGTGGTCCAAGGTCGAGAACATCAACCAGCTGATCATGACGAAGATCCAGGCCAACGACACCCCGGACATCGCGTTCATCCCGCAGCCCGGTGTCGTGGCCGACATCGTCGACCGCGGCGCGGCCCAGCCGCTGGACGACGTCGTCGACCCGAGCGCCCTCGAGTCCAGCATGGTGCCCGGCACCCTCGATGCCGGGACCGTCGACGACCAGCTGTACGGCCTGCTCGTCTCGATGAACGTCAAGAGCCTGGTGTTCTACAACAAGAAGGCGTGGGACGAGGCCGGCTACGAGGCCCCCCAGTCGATCGACGAGCTGAACCAGCTCACCGAGCAGATCAAGTCCGACGGCGAGACCCCTTGGTGCATGGGCATCGAGTCCGACACCGCCACGGGGTGGCCGGCCACCGACTGGTTCGAGGATCTCGTCATGCGGTACGGCGGCCCCGAGGAGTACAACGCCTGGGTGACGCACGAGACCCCGTTCGACTCCGATGTCGTGCGCGAGTCCGCGGCCGAGTTCGAGGAGCTGATGTTCACCGAGGGCAACGTGCTCGGCGGCCGCGACGCGATCACCAGCACGAACTTCGGCACCGCGGGCAACCCGATGTTTGACAAGGCCGGTCCCTCCTGCTGGATGTACAAGCAGGGCAGCTTCATCACCGGCTTCTTCCCGGAGGAGGTCAAGAAGGACCTCGACGCCAACGTCGGCGTGTTCGGCTTCCCGCCGGCCGAGACCGGTGGCGAGAACCCTGTGCTCGGTGGTGGCGACCTCGCGATGCTCCTCTCCGACAAGAGCGCGGCCTCGGACGTCATGGCGATGCTCTCGGAGACCGAGATCGGCAACGACGCGGCGGGCAGCAGCTCGTTCATCTCGCCGCACAAGGACTTCGACGTCAGCCTCTACCCCGACGAGGTCACTCGGAGCGTGGCGGACGTCGCGTACAGCTCCACCGCGTTCCTGTTCGACGGTTCCGACCAGATGCCCGGCGAGGTCGGCGCGGGCAGCTTCTGGAAGGAGATGACCGCCTGGATCAGCGGTCAGCAGGAGCTGGACGCCACGCTCACGAACATCGACGAGAGCTGGCCCTCGTGACCCACTGAGGCACCAGACCACCGGGGGCGGGGGCAGCCGCCCCCGCCCCCGGTGGTCGCACCGTCCGCGACTGGACAGACCGGATGGACACACGGAAAGGAAGGAACGCGGATGCTCGAAAAGTCGATCAGTGCCCTGCTGACGGTGCTCGCGGGAGTCGGCGGGGCCCTGCTGCTCTTCTATCTGCTCAACAAGATCGCGGAGCTGTTGCCGGAGCGCTGGGAGGAGCGCCTCAAGCCGATCCTGTACATCCTCCCGGCGTACCTCGCGATCACCCTCTACCTGATCTATCCGGCGATCCAGACCGGGATCAACAGCCTCAAGGACCAGAGCTCGACCGAGTGGGTCGGCTTCGAGAACTACACGGAGCTGCTCAGCTCCAGCAACTTCCGCGACACGCTCTTCAACACGATCCTGTGGATCATCATCGTCCCGGTGGTCACGGTGATCTTCGGCCTGGCGATCGCGGTGCTCGCCGACCGGCTGAGGCCCAAATCGGAGAACCTCGTCAAGACGATCATCTTCCTGCCGATGGCGATCAGCATGATCGGCGCCGCCATCGTCTGGAACTTCATCTACGAGGTGCGCCCCAAGGGCCAGCCCCAGATCGGCCTCCAGAACGCGGTGATCGGCCTCTTCGGCATGGATCCCATCGCCTGGCTGGAGAAGAGCCAGTTCCACCTCAACAGCCTGATGCTGATGCTGATCCTGCTCTGGGCCCAGGTCGGCTTCTCGATGGTGCTGCTCTCGGCCGCGGTCAAGGGCGTCCCCGGTGACACGCTCGAGGCGGCCCGCATCGACGGCGCCAACGAGCGCCAGATCTTCTTCCAGGTGGTGGTGCCGCAGATCAAGGGCACGATCATCACCGTCTTCGTCACCGTGACCATCGGCGTGATGAAGATCTTCGACATCGTCTACGTGACCACGAACGGCAACTTCAACACCAACGTGATCGGCAACGAGTTCTACAACCAGCTCACGACGAACTTCAACAACGGCGCGGCGTCGGCGATCGTCGTGCTGCTGATGCTCGCGGTGATCCCGATCATGATCTACCAGGTGCGCCACTTCAAGGCAGAGGAGGCAGCGGCATGACCGACGCAACCGCAACGGTGGCCGTCGCCACCCCGACGTCCAGGACCCGTCGGAGGGCCGCCAGCTTCGACCCCAACCCGGCCAAGGCAGGCTGGCTCACCAAGCTCGTCCTGACCGTTCTCTGCCTGCTGTGGGTCATCCCCACGTTCGGCACGTTCGTCACGTCGTGGCGCCCGCTGACCGACGCGGAGTCGAGCGGCTGGTGGACGGTCTTCACCGACCCCTCCACGCTCGGGAACCTCACCACCAAGAACTACACGGACGCCATCGAGGGCGCCAACATGGGCAACGCGTTCATCAACTCGTTCGCGATCGCCCTGCCGGCGACCTTCATCCCGATCCTCATCGCGGCGTTCGCGGCGTACGCCTTCACGTTCATGGAGTTCAAGGGCCGCGACGTGCTCTTCCTGACGATCGTGAGCCTGCTCGTGGTGCCGAACTACGTGGCGCTCGTGCCGATGCTGAAGCTCTACGGCAGCCTGGGACTGAACGGCACGTTCGCGGCCGCCTGGCTGGCCCACATCGGGTTCGGCATGTCGCTCGCGATCTACATCCTGCGCAACTACATGGCGACCCTGCCCAAGACCGTGATCGAGTCGGCGAAGATCGACGGCGCGAGCCACTTCCAGACGTTCTACAAGCTGGTGCTGCCGATGTCGGTTCCCGCGCTGGCGGCGTTCGCGATCTTCCAGTTCCTCTGGGTCTGGAACGACCTGCTGGTCGCGCTCGTCTTCATCGGGCCCGGTGAGAACGAGCCGGTCACGGTCGGCCTGACCCACCTGAAGGGTCAGCTCGGCCAGGGCTGGAACCTCACCACGGCCGGCGGCTTCTTCACGATGATCGTCCCGATCCTGGTGTTCCTCGCCCTCCAGGGGTTTTTCGTCCGCGGCCGGCGGGCGGGGGCGTTTATGGGCTGACCGACCCCGCCGCAACCCCGGGGTGGGCCGGGACCGGTCCCCTGCCGGGGCACTTCTATGCTCGAGACCTCCTCTGCCTGCCTCCCCCATCTGGAGACGCTCCGCCATGCTCTTCCCCTCCCCGACCTCCTCCACGCCCCCGCGCACCTGCCTCGAGCTCGACGACTCCGGCGACGACCTCCCCGTCGTGCTGTGGACGGGACTGGCGACCGACGTACAGGCCGACTGCTCCGGGCTCCCCCGCGTGGCGAACGGCCCGGGGATGCCGCTGCTCGGCGAGCACGCCCGCGGCCTGTTCACGCGCCCGCACCTGCGTGGCCACCGGGTCGCGCCCGAGGGCGGCGACCTGGCCGCGGGGCTCTCCTGGTCGACGCGCTTCGTGCGCGACACCCTCGAGTCCACCGACGAGCGGCTACGGCTGACCGCGACGGACCGGGCCGCCGGGCTCTCGCTGGCCGTCGAGCTCGAGGCCGTGGTCGGCGGCGCGCTGCGCGGGCGCCACACGGTGACGAACACCGGCCCGGGAGCGTACGTGCTGGAGGGCCTGGAGGTGGTCCTCCCGGTCGACGACGACCTGGTCGAGGCCCTCGACTTCACCGGCCGCCACGAGCGCGAGCGCACGCCCCAGCGCCACGCCGTCACCGACGGGCTCTGGATGCGCGAGGCCCGGGTGGGACGACCGGGCCTCGACGCGGCGACCATGGTCGTGCTCGGCACGCCCGGCTTCTCGCCCACGGAGGGCCGGGTGCTCGGCGTGCACGTGGCCTGGAGCGGCAACTCGGTGCTCCGGGTGGAGCGGGACGCGGCCACCGGTACGACGCTCGGCGGCGGCGAGCTGCTCCAGCCCGGCGAGGTGGTGCTGGCGCCGGGGGCCAGTTACCAGACGCCCTGGGTCTTCTTCGCGGCCGCCGACGACGGCCTCGACGGCCTGGCCGCGGCCTGGCACGCCTACCAGCGCTCGCTCGACGCCCATCCCGGCACCCAACCGGTCATCCTCAACGTCTGGGAGGCGGTCTACTTCGACCACGACCTCGAACGGCTGCAGGGGATCGCGGACCGGGCTGCCCGCGTCGGCGTCGAACGGTTCGTGCTCGACGACGGCTGGTTCCGCCACCGGCGCGACGACACCGCCGGCCTGGGCGACTGGTGGGTGGACGAGGACGTGTGGCCGCAGGGGCTGGGGCCGCTGGTCGACCACGTCCGTGAGCTCGGCATGGAGTTCGGGCTGTGGTTCGAGCCGGAGATGGTCAACCCCGACAGCGACCTGTACCGCGAGCACCCCGACTGGATCCTGTCCGCGGGCGGGCGGGTGCCGCTGCTGCACCGCAACCAGCTGGTGCTCGACCTCTCCCGCGACGAGGTGTGGGAGCACCTCTTCGAGCGGGTCAGCTCGATCCTCACCGCGCACCCGATCGACTACGTGAAGTGGGACCACAACCGCGACCTGCTGGAGGCCGGCAGCGGGCGCAGGCTGGGCGCGCCGGCCGCCCACGAGCAGACCGTGGCGTTCTACCGGCTGCTGGACGCGCTGCGTGCGGCGCACCCCGGCGTTGCCTGGGAGTCCTGCGCCTCCGGCGGCGGGCGGGTCGACCTGGGCGTGCTCGAGCGCGTCCAGCGCGTGTGGACCTCCGACATGACCGACGCGGTGGCCCGCCAGCAGATCCAGCGCTGGACCACCCAGCTGCTGGCGCCGGAGTACGTCGGCGCGCACATCTCCTCCCCCACCTCGCACACCACCGGCCGCACGCTGCCGCTGGACTTCCGGGCGGCGACCGCGCTGTTCGGCTCCTTCGGGATCGAGTGGGACCTGATGTCGGCGACCGAGGACGACCTCGACCAGCTGGCCACCTGGGTGTCGCGCTACCAGCGGTACCGCTACCTGCTGCACTCCGGGCGGGTGGTGCGTCCCGCCTCCTCGGACCCGACCGTGCTGCTGCACGGCGTGGTCGCCGCGGACCGGAGCGAGGCGTTGCTCGCCCACGTCCAGCTCGACGAGTCGGCCCACAACCGCGGGGTGGCCGTGCGCGTCCCCGGGCTGGACCCGGCGGCGTCGTACCGGCTGCGCTGGGAGGGCCCGGTGATGACGCGGGCGGTCAGCATGTCCGCGCCGCTGCCCGAGCAGGGGCCCACCGACGGCCTCGAGGTGTCCGGCAGCTCGCTGGCGACCCGGGGCTTCTGGATCCCGCGCCGGCGCCCGGAGACCGTGACGCTGGTCCACCTCGAGCGCGGGTGAACCGGTCCGGGTCACGGCGACCCGGGATCAGCGCCGCCCGTGCAGGGACCGGCGGCGCGGCGGGCCGGGCATCGGACGGCGCTGGACCGTGACACCGGCCATCAGCGCGACGCCCTTGACCCGCACGATCGGGGAGTCGGGACCGAGGACGGGCGGCACCTTGTCCCGGGCATGGTCGAAGCCGCCCAGGATCCCGATCCCGTCGACGATGACGTGGGTGAACTCGTTGACCACGATGTCGATGCCGGCCCAGAACGCGTGGGCGTAGATGACCGTCTCCCGCTGGGTGAACCGTGCCTGGCGCAGGTCGAGGTCGATGCCGGCCATCATCGCGAACGCGGTGTGCGTCGCCCCGAGCTCCCAGGCGCCCTTGCGGCTGGCGCCGCCGAGGACGGCGATCGTGCTGTCGTGGCGGACCACCGGCTCGACCGGCCCCACCGGACGTGGCCGCGGGGCGGGCATCGCGGCGGGACCGCGGACGGGCAGGTCGGCGGTGAGCGGCACCAGGTCGGCGTACGTCTTCGCGGCGTACGCCCCCTCCAGCCGCTCGTCGAGCTCGGTCAGGTCGATGCGGCCCTCACCCGCCGCCTGGCGCAGGATCTCGGCGACCTGGTGGCGGTCCCGGTCCGAGATGCGCAGTCGTGCCGGGTCGGTCTGCCACCTGCACTCGAGCTCACCCTCCATGTCCCCAGCCTAGGACAGGCACCCCGGGAGGCGGCCCGGATCAGGAGGCGACGACGAGGATCGGCGTCGGGTCGATCCGGACCCGGACGCGGTCCCCCACGGACAGCGCGGCGGCCTCGGCGCTGTCGACCTGGGCCACCAGCAGGGTCCCGTCGCCCAGGGTGGCGGTGGCCCGGGAGACCGGCCCGAGGAACGCCACCGCGACGATCGTGGCCGGCCCGTCCGACGCCGGCGTGAACGACACCGACTCGGGCCGGACCAGCGCGTGGCCGGGCCCGGTCGCGGAGCCCGGGAGGACCGGGATCGACGTGCCCAGCACCTGCACGGTCCCGGCACCGGCCTCGGCCGGGATGCGGTTGCTCAGCCCGACGAACTCCCCGACGAACGGCGTGGCCGGCGACGAGTACAGCTCCGCCGGGGCGGCGATCTGGTCGAGCCGGCCGGCGTTCATGACACCCACCCGGTCGGCCACCGCCAGCGCCTCCTCCTGGTCGTGGGTGACGAACAGGGTGGTGGTGCCGACGTCGATCTGGACCCGGCGGATCTCGTCGCGCAGCTGGACCCGGACCTTGGCGTCCAGGGCCGAGAGCGGCTCGTCTAGCAGCAGCACGGCGGGCTCGATCGCGAGCGCCCGCGCCAGCGCCACCCGCTGCTGCTGGCCGCCGGAGAGCTGGTTGGCGTAGCGGTCCTTCTGGGTCCCCAGGCCGACCAGGTCGAGCATGTCGCCGGCCCGGGCACGACGCTCGGCGCGCGACCTGCCGCGCAGCTTCAGCCCGAAGGCGACGTTGTCGAGCACCGTGAGGTGCGGGAACAGGCTGTAGGCCTGGAAGACCATCCCCATGTCGCGCTTGTTGGCGGACACGTGGGTCAGGTCCCTGCCTCCCACGCGGACGGTGCCGGCGTCCGGCTTCTCCAGCCCGGCGAGGATGCGGAGCGCGGTCGTCTTGCCGCAGCCCGAGGGCCCGAGGAGCACGACGAGCTCGCCGGGGTGCAGATGCAGGTCCAGCCCGTCGAGGGCGTGGACGTCGCCGTACGACCGGCGCAGGCCGGCCAGCTCGACGGCGACTCCGGTCGAGCCCCGGACCCCGTGGTCTGCGTTGGACATCTACTTCCCTTCGGACGTCCGCCGGCGGCGGTCGAGGAGTGACAGCGCCGCCAGCAGCAGGGCGGCGAACAGCAGCGAGGCGAGGGCCGCGGCCATGGACTCGGGCGCGTTGGCCTTGTTGATCAGGACGATCACCACGGGGAGCGTGTTGTAGTGCAGCAGCGAGGAGAAGGTGTACTCCCCCAGCACCAGGGCCACCGAGATGAACGAGGCCGCGAGGATGCCGGGCCAGATGTTGGGGACGATGACCCGCACGATCACGGTGGTCCAGCTCGCCCCCAGCGACCGGGCGGCCTCCGCGAGGGTCCGCGCGTCGAGTCCCGACAGGGCCGCGTCGATCGCCCGGTAGGCGTAGGGCAGCACCAGCACGACGTACACGAACGCCAGGGTGAGCGCCGAGTCGCCGACCAGGTAGTACACCCAGGCGTAGACGTTGCGGATGCCGACGACGATGACCAGCGCGGGGATCGTGAGCGGCAGCAGGCAGAGGAACTCGACGATCCGGGCCGCTCCGGGCACCCGCAGCCGCACCCAGATCATCGTGGGCACCAGCAGCACGATCATGCCGACGACCGTGAGCAGGGCCAGCAGCAGCGACGTCATGATGGCCTCGGTCATCGTCGGGTCCTCGGCCAGCGCGCGCCAGGCCTCGCCGGTCCGCTCGCCGGTGCCCGGCACCTTCGTGCTGAAGTTCAGCAGCGCCAGCAGGGGCAGGAGGAAGTACGCCGCGAAGACCAGCAGCAGCGCCCAGCGCAGGATGCGCCACGTCACGAGAGCCACCTCGACGTCCGCCTGAGCAGCCACGCGTAGAGAGCCATCACGATGCCGACGACCACGACCATCTGCAGCGCCAGGGCGTAGCCGAAGTTGGCCTGCCCCAGGACCACCTCGCTGGTCAGGGACGTGCGGATGAGCAGCGGGGTGATGGGGGCGCCCTGGCTGACCAGCGCCGCGGCGGTGGCGTACGCCGCGAACGCGTTGGCGAAGAGCAGCAGCGCCGAGCCGAGGAACGCGGGCCGCAGCAGCGGGAACGCCACCTGCGTCCAGTACTGCCGGGTGGTGGCGCCGAGGTTCACGGCGGCCTCGCGCCACTGCGGCCGCAGCCCTTCGAGCGCTGGCAGGAAGACGATCACCATCAGCGGAATCTGGAAGTAGGTGTAGACGAGGATCAGCCCGGGGAGCTCGTAGAGCCACGACATGCCGTTGCGATCGGTGCCGATCGTGTCGGCGAGCAGGTTCGTGAGCAGCCCGCCGAAGCCGAGCGTCGCGATCCACGCGAACGCGAGCGTGACCCCGCCGAACTGGGCCAGCACGCCGCACACCGCGGTCACCGCGCGGCGCATGAGGCTCGTGGGCGGCGCGGTGACGACGAGGTAGGCCAGCAGTGCGCCGAGCACGGCCCCGACGATCGCGGAGACCGACGAGAGCACGAGGCTCTGCCGCAGCGCCCGCAGGGCGGTGTCGCTGCCGAGGGCCTCGATCTTGTCGAGGGAGAAGCCGCCCGCGTCACCCTGGAACGCGCCGACCATCACCGTGATCGTCGGGATCAGCAGGAAGACCGTGACGTAGACGAGGAACGGGAGCAGCCCGACCGACGGGCCGACGCTGATGCGTCGGCCCGCCGGTGCGGACGGTGCGGCGGTGGCCGCGACCGGTGCGGTCGTGGTCAGCCGACGGCCTTGGCCCAGTTGTCCGCCAGGTAGGCGGCCATCTTCTCGGTCTGCTCGTTGGTCGGGATGACCGGCGTGCCCGAGACCTCCGGGAGCGCGTCGTACTTCTCCTGGTCGATCGTCCCGGCCTCCACCATCGCGTCGGCACGCACCGGACGCGCGCCGCCGGCGAGCCAGAGGTTCTGGCCCTCGTCGCTGTAGAGGAACTCCTCCCACAGCCGGGCGGCCGCGGGGTGCGGGGCGTCGGCGTTGATGGCCTGGAAGTAGTAGCCCGCGATCGGGGCCTCCTCCGGGACGAACACCTTCCAGCTCGGGAGCTTGGCGGACTCCGCGGCGTTCAGGTAGTCCCAGTCGATGACCACCGGGGTCTGTCCGGACTCGACGGTCGCCGACGTCGGGTCGACCGGCAGGAAGTTGCCGGCGTCCTTCAGCTTCGCGAAGTACTCGACGCCGGGCGCGATGTCGTCGGCCGAGCCGCCGTTCGCGACCGAGGCCATGACGACGCCGCTGAACGCCGCGCCGGCGGCCGTGGGGTCACCGTTGAGCGCGACCTTGCCCTTGAAGTCGGGCCCGAGCAGGTCGTCGAGCGAGGTCACGTCCGGGACCTTCGACGAGTCGTAGCCCACGGACATGTAGCCGCCGTAGTCGTTGATCCAGGTGCCGTCAGGGTCCTTGAACTCGTCGGGCACGTCGTCCCAGGTCGAGACCTGGTAGGGCGCGAACAGGTCGGTGTTCGCCAGCGCCACGGACTGACCGAGGTCGAAGACGTCCGGCGCGCGGTCGGTGCCCTTGAGCTGGGTGGCGGCGTTGATCTCGTCCTGGCTGGCGGCGTCCGGCTGGTCGGACTGGACCGTGATGTCGTACTTGTCCTCGAAGGCCGAGATGATGTTGCCGTAGTTCGCCCAGTCGGGCGGCAGCGCGATCACGTTGAGCTGGCCCTCCTCCTGCGCGGCCTTGACGAGGTCGTCCATGGTGCCGAAGTCCTCGAGCGACGTCGCGGAGGCGGCGTCGGTGCCGCCGCTGGACGAGGACGGCTCCTTCTCTTCCTCGGGCGGGGCGCAGGCGGCCAGGGCCAGCGCCGAGGACAGGACGACGAGGGACACGATCGTGGAGCGGACTTTCACGAAACCTCCTGCAGTCGGGGGCGCCCGAGTGCGCCGCGCGCGCCCTTGCGGGTGCTCACATCTCGGACCGTACTCCCCGAACGCCGTCGCGGGCAGCCAAGCGAACGGCGGGTGCGCGCACAATTTTCGTCGGGCGTAATCTCTGGGCCCGTGCCACACGACCCCGAGTTCCGTTATTCCGACCTCCTGCCGACGGGCGCCGACGACACGCCGTACCGGCTCGTCACGACCGAGGGGGTCTCGACGTACCAAGCGAACGGGCGGACCTTCCTGGAGGTCTCCCCCGAGGCGATCCGGACGCTGACCGCGGAGGCGATGCACGACATCGCGCACTACCTGCGGCCGGCGCACCTGGCGCAGCTGCGCCGGATCATCGACGACCCGGAGTCGTCCGGCAACGACCGCTTCGTGGCGCTGGACCTGCTCAAGAACGTCAACATCTCCGCCGGTGGCGTGCTGCCGATGTGCCAGGACACCGGCACCGCGATCGTGATGGGCAAGAAGTCGGAGGGCGTGCTCACCGGGGCAGACGACGCGGAGGCGATCTCGCGCGGCGTGTACGACGCCTACACGAGGCTCAACCTGCGCTACTCCCAGCTGGCGCCGTTGACGATGTGGGACGAGAAGAACACCGGGACGAACCTGCCGGCGCAGATCGAGCTCTACGCGACGCCCGGCGCCCCCGGTCCGGACGGAGCCCCCGGGGCGCCGGAGTACAAGTTCCTGTTCATGGCCAAGGGCGGCGGCTCGGCGAACAAGTCGTTCCTGTTCCAGGAGACCAAGGCCGTGCTGAACCCCGCCCGGATGCTGAAGTTCCTCGACGAGAAGATCCGCTCGCTGGGCACCGCCGCGTGCCCGCCGTACCACCTGGCCGTGGTCATCGGCGGCACCTCGGCGGAGTTCGCGCTCAAGACCGCGAAGTACGCCTCGGCGCACTACCTCGACAACCTGCCGACGTCCGGCTCGATGGCGGCTCACGGCTTCCGCGACCTCGAGCTCGAGGAGGAGGTGTTCAAGCTGACCCAGTCGTTCGGGATCGGCGCGCAGTTCGGCGGCAAGTACTTCTGCCACGACGTCCGGGTCGTGCGGCTGCCCCGCCACGGCGCGTCCTGCCCCGTCGCGATCGCGGTCTCGTGCTCGGCGGACCGGCAGGCGCTCGGCAAGATCACCGCGGACGGCGTCTTCCTCGAGCAGCTGGAGACCGACCCGGCCCGCTACCTCCCCGACACCGAGGTCCGGCACCTCGCCGAGTCCGGGGACGTCGTGAGGATCGACCTCACCCGGCCGATGGCGGAGATCCGGGCCGAGCTGACGAAGCACCCGGTGAAGACCCGACTCTCGCTGACCGGTCCGCTGGTGGTCGCCCGCGACATCGCGCACGCCAAGATCCAGGAGCGGCTCGACGCGGGCGAGGAGCTGCCCCAGTACCTCAAGGACCACCCGGTGTACTACGCCGGCCCGGCCAAGACCCCCGACGGCTTCGCCTCCGGCTCGTTCGGACCGACCACGGCCGGCCGGATGGACTCCTACGTCGAGTCGTTCCAGGCCGCCGGCGGCTCGCTGGTGATGCTGGCCAAGGGCAACCGGTCGAAGCAGGTCACCGACGCGTGCCACGCGCACGGCGGGTTCTACCTGGGCTCGATCGGGGGCCCGGCCGCCCGGCTGGCGCAGGACTGCATCAAGTCGGTGTCGGTGCTCGAGTACGAGGAGCTCGGCATGGAGGCCGTCTGGAAGATCGAGGTCGAGGACTTCCCGGCGTTCATCGTGGTCGACGACAAGGGCAACGACTTCTTCACCGACCCCTCCGGCGCGGTCACCGTGCCGATCTCGGGGATCCGGGTGCGTTCGGCCCCGTAGCCGCGGGCCTCACTTCGAGGAGTCGTTCTCCGGCTCCGGCGGGTCGTGGCGGGGGGCCGCGTTGGGTCCGGCGGTGCCCTCCTGGGCGCCGCCGCTCTCCGAGTCGGGGTAGCCCGCGGTCGCGTCGCCCGGGGCCTCGGGCTCGCCGGCGCCCTCGAGGCTCGACACCTCGGACACCTGCTTCTTCTCCTCGCTCATGATCTTCTCCTCTGCGCGCGATGGACGGGGTGGAGCCAGTCCCGTACCCGCATCGGGCAGGCGGCAACCATCGGACCCGGAGTTCGGCGGCTCCGAGGAGTTCGTGAGGATGGGCCCATGGAGTACGTCGAGATCGCGCGGGCCGAGTCCGAGCGCGGGGAGCTGGTGCTCCGCGAACGCCGGGACGAGGCCGCGGCCACCGCGCTCGAGCTGCGGGTCAACGGGGTCTTCGTGATGGACACCGTCGAGACCAGCACCGAGCGCGCGCTGGCGTCGGCCGCCCTGGAGGCGGTGGAGGACCCGCGGGCGGTGGTCGTCGGCGGGCTCGGGCTGGGCTTCACCATGCACGAGGTGCTCGCCGACTCGCGGGTCGAGAAGTGCGCGGTGGTCGAGATCGAGCAGTCGCTGGTCGACTGGATGCGCGACGGGACGGTCCCGCACGGCCCGTCGCTGCTCGCGGACGAGCGGGTCGCGGTGGTCGTCGCCGACGTCGCGGTGGCGCTGGCCGAGGCCCGCCCGGCGTCGTACGACCTGATCCTGCTGGACGTGGACAACGGCCCCGGCTACCTCGTCCACGAGGCCAACGAGGGCCTCTACACCGCGCCGGTCCTCGCCTCCGCCCACGCGGCGCTCCGGCCGGGCGGCGCCCTGGTCGTCTGGTCCGCGGACGCCGCCCCCGAGCTCGAGGCGGCGCTGCGCGAGGTGTTCGGCGACGTCGAGGCCCGTCCGCAGGAGGTGCTGCTGCAGGACCGCGACGAACGGTATTGGTTGTACGTCGCGCGGGTACCGTCCTCAGCATGACTGCCACCGACGAGAGCGCGTTCCGTACCGAGCACGACAGCATGGGCGAGGTCCGGGTGCCGCGCGAGGCCCTGTGGCGGGCGCAGACGCAGCGCGCCGTCGAGAACTTCCCGATCAGCGGGACGCCGCTCGAGCCGCACCTCGTGCACGCGCTCGGACTGGTGAAGCGCGCCGCCGCCCGCGCCAACGGGGAGCTCGGCATCCTCACCTCCGAGCAGGCGGCAGCCATCCAGGACGCGGCCGCCGGGGTGGCGCGCGGCGACCACGACGAGCACTTCCCCGTGGACGTGTTCCAGACCGGCTCCGGCACCAGCTCGAACATGAACGCGAACGAGGTGATCGCCTCCCTCGCGGCACGCTCCGGGGTCGAGGTGCACCCGAACGACCACGTCAACGCCAGCCAGTCCTCGAACGACACGTTCCCGACCGCGATCCACGTCGCCGCGACCCTCGCGGTCGTCCAGGACCTGCTGCCGGCGCTGGCCACCCTCGAGGGCAGCCTGGCGTCGAAGGCCGAGGAGTTCGCCGGGCTGGTGAAGTCCGGCCGCACCCACCTGATGGACGCCACCCCGGTGATGCTGGGCCAGGAGTTCGGCGGGTACGCCGCGACCGTGCGCTACGCGACCGAGCGCCTCGAGAGCGTCCTGCCGCGCGTCCGGGAGCTCCCCCTGGGCGGCACCGCGGTCGGCACCGGCATCAACACCCCGCAGGGCTTCCCGGCCCGGGTGATCGAGGTGCTCGGCGAGCTGTCCGACCAGCCGTTCACCGAGGCCCGCGACCACTTCGAGGCGCAGGGCACCCGGGACTCGCTGGTCGAGCTCAGCGGCGTGCTGCGCACGGTCGCGGTCGGGCTCACCAAGATCTGCAACGACCTGCGCTGGATGTCCTCGGGCCCCACCACCGGCCTGGCCGAGATCCACCTGCCCGACCTGCAGCCCGGGTCCAGCATCATGCCCGGCAAGGTCAACCCGGTGCTGCCGGAGGCGACCCTGATGGTGTGCGCCCAGGTGATCGGCAACGACACGGCGGTCACGGTCGCCGGCGCGAGCGGCAACTTCGAGCTGAACGTGATGATGCCGGTGCTGGCGCGCAACCTGCTCGAGTCGATCCGGCTGCTGGCGAACTCCTCCACGCTGCTCGCCGGGCGCTGCATCGACGGCATCACCGCGGACGCCGACCGGATGCGGCAGTACGCCGAGTCGTCACCGTCCGTGGTCACGCCGCTCAACAAGTACGTCGGCTACGAGAACGCCGCCAAGATCGCCAAGCAGGCGATGGCCGACGGCCTCACGATCCGCGAGACCGTCCTAGCGCTCGGCTTCGTGGAGCGCGGCGACCTCACCGAGGAGCAGCTCGATGCCGCGCTCGACGTGGAGGCGATGACCCACCCCTGACGGTCGCCGCGGCCGCACCCGCTGTAACGCGGGGTTACGGTCGCTGAACACGGCCCCTGACGCGTGGGGAGCGTCAACACCACCGCGGTACGACGCTGGCGACGCTCCGGGATTCCCCGCGATCCGGGACCTTCAGCACGGGCCGCCCGCTCCGAGCGGGACTAGTCTCGAGGGAATCCCATTGCCACTCGGAAGGCACCGTCATGGGTACCCGTCAACGACGGCCGGCGCACCGCCGGTCGCTCATCACCCGCACCATCCTTCTGCTCGCGACCCCCGCCCTCGTCGGCGCCCTCGTCGCCACCGGCCCGTCGAGCTCGGCGGGCTCCGAGTCCTGGCGCGCTCCGACCCTGGTCGGTCGCGCGGTCCTCCCCTTCGACACCTTGGCGGCCGGTCCCCCGGCCGGGGCGTTCGTGGTGCCCGGCCCGGGCACGCTCAACGGAGTCACGTTCCCGCTGGCCGCCCAGCCGGTCGAGGGCTTCTCCGCGATCGTCGACGGACGCCGCCGCGGCGAGTTCCTCGCGATGCCGGACAACGGCTTCGGCGCGAGGGCGAACTCGCTGGACTTCCTGATCCGGGCCTACTTCATCCGCCCGCACTTCAAGACCGCCCGCGGAGGCTCCGGCACGGTTCACGTCGGGAGGTTCATCTCGTTCCGTGATCCCGACCACCGGATGCCGTTCCCGATCGTCAACGAGGACACCCGCCGGCGACTGCTGACCGGCGGGGACATCGACCCCGAGTCGTTGCAGCGCTCCCGGAACGGAGACCTCTGGGTCGGTGACGAGTTCGGTCCCTGGATCCTGCACTTCAACGCGCGCGGTCGGCTGCTCGACCCGCCGTACGGCGTGCCCGGCATCATGTCACCGAACAACCCGGCCCTGGCGCCCGGCGAGGTCGCCACGCAGCCGAACAGTCGCGGCTTCGAGGCCATGGCGATCAGCCGCCGCGGCAGGGTCCTGTACGCCGCCCTCGAGGGCGCGACCGTGGCCGACCCCGACCAGACCCGCCGGAACATCTACCGGTTCAGCATCGAGCGGCGCGCGTTCAGCCACCGCGTGCGTCACTACCGGACCGAGGCGCCGGGCACGCTGGTGGCCGACATGGGCTTGATCGGCCGGCATCGCGTGGTCCTCATCGAGCGGGACGCCGGCTCTGGCCTCAACGCGCTGTTCCGCCGCGTCTACCGCGTCGACCTGCGCCACCCCACCACGGAGGGGTTCCTCCGCAAGACGCGGGTCGTGGACCTCACCTCGATCGCGGACCCCCATCTCGTGTCGCTGCCGCCGCTCCACCCGGGCGACGTCGGGCTCGGCGACCCGTTCCGAGTGGTCTGCGAGTCGGTCGAGGCGGTCCATCTCGTCAGGGACCACCGGCTCCTGGTCGGGTGCGACAACAACCTGCCGAACTCCGGCCGGAACCCGTCGCGGCCCGACGACAACGAGTTCATCCTCGTCGACGTCCCGGGGCTGCACTCACGGCACTAGGCGCAGCAGCGACGCGGATCATCAGTACCAGTTGTTGGCGAGCTTGAACGCGTTCGCGCTGCACGGCGAGCCGTAGCGGTCCGCGATGTAGCCGAGGCCCCAGCGGATCTGGGTCTCGGGGTTGGTGGCCCAGTCGGCGCCGGCCGAGGCCATCTTGGAGCCGGGCAGCGCCTGCGGGATGCCGTACGCCGACGAGGTGGGGTTGTCGGCGTCGACCCGCCAGCCGCTCTCGCCCATGTACAGCGCGTCGAGGCAGGAGAACTGGTCCGGCGAGAAGCCGAACTCGCCGAGCAGCGCCCGGGCGATGTCGCGCGGATCGTCGTCGGAGAGGTCCTCGGTCCGCGTCATCGCGGGTCCCTCCGGCTGCGCCAGCGCGGCCAGCTTGTCCTGGTCGGTGGCCGCGCGACGGTCCTCGGAGCGGGAGGTGGTGACGTCCGCGGCCCGCTCCGCCAGCTGGCGCGAGGAGACCGGGGCGGCGACCGCACCGAGGTCGCCGGTGGCGCTGCCGACGGCCACCGGCGCCTGCAGCACCCCGCCCGACACGGCGGCACCGGTCGCGGCGACGGCCACGGACGAGAACAGGACGCTGTTGCGCAGGACCCGCTTGGGGGCTCCCTTGGCGATCGTCCGTGCCGGGGCAGAACGGTGCTTCGGGACGTGCTTGACGTGCTTGGACACAGGGGGACCCAGGGGGTAGACGACTCGGGGCTGATCAGCCGGACCCGCCACACACACCCACGCAGGTCACGAAACGATCACGGCCCACCCTGCATGACGACTCGGGCACGTGCAAACCGAACCGCCCTTCCGACCGGGCGACCCTGGTCAAAGGTCGCCTCATCGGTCACAGAGGCCCCCATGACCTCGGCGGCCCCACGGGGCACCGGGTCGTCCACCGGGTACGCCGCGGGGCCGCCGGCTCAGAGCGTGACGTTCTCCAGCATCTCGGTCACCAGCGCCGCGATCGGGGAGCGCTCGGACCGGGTCAGCGTGACGTGGGCGAAGAGCGGGTGGCCCTTCAGCTTCTCGATCACCGCCACCACGCCGTCGTGCCGGCCGACCCGCAGGTTGTCGCGCTGGGCGACGTCGTGGGTGAGGACCACCTTGGAGTTCGCGCCGATCCGCGACAGCACCGTCAGCAGCACGTTGCGCTCGAGGGACTGCGCCTCGTCGACGATGACGAACGCGTCGTGCAGGGACCTGCCGCGGATGTGGGTCAGCGGCAGCACCTCGAGCATGCCGCGGTCGAGGATCTCGTCGATCACCTCCTTGGAGGTCATCGCGCCCAGCGTGTCGAACACGGCCTGGCCCCAGGGCGACATCTTCTCCGACTCAGAGCCGGGGAGATACCCGAGCTCCTGGCCGCCGACGGCGAACAGCGGCCGGAAGACCACCACCTTCTTGTGCTGGCGGCGCTCCATCACCGCCTCGAGGCCCGCGCACAGCGCCATCGCGGACTTGCCGGTGCCGGCCCGGCCACCCAGCGACACGATCCCGACCTCCGGGTCGAGCAGCATCTCCAGGGCGATCCGCTGCTCGGCCGAGCGGCCGTGGATCCCGAACGCCTCCCGGTCGCCGCGCACCAGGTGCACCTGCTTGTCCGGGCCGACCCGGCCCAGCGCGGTTCCGCGGTCGGACAGCAGCACCAGCCCCTGGTGGCAGGGCAGGTCCCGCGCGGCCGCCAGGTCGAGCGTGCCGTCGTCGTACAGCTCGTCGAGGTCGGCCGCGGCCACGTCGAGCTCGGCCATGCCGGAGTACCCGGTGTCGGAGTCGTTGATCGCCTCCGCGCGGTACTCCTGGGCGTCGAGCCCGACCGCCGACGCCTTGATCCGCAGCGGCAGGTCCTTGGACACGAGCGTGACCGAGTGGCCCTCGTTGGCCAGGTTGCGGGCCACCGCCAGAATCCGGGTGTCGTTGTCGCCGAGCCGGAACCCCGACGGCAGCGACTCCGGGTCGGTGTGGTTGAGCTCGACGCGCAGCGTGCCGCCCTGGTCGCCCACCGGGACGGGCTCGTCGAGACGGCCGTGGATGACGCGCAGCTCGTCCAGGCTGCGCAGCGCGGTGCGCGCGAAGAAGCCGAGCTCGGGGTGGTGGCGCTTGCCCTCCAGCTCCGTGATGACCACGACGGGGAGGACGACCTCGTGCTCCGCGAACCGGCGCAGCGCGCCGGGGTCGGCGAGCAGCACGCTGGTGTCGAGGACGTAGGTCTTGACCGACGGGTCCACGGAGCGCTGGGTCTGGGTCTGCTTGGCCTGGATCGGCACGGGAACACCCCTCACGGGTCGGCGCGCGCACTCCTCGCCCGGCCCTAGTTCACACAGATGGACCGGGACCGAGCGCGCAAGCCGGAGTGCCGGCCTCCGTCCGCGTCGCAGGGGTCAGCCTGCGCTGCGGTGCAGTCGTGAATCGTCACGAGCGAGCCTCCCGACACGGGTAGCTTCCCCACTCCCCGTTACCCGGAAAAGTACGCCGCCCGCCTCCGTTTTTCGAACGACACGCCAGAACGCGGGGGGTGAACAGCCGGTGGCGGGCGCGCGGACGGGCGCCGACGGCGAGGGACCGGGGGCCCTCAGGAACCGAAGCGGCGCTCGCGCCGGGCGTACGCGCGCAGTGCCCGGAGGAAGTCGACCCGCCGGAAGTCCGGCCAGTAGGCCTCGCAGAAGTAGAACTCGCTGTGCGTGCTCTGCCACAGCAGGAAGCCGCCGAGCCGCTGCTCCCCCGAGGTGCGGATCACCAGGTCCGGGTCGGGCTGTCCCTTGGTGTAGAGGTGCTCGGCGATGTGCTCGACGTCGATGACCTCGGCCAGCTCCTCGAGCGTCATGCCCTTGCTGGCCTGGTCCTGGAGGAGCGCCCGGACGGCGTCGGCGATCTCGCGGCGACCGCCGTACCCGACCGCGACGTTGACCAGGATGCCCTCGACGTCACGGGTGGCCTCGGCGGCGGCCTTGAGCCGCTCGGCGGTCGCGGCCGGCAGCAGGTCCAGCGCGCCCACCGGGTGCAGCCGCCAGCGCCGCTGGTCCGCGAGGGAGTCGACCGCCTCCTCGATGATCTGCAGCAGCGGCGTCAGCTCATGCGCGGGACGGTTGAGGTTGTCGGTGGAGAGCAGCCACAGCGTGACGTGCTCGATCCCGGCCTCCTCGCACCAGCCGAGCAGCGGCTCGATGTTGGCCGCGCCCGCCCGGTGGCCCTGGGCGGTGTCGGCGCCGACCGCGCGCGCCCAGCGCCGGTTGCCGTCGAGCATGATGCCGATGTGCTGGGGCAGCCGCTGGGGGTCCATCCGGCGCAGCATGCGGGCCTCGTACGCGGGATACAGCACCCGTCTCACGCCGCGCTTCCAGTCCGCCACCCCTCGATGTTACCGGCGTGGCGGACGGGCCGTGACGTTCGTCGCGTTGGCGTTTCGGACGCCCCTGGACTGGGTAGGTTCGCCGCATGACGCAGCAGATGAACGAGGCCATCCGTTCCGGCCTCGACACCCTGGCCGAGAGCGTCGCCGAGGTGAAGCCGAAGCTGCGTGGGTGGATCCACCTGGCCACGGCCCCGCTCGCGCTGGCGGGCGGCATCGTGCTGGTCATCATGTCCCCGGACGCCACGACCCGCTGGGGTTCGGCCCTGTTCAGTCTCAGCGCCCTGGTCCTCTTCACGGTCTCGGCGGTCTACCACACCGGCTCCTGGTCGCCCCGGGTGTGGGCGTTCCTCCGCCGGTTCGACCACGCCAACATCTTCGTGCTGATCGCCGGCTCCTACACCCCGCTGACGCTGATCCTGCTCGAGGGGACCCAGCGCACGGTGCTGCTGTCGACAATCTGGGCCAGCGCGCTGCTGGGCGTGCTTTTCCGGGTGTTCTGGACCGACGCGCCCCGCTGGCTGTACACCCCGATCTACATGGCGATGGGCTGGGTGGCGATCATCTTCCTGCCGGACTTCGCCCACGGCGCCGCCGAGCGCCTCGGCGGCGACATCGGCACCACGGTGATGATCCTCATCGCCACCGGCGGCGCGCTGTACACACTGGGCGGCGTCGTCTACGGCTTCCGCCGCCCCGACCCGTGGCCCCGGTGGTTCGGCTTCCACGAGGTGTTCCACACGTTCACGATCCTGGCGTTCGTCACGCACTACGTCGGCATCTCCATGGCGACGTACGCCCTGCGCTGACCCGCTTCCCCAGCGCCCTCAGGCCAGGTCGGCCGGGTCCGTCACGGGCCGGGCGCAGACCTGGTGCCGGCAGACGTACGCCGCCGGCGCGCCGTCGACCGGGGTGCGTCCGGCCAGCAACGGGATGTCGTCGCGGGGCCCGTCCGCGACCACGACGACCGCACCGGGCCGGCGTCGTGCGGCCGCGGCGAGCGCGTCCCGGGCGGGCCCGGGGGCGCCGACCACGGCGATCTCCGGCGGTCCGTCGAGCATCGAGCGGGCCGCAGCCAGCGACCAGCCGGCGAACCGGGGTGCCCGTTCGGCCAGCGTCGCGGCCGTCGCGAGCGCCTCCTCCGCCGCCCGGCGGTGCGGGGCGGACCCGGTGAGCGCGGCGTACGCCGCGAGCGCGTGCACGATCGCGGAGAGCCCCGACGGGCTCGCGTTGTCGGCGGCGTCCCGGGGCCGCGCGACCAGCGCCTCGGCGTCGTGGGCGGTGTCGAAGAAGCCACCGTCCCCGGCGCGGAAGCGCTCCAGCGCGTCGTCGAGCAGGACCCGCGCCCGCTCCAGCCAGACGGCGTCCCCGGTGGCCTGGAGCAGGGACAGGTAGCCCGAGGCGACGTCGCCGAGATCCTCGAGCACCGCGGCGGGGCGGCCCGCCACCCCGTCGCGGGAGACCCGCCGCAGCCGGCCCGCCGGGCCTGAGGGGACGCCGCCGCCGTGCACGTCGGCCAGCAGCTCGCCCGCGACGACCGCGGCGGTGACGTACGCCGGCTCCTCCAGCAGCACGCCGGCGTCGCAGAGGCCGGTGATCGCCAGGCCGTTCCAAGCGGCCACGACCTTGTCGTCGCGTGCCGGACGGACTCGGTTCGCCCGCGCCGCCAGCAGCCGGGCACGGACGTCGACCAGGCGCGCGGCGTCGGCCCCGTCAGGGTCCCGGAGCAGCTGCAGCGTGGAGGACCCGTGCTCGAAGGTGCCCTCCTCGGTCACCTCGAACACCTCGGCGGCCCACCGGCCGTCGTCCTCGCCGAGCGCCTCGACCAGCTGCGCCGGCGTCCAGGCGTAGAACCTGCCCTCGACCCCCTCGCTGTCCGCGTCGAGCGCGGAGGCGAAGCCGCCCTCGGCCGTGCGCAGCTCCCGGAGCAGGAAGTCCGCGGTCCCCCGGGCGACCCGGTCACCCAGCTCGGTCCCCCAGCGGGCGTACAGACCGAGCAGCAGCGCGTTGTCGTAGAGCATCTTCTCGAAGTGCGGCACGACCCAGAACCGGTCGGTGGCGTAGCGCGCGAAGCCGCCACCGAGCTGGTCGTGGATGCCGCCGCGGGCCATCGCCTCCAGCGTCGCGTCGAGCATCCGCCGCGCCTCGCCCCCGGACGGGCCCACCTGGCGTCGCAGGAACTCCAGCACCATCGACGGCGGGAACTTCGGGGCCGTGCCGAACCCGCCGGCGGCCTCGTCGAACTCCCGGGCCAGCGTGCGCACCGCGGCGTCGAGCACCTCCGCGTCGATCGGGCCGGCGGCGGCCGCCGCCTGCTGGTTGAGGTGCTCGCGCAGGCTGCCCGCCACGCGTCGTACCTCCTCGGGCCGGTCCCGCCAGGCCTCCGCGATCGCGGCCAGCACCTGCCGGAACGACGGCTGGCCGTGCCGCGGCCGGTCGGGGAAGTAGGTGCCCGCGAAGAACGGGTTCGCGTCGTGGTCGAGGACGCAGGTCATCGGCCAGCCGCCCTGTCCGGTCATGGCGGTCGTGGCCTGCATGTAGACGGCGTCCACGTCGGGGCGCTCCTCGCGGTCCACCTTGATGCTGACGAAGTTCTCGTTCATGACCGCCGCGGTCGCGGGGTCCTCGAACGACTCGTGCGCCATCACATGGCACCAGTGGCAGGCGGCGTACCCGATCGAGAGCAGCACCGGCACGTGGCGGCGCCGGGCCTCCTCGAACGCCTCCGGGCCCCACTCCCACCAGTCGACGGGATTGTCGCGGTGCTGCTGGAGGTACGGCGAGGTGGCGCTCGCCAGGCGGTTGGCCACCGTGGGACTCCTCTCGTCGCACGGACACCACCACCCTGCCACGGCCCGGGGACGCGTGCGACCGCTCGCCGGCGGCACGGGGTCACCGGTGCGTCCCGCCGGGTCGGCGACCTCTACACTCGGCACGAGAACGCCGGAGGACCCGGGCGCACCGTGAGCGACCTCGGCGTGTCCCCGGCGCGTGGACCCGGCACACCAGCCGAGAACGGACAAGCCTGATGAGCCACCCGCATCCCGAGCTCCAGAAGCCCTCGAAGCTGCCCAGGAACGGCCTGCGCGTCGTCGGCCTGGGCGGTCTGGGCGAGATCGGTCGCAACATGACCGTCTTCGAGCACCAGGGATCCCTGCTGATCGTCGACTGCGGCGTGCTCTTCCCCGAGGAGCACCAGCCGGGCGTCGACGTGATCCTGCCCGACTTCACCTGGATCCGGGACCGCCTCGACAAGGTCGTCGGCGTCGTGCTGACCCACGGGCACGAGGACCACATCGGCGGCGTGCCGTACCTGCTCAAGGAGCGCCCGGACATCCCGCTCATCGGCTCCCGGCTGACGCTGGCGCTGATCCGGGAGAAGCTCAAGGAGCACGGCATCCGCCCCGAGCTGCGCGAGGTCAAGGAGGGCGACCGCACCGCCCTCGGCGTCTTCGACTGCGAGTTCGTCGCGGTGAACCACTCGATCCCCGACGGCCTCGCGGTCGCCATCCGGACCCGGGCGGGCATGGTCCTGCACACCGGCGACTTCAAGATGGACCAGTTCCCGCTGGACCGGCGGATCACCGACCTGCGGGCGTTCGCCCGCCTCGGCGAGGAGGGGGTCGACCTGTTCCTGACCGACTCCACCAACGCCGAGGTGCCCGGCTTCACGATGCCCGAGCGCGACCTGGCGCCGGCGATCGAGCAGGTCTTCCGCACCGCGCCGCGGCGCATCATCGTCTCCAGCTTCGCCAGCCACGTGCACCGCATCCAGCAGGTGCTGGACATGTCGAACGCCCACGGCCGCAAGGTGGCCTTCGTCGGCCGCTCGATGGTCCGCAACATGGGCATCGCCCAGGACCTCGGCTACCTCACCGTGCCGAAGGGCCTCATCGTGCCCCTCGACCAGCTCGAGCGGCTGCCCGCGAACAAGGCGACGCTGATCTGCACCGGCTCCCAGGGCGAGCCGATGGCGGCGCTGGCCCGGATGGCCAACCGCGACCACAAGATCCGGGTCGGCGAGGGCGACACGATCCTGATGGCCAGCTCGGCGGTTCCGGGCAACGAGAACGCGATCTCCGGCCTGATCAACAACCTCAGCCGCTGGGGCGCCCAGGTGGTGCACAAGGGCAACGCGAAGGTGCACGTCTCCGGGCACGCCAGCGCCGGCGAGCTCGTCTACTGCTACAACATCGTCAAGCCCCGCAACGTGATGCCGGTGCACGGCGAGTGGCGCCACCTCAAGGCGAACGCGGACCTGGCGATCGCCACCGGGGTCGCCCCGGACCACGTGGTCCTCGCCGAGGACGGCGTCGTCGTCGACCTCGTGGACGGGCACGCGAAGATCGCCGGCAAGGTCCCGGCCGGCAACGTGTACGTCGACGCGCAGACGGTCGGCGGAGTCACCGAGACGCACCTCAAGGACCGGCGCACCCTGGCCGAGGAGGGCGTCGTCACCGTGCTGGCCATCGTCGACGCGGACACCGGCAAGCTCGCCGACCCGCCGGACTTCCTGGTCCGCGGCTTCGCCCACGAGCCGACCGCGTTCGACGCCGCGGTGGCGGTGGTCGAGAAGACACTGGCCCAGGCCGCCCGCGAGGGCATCGGCGACCCGCACCAGCTCGAGCAGCTGATCGGCCGCGACATCGGCCGCTGGTCGCACCGCACGTTCCGGCGCAGTCCCCTGATCATCCCGATCGTCATCGACGCCTGACCCGGGGAGCGCCGCGCGCCCCGGACCGTCCGGTCCCGGTGGCGCGTGCTTGAATCCCGGGCATGACGACCGCCCGGATCGTGCCCGTCACGGTCGAGATGGACGGGGACGAGCTGGACGCCGAGGACGCGTGGCGCCTCGCCCGCAGGTTCGGGCTGCGCCGGATCGCCGTCGACTCGTTCGTCCGGTTCCGCTACGGAGACGGGTTCACCAACAGTCGGGCGCTCGCGCTGACGTCCTGCCTGGCGGTGGTGCCGTTCCTGCTGGCGCTCACCGGGCTCGCGTCCGACATCGACGAGGAACGGCCGGCCCGGGTGGTCGCCCGGACCATCGAGAGGGTGTCCCCCGGCCACGGCGCCAACGACGCGCTGGCCAGCGCCGTCACAGGTCCGGCCAGCAGCGAGCGGGCCGGGGAGGTCGCCCTGACCCTGGGCCTGCTCGTCGCCGTGCTGTCGCTGATCACGGCGATGGCCCAGGTCGAGCGCGGCGCCAACCGGATCTACGGCATCCGCCGGGACCGGCCGGCGCTCGCGAAGTACGGCCGGGCCGCCGTCCTCACCGCCGTCCTGGCCGCGCCGGTCGGGATCGGGTTCCTGCTCCTGGTCGCGGGCGGCGCGTTCGCGGAGGCGATGGCCACCGACTACGGCTGGTCCGACGGCACCGTGCTGGCCTTTCGGCTCGGGCGCTGGCCGGCGGGGACGGCGCTGCTGGTGCTCGCCATCGCGGTCGTGCTCAACCACTCCCCGCGCCGTCGCCAGCCGGCCCTGTCCTGGCTGGCCCTCGGGTCCGGCATCGCCGTCCTGCTCACGCTCCTCGCCACCGGCGGGCTCGCGGCGTACGTCCACCTGAGCTCGTCGTTCGGCAGCACCTACGGCCCGCTCGCCGGCATCATCGCGCTGCTGCTCTGGTCGCTGCTGTCCTCGATCGCGCTGTTCTACGGGGTGGCCGTCTGCGCGCAGCTCGAGGCGCTGCGGGCCGGCGACACGACGCCGGCGTACGCCGACCCCGGCCGCCCGCACGGGCAGTCCGTCGACCGCTGACCCGGCTGCCGCGGTGCTGTTGACGCTCCCCACGTCGCACGCGCCGTGTGCAGCGACCGTAACCCCGCGTTACAGCAAGCCCGGCCCGGACGCCCGGCGGGCGCGACGGCCTTTGGTGGCGGGGGTCGCGCCGGTACCGTGATGCTGTGGACGCCAAGGCCTGGGACGCGCGGTACGCCGCCCCCGAGCTCGTCTGGTCGGTGACGCCCAACCAGTTCGTCGCCGCCGAGCTGGCCGATCTCCCGCCCGGCCGGGCCCTCGACCTGGCCGCCGGCGAGGGCCGCAACGCGATCTGGCTGGCCCAGCGCGGCTGGCAGGTGACCGCGGTCGACTTCTCCCGCGTGGCCCTGGCCAAGGGCCGCGAGCTCGCCGATGACGCCGACATCGAATGGGTGTGCGCCGACGTCACCACCTGGCGGCCGGACCCGACGTACGACCTCGCCGTGATCGCCTACCTGCAGGTGCCGGGCGACCAGCGCCGCGCGGCCGTGCGGCACGCGTTCGAGTCCCTGCGCCCGGGCGGCACGTTCCTCCTGGTCGCTCACGACTCGACCAACCTGCTGCTGGGCACGGGTGGACCGCAGGACCCCAGCGTCCTGATGACGGCCGAGGACGTGCTCGGGGACCTCGGGGGCGAGGACTTCGAGGTGATCCGGGCCGATCGCGTGCCGCGCGAGGTGGAGCGTCCGGACGGGCGGGTGGCGACCGCCCTCGACGCCCTCGTGCGGCTGGTGCGCCGGTAGCCGGCGGACCTGCCGGCACGCCCGCAGGTCAGGAGCGGTGCGGCTCCTCGTCGTCCGAGCCCGGGGCGTGCTCAGCGGCGCCGTTCCCGTCGCGGTCGTACACCCCGGCCTCCTGCGCGGCCTGGGCCTTGCGGAGCTGCTTGAGGAGGCTGCGGCCGAGGAACGCCACGGCCACCACGAGCAGCAGGAAGATCACGAACGCGGTCCAGCCCGCCTTGACGTCCTCGGGCGCCGGCGCGCCGCCGGCGAGAGTGAGGACGAGACTCGCCACCGGACCGGCGAGCTGGTCGGGAAGCACAGCGAGGAACGTCATGTCCCCAGTCTCTCAGGCCGGGTCGGTGATGCCGGCGAAGAGGTCGTCCTCCGGGGTGGGCGCGGAGACGTGGCTCACGACCAGCTCGTACTCCTCGGTGGGCCAGACCTTCTCCTGCAGCTCGCGCGGGATCGCGAACCAGTGCCCGTCGGGGTCGATCTGCGTGGCGTGCGCCAGCAGCGCCTGGTCGCGGACGCCGAAGTACTCGCCGCAGGGCACCCGGGTGGTGATCCGGGCGTCCCACTCGGGCTCGGGCTTCCATTCCTTGAGCCGCTCGGCCCACGGCGACTCGAGGCCGTGCTCGAGCATCGCGTTGTGCAGCGCCTCCATCCGGGGACGGTTGAAGGAGTGGTGGTAGTACAGCTTGAGCGGCTGCCACGGCTCGCCGAGGTCGGGGTAGCGCTCGGGGTCGCCGGCCGCCTCGAACGCCGCCACGCTCACCTCGTGGCACTTCACGTGGTCCGGGTGGGGGTACCCGCCGCGTTCGTCGTACGTCGTCACGACGTGCGGGCGGAACTCGCGGATCAGCCGGACCAGCGGGGCCGCCGCCTCCTCGAGCGGGACCAGCGCGAAGCAGCCCTCGGGCAGCGGCGGCTTGGGGTCGCCCTCGGGCCAGCCGGAGTCCACGAAGCCGAGCCAGTCCTGGCGCACGCCGAGGATGTCGCGGGCCCGCTCCATCTCCTGGCGTCGGATCTCGGTGATGTTCGCGAGGATGTCGGGGCGATCCATCTTCGGGTTGAGGATCGAGCCGCGCTCCCCGCCGGTGCAGGTGGCGACGTGGACGTCCACCCCCTCGGCGACGTACCGCGCGGTCGACGCGGCCCCCTTGCTGGACTCGTCGTCGGGGTGGGCGTGCACGTGCATCAGCCGGAGTCCGGCGCGGGGGTGCTGCGGCATGGCGCAATCCTAGGTGTCACGC